>ENA-ORCT01000391-ORCT01000391.1-marine-metagenome-genome-assembly--contig:-NODE-391-length-21595-cov-3.336370_pt1 | contig 21595 bp, 17 predicted proteins | sample MGYA00248632_ERZ508511 | MGnify/ENA primary metagenome ERZ508511 (study PRJEB26182, sample SAMN06268839) | marine metagenome | isolation source: Tt an P1-techrep anaerobic enrichment on pine from sediment...
CAGCCGTTCGTGGCCGGGGAAGGGGATAACCACCGGGTTGTGGGCACCGCTGGCGATGACTACGGCGTCGGCCTTGGCGCGGATTTCTTCGAAGTCGGCCTGTTCGATCTGGCGGCCGGTTTCGATGTTGACGCCGATGCTCTTGATGCGATTGACTTCGGCTTCCAGAACCTCACGGGGCAGACGCTCCTTGGGAATAGCCTGGCGCAGTTTGCCGCCGACCTCTTCGTCGCCTTCGTAGAGGGTGACGCTGTGACCCTGCAGGCCGAGCTGCCAGGCAGCCGACAGGCCGGCGGGGCCGCCGCCGATTACGGCAACGTTCTTGCCAGTGGCGGGCAGCAGCTCGGGCGCTGCGGCGTCCTGCGAGAGGCGACCGAGTTCCTGCATGGCAACCGGTTTGTCCAGGTAGCGACGGCTGCAGGCGTCCATGCAGAGGTTGGGACAGACCTGGCCGCAGACGCTGGCCGGGAAGGGCGAGTAGCGCAGTACCAGCTCGAGGGCTTCCTGGGTCTTGCCCTCGCGCAGCAGACCGATGCGATCCTGGGTCGGAATGCCGGTCGGGCAGGCCGCCTGGCAGGGAGCGGAAAACGACTTGTTCTGCCAGTGGGGGATCTTCAGGCGGCCGTCAGCGGTGTTGACGAAACCGGCCACCTCCTCATAGTCGTCGGTAACGACGTCGCCGAAGATGCCGCCTTCGACCCATTTGTTGAGGCGGAACTCGCGCATGGTGATGCGCTCGACGGCCTGGCGCTCATGATAGGTCTTGGCGACGATCTTCTTCCATTGGGAGAAGTCGGTAAGCTCGGCCAGCAATTGCTGCTTCTCGATCTTGTCGAGAAAGACCGGCATGTTGTCGGTCAGGAACTGGCGGTCGCCTTCGTCGAGCTCGAGCATCCAGACGTCGTTGGACAGGCCCGTCACCGGGCCACGCACGTAGATGGTGCCGCCGACCATGCCGACGCAGCCGCGATCGCCGAGCACCGATTCGAACTCTTCGGCGTCGTAGCCGCAGACCACGGCGATGCCGCCGCCCATGAATTCGAAGGAGAAGGAGCCGGTGTTCTTCAGGATCCACATCTCCGGGGCCGAATGGGCCGGGTCGTGCTTCATCAGCGATCCGGTACGGGTGCCGCCACGACCGGCAACGTAGATCTTGCCGCTGGCCGCGCAGTGGCCGGTGGTATCGCCGCCGTCGCCCTTGAGGACCAGGGTGGCGCCGGCGTTGAGCCAGCCGACGTCGGCCGGAGCCGGGCCGTCGATGATGATTTCGGTACCGGCGAGGCCGAAGGACCCGACGCGCTGGCCGGGGTTCTTGACCTTGAATTTCAGCGGGGTGCCGTCTTCGGTCCACACCGGGCCGCCGATGTTGTGATGCCCGGAAGCGAAGACCTCAAACTCGGTCTCGCCGGCATCCAAGGCGGCGTAGATCTTCTGCAGCAGCTGCTGCGTGGAGATCCGTTGGTTATTTTCGTCAAAACCTTTGATATAGGCTGCCATTGCTTGAAACCTCCTTAGCAGACGTACTGAACCTGCAGACGATCGGCTACCGCCTTGTCCGTGGAAATCAGACAGTCGGAGCGGCCGATAGGCAGGGAGGAGTTACCGATGGGGGCCATGAGCTTGCGCAATTCCATGTCCATGCCCAGGAAATAATTGACCAGGTTCTCGGCCACCCGCTCGGGATCGAGGCGTCTGGCGAGTTCTGGTTCCTGGGTGGTGATACCGGCCGGACAGAGGCCGGTGTTGCAAGCGTTGCAGCGGCCCAGATCGTTGCCGAGGCAACCGGCCAGCTGTAGGATCAGCTTGCCGGTGAAAACGCCGTTGGCGCCGAGGCACATCATCTTGAAGGCGTCAGCCGCCAGGTTGCCGTTCTTGCCGAGGCCGCCGGCCGCCCACAGCGGAATCTGGCCCTGACGACCCTGGGCTACGGCGGCCAGGTAGCAGTCGCGCAGCTTGCTGACCGACGGATGGCCGGTGTGGTCGAGGGAGATGTCGTGGGCCGCGCCGGTACCGCCGTCGATACCGTCGAGGAAGAAGCCTCCGACGATGTTGTAGGGGTCGCGCACCAGGTTGTTGAAGACCGAGACGCTGGTGGCGCTGGCCGCAACCTTGATGGCTACCGGGACGCGGAACTTGAAGGCGGCATTGAAGGAGAGGAACATCTTCTGCACGCTTTCCTCGATGGAGTAGAGGCCCTGGTGGTTGGGCGGCGACAGCAGGTCGGTGCGGGGTACGCCGCGAATGGCCTGGATGTGCTCGGCCACCTTGGCCGCCATCAGCAGGCCGCCGTCGCCGGGCTTGGCGCCCTGACCGATCTTGATCAGGATGCCGGCCGGATCTTCCACCATGTGGGGCATGGCCTGAACGATACGGTTCCAGCCGAAGTGGCCGGAAGCGATCTGCAGGATCATGTACTTGAGGTGCTTGCTCTTCAGCAGCCGGATCGGCATGCCGCCCTCGCCGGAGCACATGCGCACCGGTAGGCCGCATTCCTCGTTGAGGTAGGCCACGGCCATGGCGATGGCTTCCCACATGCGCCAGGAAAGGGCGCCGATGGACATGTCGCCGATGATGACCGGGTAGATCCAGCGGACCGGCGGGGTCTGGGCATCCTGCACCAGCTTGCCGTCGGCAGTCTGTTCAAACGGCAAAGTCTTGGACGGCAGGACGCGGCCCAGGGGCGCCAGGCAGTCAAAGGTGTGGCGCTGGGCGTCGAGGCTCGGGTCGGTCATCTGCGAGATGCGGCCGACGCGGATAGTGTCGAGGGTCCGGGCCTGGACTTCCAGGTTGTTACGGCCGCCACGCTTGGGGCCGGAGCCGGTCGCGGCCGGGTAGACGACGTTGAACCGGGAGTCGGGGTTGCGCTCGGAGCTGATGGCGTCGTTGGGGCAGACCCGCTCGCAGACGCCGCAGCCGCGGCAGAAGTTCTTGATCACATTGCGCTGGGCAATGACCGGCTGGGCGGAGAAGCGGGATTTCGGTTCCGGGGTCTCGCTGTCGGTATAGGTGATCCGCCGCCGCTCCATCTTCGGGCCGATGGCGTCGAAGGTGCAGGCCGCAATGCAGGAGCCGCACAGGGTGCAGCGATCGCGATGATACTTGATCTTCCAGGGCAGATCGTTACAGGCGAGGTCGTTAATTCTTATTGTTTCCATCTCTGGACCTCCAGGTTGTCGTCGATAACCACGATTTCGCGTTCGTTAGGATAGATGTCGGTTTCCCAATTGCGCTCGGGAAGGACTTCGTTGACGCCGCAGACCTCCGAGGAGATGACCACGGTGTCCTCGTCCCGGCCCACCACGACCGGACGCAGCTTTTTGGCGTCGCAGCAGGTGAACATGGTGTTGTCGGGCAACACGCCGATGATGGTGTTGGGACCATTGATTTCCAGGTGGGCCAGGGACTGGCGCATGGCCTTCAACTGCTCCTGGTCCTCGCGCTTGACCACGTCCTCGAAGGGCAGCGGCGTGATGACGTGCTTGTAATAGGGCAGCGGCCAGCCGAGCTCCTTGTGGACGTAGTGCAGGCTGTAGAGGAAGCACTGGGAATCGGACTCGAAGCCGATATAGCCGCGGTGCAGGCTGCTCTGGAACTCCTTGTTCTTCTGGTAGAAGGTGTTCTCGCCGTTGGCCAGCGCCGTGTAGCCCTGCAGGAAGAAGGGGTGGGCGGCGTAGCGGACGATGGCGTAATTGGTGTTCTGGCGGCACTGGGCGGTGATCACCTTGGCGGTGAAGTCCTCATTCGGCTCCCACAGGTTGAAGTAGGTGCCGATGGCGCGCGGATCGCCGATCTCCTTAAGGGTAATGACGTCCGGCCAGAAGGAATAGGCAAAGCCCTTCTCGTCCTCTTCCATGGCGGCGCGCAGTTCCAGGCGGGTGTCGGTGAGCAGTTCACCCTTCTCCTCGTCGCTGGCGTCCTGGTACTCCTTCGGGTAGTCGAAGGTTTCGAAGACGTAGTTGGGCATGGCCTCGATGTCGAGGCCCGGCTGGGGGTTGATCTCCGGCACCCACTGGTGAACCCGGCGGAAGCCTTTGGCGTGCAGCAGGTCTTCGGCGATTTTCAGGCCTTCGTCAGTGCAGGCCAAAGAGAGGGTCGGAAGATGTTTGTAATCTTCGAAAATGCCTCCCAGATCCTGCATGACCATGGCGAACCCGGAGTTGTCGTGCCCCTTCTGCTGCGATTGCATGAGCAGCAGGGCCTTACTCGGGTGCATGTAGTGGCGGCTTTTGAGAGCTCCAATGCGACACATGAGCGGTTACCTCCAAGAAACGATGGTTGTGCAAAAGTTGCGGTTGGTGAAAGTGTTTATCACTGGATCGTTACACGAAAGCAAGCAGGGTGCCATAATTCGCTTTTGATGTAAAGAATTGTTTTGGCAGTAAAAAACCTTATTAAAACAGGGTTTTGAGCTGGTCTGAGGGAAGGGTATGGGGTGAAGTTTTGCTAACCTGGTAGGGGCGGAAGGTGGACGGCGAGATCTGAGCTGCTCAGGCTAGTGTAGCTTGGTTACACAGGGTGGGCCCGGCTCCTGGTGGAGAGCCGGGCCCGAATATAGCCCTGGATCCGTGAGTATTTGACCGATAAATAGCGCAAGTCATTGCCCTGTCTAAGGGTTCAAAAAATCACCGACGAACCTATGGGTGCGCCTAAGATTTTTTGAAATCCTTATTCAGGCCAAGCACTTACACTCTTTTCTCGCCCCTTTCTCACGGAACCAGGGTAGCAATCAATAAATCAGAGATTGTAGCCGGTTTCCGAGTGTGCGGTCTGGTCGAGGCCAACGAGTTCGTCCTCGCGGGAGATCCGCAGGCCCATGGTGGCCTTGAGAACCAGCAGCAGAATGGTGGTGACCACAACGGCATAAGCGCCGGCCGCGGCGATGCCGATGAACTGGACCCACAGCTGGTGCCAGTCGCCGGTCAGGACACTAGTGGCGCCGACGGTGGCGAAAACGCCGGTGGCGAGGGCACCGAAGGCGCCGCCGAGGCCGTGGATGCCGAGGACGTCGAGGGAGTCGTCGTATCCGAACTTGTGCTTGAGCATGACGCCGCCGTAGCAGACCGCGCCGCCGAGCAGGCCCATCACGATGGCCCAGCCGGGAGTGACGAAACCGGCGGCCGGAGTGATGGTGACCAGGCCGGCAACGATGCCGGAGGCGATGCCGAGGGCGCTCGGCTTGCCGGCCAGCAGCCATTCGAGCAGCATCCAGGACAGGGCCGCGGCGGCCGCGGCGGTCTGGGTGGTGGTGAAGGCCAGGGCCGCATCGCCACCTGAAGAGAGGGCGCTGCCGGCGTTGAAGCCGAACCAGCCGAACCACAGCAGGCCGGCGCCAAGGAGGGTCATGGGCAGGTTGTGGGGCACGATGCGTTCATGGGGAAAGCCGATCCGCTTGCCGAGGAACAGGCAGAGTACCAGGGCCGAAACACCGGAGGAAAGGTGGACCACGGTGCCGCCGGCAAAGTCGAGGGCGCCCATTTCCAGGAGCCAGCCGCCGTCGCCCCATACCCAGTGAGCGAGGGGGTCGTAGACCAGTACGCTCCACAGCAGGATGAAGACGCAGTACGTGGAGAACTTCATTCGTTCGGCGATAGCGCCGGAGATCAGGGCGGGGGTAATGATGGCAAACATGCCCTGGAACATGACAAAAATGTAGGTGGGAATGGTGCCGCTCAGGGAGTCGGGGCCGATGCCGTTCAGGAACATGTTCTCCAGGCTGCCGATGAAAGGCCCGGCGCCGCCGAAAGCCAGGGTGTAACCGAGCACGATCCATTGCACACCGATAATGGCCATGGCGGCAAAGGTGTGCATGCTGGTGGACAGAACGTTCTTCGCGCGGACCATGCCGGCGTAGAACAGCGCCAGGCCCGGCAGCATGACCAGAACCAGGGCAGAAGAGACCAGCATCCAGGCAGTGTCGCCGGGATCGGCGCTTTCCGCCGCCAGGCACAGGGTCGGTAGCAGGGTGAGGCCGAACAGGGCCGTCAGGGTGGACAGAAATTTGTGCTTCATTTTGTTTCCTCCGATGGGGATGTCAGTTTGTGCTGCCGGTGCGAGGGACAGCGTTGCTCGAAAGTTTGGCAGCAAACCCCGTGCCGGAAAAAAATATGCTTATTATTTCAGTAGGTTGTAGATTTTGCCTGGCGACAATTGAATAAAAAAAAGGCACTGCTGCCCACAAAATAGGCTGTTCTTCCCTATTGTAGCAACAAAAAGCCCCTGCGAAAGGCAGGGGCTGAAAGAACTTTGATGGCGTCGCAAAAAGTCCGCCCTGCGGCGTTGCGGCACTTTTTCAGGGCCTTGACATACTGCATGTATGCCTTCGCCCCTGAAAAAACACCAGGCCTTGCAGGGCAAAATTTTTGCTTAGCCATCCGGCAATTTTTTGATTGCACCAAGTTTGGGCAGGTGGCGATTCAGAGGAGTTCGACCCAGTTGTGGGGATCGGGGTGGCGACCGTACTGAATGCCGGTCAGGGCGTCGTAGAATTTCATGGTCATGGGGCCGACCTGATTGTCGCCCAGAGTAACGGTGCGGTCATGATAGGTGAACTGGCCCACCGGGCTGACCACGGCCGCAGTGCCGGTGCCGAAGGCTTCGGTGAGACGGCCGCTGGCGGCGCCCTCGATGATTTCGTCGACGGTCATGGCCCGCTCCTCTATTTCAAGGCCCATCTCGCGGGCCAGGGTGAGGATGGAGCGCCGGGTGATGCCGTCGAGGATGGTACCGCGCAACGGCGAGGTGATGATTTTGTCGTCGTAGACGAAGCAGATGTTCATGCTGCCTACCTCCTCGACGTATTTGCGCTCCACTGCATCGAGCCACAGTACCTGGTCGAAGCCTTTTTCTGCCGCCTCACGAGCGGCAAGCAGGCTGGCGGCATAGTTGCCGCCGGTCTTGGCTTCGCCGGTGCCGCCGGGAGCGGAGCGGACGTGCTCGTCGGAAATCCAGATCCGGACCGGTTTGAAGCCTCCTTTGTAATAAGGGCCGACCGGCGAGAGGATGATATAGCAGAGGTATTGATCGCTCGGCTTGACTCCCAGGACCGGCTGGGTGGCGATCATGGTCGGCCGGATATAGAGGCTCGTTCCCTCGCTGTGCGGTACCCAGTCGGCTTCGAGGCGGATCAGTTCCTTGAGGGCGTGAAAGAAAAAGTCCTCGTCAATCTCTGGCATGCACAATCTGCGGGCACTGCGGTTGAAGCGGGCGATGTTGTCCTTGGGGCGAAACAGGGCGATGCTGCCATCGGCGCGGCGGAAGGCCTTGAGTCCTTCAAATATCTCCTGTGCATAGTGCAGCACCAGGGCGGCCGGGTCGAGGGTGAAAGGGCCGTAGGGTTGGATGCGCGCCGAGTGCCAGCCGCGTCCCGTGTCGTACTCCATGACAAACATGCGGTCGGTAAAAGTGCGGCCAAAGACCAGCGACGACTCGTCTTCGATGGAAGGTTTTCGTTCTTTCAGGGGCAGGATCTGCAGTTCCATGGTGCCAGTCTCCAGGCCAGGAATAAAACATTGAAAATTAAATTTTCTAGCACAACGCGGACCTGCCTTGCAAGGCTTTTACCCGCATTGTAGATCATTTGAGCAGGCGCAGGCTAAGAGGGTAACGAAACGCCTGACCGTTTTTGCATTTGACGGCAGCTATGATAATCATGACAAAGTTGAAAACCGCCAGGCCGATCAGAAGGGGAACGCCGATCAGAATCACGACCAGGGCCGAAGCGGCCAAGAAGTAGATGCTGATGCTGATCTGGAAGTTGAGAGCTTCTTTGCCGTGCTGGTCGACCGAAGGATAGAAGTCTTTTTTCAGCAGCCAGATGGCCAGCGGGCCGAGTATGTGGCCGAAGGGAATGAAATACCCGGCCAGTGCCGAGAGGTGGCAGAAAGTGGCCCAGTTGACTTCTTCGTGGGATGGTTCGGTCATGACGATTTCTCCGGGGAGAAGAATTGCTGAAAATGGATTCCAGCGGTCCAGGGTTCGGCAAATAACTAAGCGCCTACCTACTCCTCGAGGCCGAGAAAAGCCAGGGTCGAGTCCAGGCTGAGGTTAACGATCTGCTCGTCCCGGATGCCGGCCTCACGCGCTTCGGCCAGGGCCTGGTCGAGTTCGCCCACCCCTTGTGCAATGTGGGCATCGCTGCCGAGGGCGACCGGTGCCCCGTATTCGGCACAATAGCGGGCCAGGAGGCGGCAGTTGTCGGTGCTGCCGGCCCGGCTGACGGCGAAGGAGGAGTTGTTGATCTCCAGCGCGGTGCCGGTGGCGGCCGCGTGTTGGGCGATGGCCTGATAGTCGAGTGGGAACTCAGGGTTGCCGGGATGGCAGATGACATGCACCTGCGGTTTATCCATTACGTTCATCACTGCGCGGGTGTGATCTTTCCGGTCGTGGCCGCTGTAGCCGCACCCGGGATGGAACCCGGCCAGCACCAGTTCAAGGTCCGTGAGCAATTGGTCCTCAAGGTCAAGAATCCCGTCCCCGCGGATGTTGGCTTCGACCCCCCGCAGAATGCGCACGCCGCAAATGTGGCGAGGAATAAAGCGCATGGCCTTGAAATGATAGAGGTGCGGTCCACCAGGAAGGGTCGGACCGTGATCGGTCATGCCGATCAGGCGCAACTCGCGGCTGGCCGCTTCTGCGGCGATTTCATTGATGGTGCTGTAAGCATGTCCGGATGCAACAGTATGGACATGAAAATCAGTTTCGGCAACGGCCGGCAATGACATGGGATGGATCCTTCCAGAGTCAACCCGGTTAATTCATGAAGACTTCTGCTGCAACCAGTAATTGCATGCCATCTCAAGCCGTGCCCGGTCGTTGCGCTTCGACGTACTGCAAGTACGTCTGTAGGGCAACGATCTGTGCTTGGCCTGATCTGACCCACGCTTGCCGGTTTCGTGACGAATCCTCATAGTAATAAGCCGGGTTAAATTATTAGCGATGCATTCTAGCATAAAATTTTCACTCTGTGGCCATTTTGAATGAAACCCTGCGACAGTGGGGTGGTCGACCTGTCTGGCTGCCGAGTCTTTGCCGGAGTCCGGGAAAAGATTGTTTTGCGGGTCTTTATCGTGTTACAAAGAATGTTTGCAAATAATTTTCACGCAAGGCTGTAGCGAATAGTATATATGAAGCAGGATCAACTTTTTGGCCGGGTCAGCAGGCCCAGCCGGTATCTGGGCGGTGAGCTTGGCACGGTGCGCAAAAACCCCGCCGAGGTCGAGGTCAGCTTTGCTCTGGCCTTTCCCGATGTCTATGAAGTCGGCATGAGCCACATCGGCTTGCCGATGCTCTACCATGCGATTAACCGTCTCGATTGGGCTGTGGCGGAACGGGTTTATGCCCCATGGCCGGATATGGCCGCAGAATTGCGCCAGAACGGCATGCCGCTAACCTCTCTGGAGTCGCAACGTCCTCTCGGGGAGTTCGATCTGCTCGGTTTTACCCTGCAGCACGAACTCAGCTACACCAACATTCTGGCCATGCTTCAGTTGGCGGATGTTCCTTTGCGTCGCGCGCAACGCAGCGTTGAGCAACCGCTGGTAGTGGTCGGCGGGCCCTGCGCCTACAACCCGGAACCGTTGGCCGATTTTATCGACTGTGCGGTGATCGGAGATGGCGAAGAGGCGATTGTCGATTTGTGCCGGGTAATGCGCGAGGCCAAGCGGTGCGGCTGGAGCCGTGCGCAGCTGCTGGAGCAATTGGCTCGAGTCGAAGGCGTCTACGTGCCGTCTTTCTTTGAGGTAAGCTACCGCGATGACGGCTGCATCGCCGCCCTGAAACCGCTCAAAGAAGACTACCACCGGGTGCGGCGCCGGGTGCTGGCCGATCTGGCGGCGGTCGACTATCCTGTCGAGCCCATCGTGCCGTTCATGAATACGGTACACAACCGGGTTGCGGTAGAGATAGCCCGCGGTTGTACGCGCGGATGCCGTTTCTGTCAGGCTGGCTACATCGGTCGGCCTTTGCGGGAGCGCAGCCGGCAGCAGATCGTCGACATCATCGAGCGTTCCTTAGCCAACTCCGGGTATGACGAGGTGTCGCTGCTCTCCCTCTCGACCGGCGATTACAGCTGTATCGGTCCGCTGATGAAGGAGCTGATGGAGCGCTATCGCCAGCAGCGGGTGGCCGTTTCCCTGCCGAGCCTGCGGGTCGGGTCGCTGACCAGCGAGCTGATGGAAGAGATCAAGAAGGTCCGCAAGACCGGTTTTACCCTTGCCCCGGAAGCGGGCAGCGAGCGGTTGCGGCAATTGATCAATAAGGGCATCAGCGAGGGGGATCTGCTGGCCGCGGCAGACAGCGCCTTTGCCCTTGGCTGGCGGGTGATCAAGCTCTATTTCATGATCGGCCTGCCCACCGAGCAGGAGGCCGATCTTGATGCCATCGTCGATCTGGCAGCGCGGGTCAAGCGGACCGGCAAGGGGACGCCCGGCGGCGCCGACGTCAACGTCTCGGTCTCGACCCTGGTGCCCAAGCCCCATACGCCTTTTCAGTGGCAGCGCCAGATCGGCATCGAGGAAACCTTGGCAAAGCAGGATGTGTTGCGGCAAAAATTACGCAGCAAGAAGCTGCGCCTCAAGTGGCACGAGGCGCAGTTGTCCTTTGTCGAGGGGGTGCTCGCCCGCGGCGACCGGCGCCTGTCGTTAGTGCTGGAGCGGGCTTTAGCTCTCGGTTGCCGGTTCGACAGCTGGCGTGAACATTTCCGCTTTGACCTCTGGCAACAGGCCTTTGCCGATTGCGGCATCGATCCGGCCTGGTACCTTCGAGAGCGGGCTACTGATGAAATTCTGCCCTGGGACCATATCGACTGCGGGGTCTCCCGGCAGTTCCTGCTCGACGAGTGGCAACGGGCTTTGAGCGGCACAGAGACTGTCGACTGCCGGGACGGCGGTTGCACTGGCTGCGGGGTGTGCGACTTCGATACGGTGCGCATGCGCTACGCCACCGAACAGCAGTCGCCGGCTCCGGCCTCAACAGTGCCGAAGGGCGGGGCTGCAGTCCTGCCGCAAGAAGAAGAGGAGCCGTCCAAGGTCCGCCTGTGGGTGAGCAAGCTCGGTCGTGGGCGCTATGTCGGTCATCTGGAATTCATGACCGTTTTTCACCGTGCGGTGCGCCGGGCGCAGCTGCCGATCCGTTATTCCGGAGGTTTTCATCCATCGCCTCAGGTCAGTTTTCCCGACGCCCTGCCGACCGGGGTCGAAAGCGAATGCGAGATCATCGATCTCAAGCTGTGCCATGCCCTGCCAGCCGAGAAGCTGGCGGCGGCTCTTAATGCCGAGCTGCCGATCGGGTTTTCCGTGGAGCGGGCCAAAGCGATACCCTGGAAGACTCCGGCGCCGTCCCTGTGCATCGCCGAGACGATCTATCGCCTGCCGTTGCCCGATTCGGCCCCGGCGGACCTCGCGCAGCGCATCGCCAGGTTCCTGGCCGCCGAAGAGGTCCAGGTGATGCGGCTCAAAAAGGGGCGCGAACAGCAGGTCGAGGTGCGCTCAGGGGTGAACGATGTGCGCCTGGAAGGAAAGGCCCTGCTGTTGCAGCTGAGCAAGGGCAGCCCGACCCTCTTGGCCGGCTATCTGCTCGATCTGCCGCCGGAGGAAGCGGCCGCTCTCGGCATGCGCAAGACAGCGGTGCGGTTGGACGTACCCCCTGCTGAATAAATTATCGGTTACTGTTTTTTTATACATTTCATGTCATCAGGAGAATAGAGATCATGACCAAAGAGCTGGTCATCAATACCACTTCCCACGAAACGCGGGTGGCGCTGCTGGAGAACGGCCACATTGCCGAACTCTATATCGAGCGCATACGCGAACGTGGAATTGTCGGCAACATCTATAAAGGACGGGTACTGCGGGTGCTGCCTGGCATGCAGGCGGCCTTTGTCGATATCGGCCTCGAAAAAGCCGCCTTCCTGTATGTGGCCGATGTCCTCGATGAGGTGCAGGGTGTGGAGCGCTACATCGACGAGGGCAGCGCTCTGGCTGAAGAGGGCAAGGAGGAGCCGCCGGTTCTGCCGCCCATTCAGGATCTGTTGCAAGAGGGACAGGAGGTGCTGGTACAGGTCTCCAAGGAGCCCATAGGCACCAAAGGGGCCCGCATCACTGCCCATATCTCATTGCCGGGCCGCCATCTGGTCTATATGCCGACCGTCGACCATGTCGGTATCTCCAGGCGCATCGAAAATGAGGAGGAGAAGGAGCGGCTGCGCAAGTTGGTTGAAGAGATGCGCCCCGAAGGAGCGGGCTTTATCGTGCGCACTGTCTCCGAGGGTAAGAGCGAGGAAGATCTACGCTCGGACATGGATTTTCTGTCCGGCTTGTGGGAGGATATCGGCGGCCTGCATCGGCGCAATCCGGCTCCCTGCCTGATCTATTCGGATCTCGACGTGATCAGTAAGGTGCTGCGCGATATCCTTACCGAGGACGTGCGGCGCATCGTGGTTGATTCCAAGCGGGAATACGGCAAGATCGTTCAGTTTATCGAAACCTTCATGCCTAATCTCGAGTACAGCATCGAGCTTTACCAGGGCCAGGAGCCGGTGTTCGAGGCTTTTGGCCTCGAGGTGGAAATCGCCCGCGCCCTCGGTACTCGGGTGTGGCTGAAGAGCGGCGGTTATATCATTATTGAGCAGACCGAGGCGCTGACCGCCATCGATGTCAATACCGGTCGTTTCGTCGGCAAGCGCAATCTCGAAGATACCATCCTTAAAACCAACCTCGAGGCGGTGCGCGAGGTTGCCTTTCAGTTGCGGCTGCGCAATATTGGCGGGCTGATTATCGTCGATTTTATCGACATGGAAAAAGAGGCTCACCGGGAAAAGGTCCATCTTGCGCTGGAAGAGGCCCTGCGCCACGACCGTGCCAAGACCAATATTCTCAAGATTTCTGAATTGGGACTGGTGGAGATGACCCGCAAGCGGGTACGTGAGAACCTGGCCCGCACCCTCTGTGAACCCTGTCCCTATTGCGAGGGCAAAGGTTACGTCAAGAGCCGGGTGACCATGGTCTATGAGATTTTCCGTCAGCTGCGCCGTGAGATCGGCAGCCTGGAGGGCAGTCAGGTGACCTTGCTGGTACATCCCGACATCGCTTCGCTGATCTGTGACGAGGAGCGTTGCGAGATCGACGATCTGGAAACCCGCTTCGGCAAACAGATCGCCATTACCGCGCGCTTTGATTATCATCAGGAGCAGTTTGATATCGTCTCCAACTAGTTTTCAGCTGGAAACGAGAAAGCCAAGGCTAAAACTCCGCCTTGTGAGCGGTTGCCCGGTCTGGTATTTTTGCTTGACAGGGTTGCGGGGCGGGGCTATATTGCTTCTTCTGTAAAAATAACACTCAGTGAGAGCGAGGTGAGACTGTATGTATGCGGTGATCAAGACCGGAGGAAAACAATACAAAGTATCCGAAGGCGATCTGCTCAAGATCGAAAAGATTGAAGGCGCAGTGGGTGACACTGTGGAACTGAGCGAGGTCCTCATGGTCGGCGGAGAAGAGGTTAAAATCGGAACACCTCTATTGCCAGAAGCGAAGGTCACGGCGCGCATCGTGGAGCAGGGCAAGGACAAGAAAGTCCTGGTCTTCCACGCCAAGCGGCGCAAAGGCTATCGCAAGACCTATGGACACCGTCAGCCCATCACCCGCCTGCAAATTACGGGCATTCAGGCTTAAGGAGGTTTACCCATGGCTCATAAGAAAGCCGGTGGCAGTTCAAAGAACGGCCGCGACAGTATTGGCAAGCGCCTTGGCGTGAAACGCTTCGGCGGCCAGGAAGTAACGGCCGGGTCGATTCTGGTGCGGCAGCGCGGCACCACCATCCATCCTGGTGACAACGTTGGTTGCGGCAAGGATTACACCCTGTTCGCTCTGATCGACGGGGTCGTCAAATTCGAACGCAAAGGCAAGGACAAGAAGAAGGTCAGCGTTTACGCGGCCTGATAAAGTCCCGGCGTTTTCGAAACCATGAGAAGAGCCCGATGTTCCTGAACGAACTTCGGGCTTTTTTCGTAGTATAATTGTTCAGTTTTATAAGGTCGTATAGGACTTATAGGTCCTATGGGTCCGAGAGCAGAAACCTCTCTCAGGTAAAAGTATCATGCAGTTCATCGATGAAGTAAAAATCCATGTCAAGGCCGGTGACGGCGGTCGCGGCTGCCTGTCCTTTCGGCGCGAGAAGTTCATACCCAAGGGAGGGCCAGACGGTGGCGACGGCGGTGATGGCGGTGACGTTATCTTTCAGGTCGACGAAGGTCTCGGCACACTACTTGATTTGCGCTACAAGGTTCATTACAAAGCCAAGAATGGCGCCCATGGCATGGGGGCCAATCGCCACGGCAAGAACGGCGAGGATTTGTTGATCCGGGTGCCGCCCGGGGTATTGATTTACGACGAGGAGTCAGGTGAACTGCTGGCCGATCTCAAGGAGCGCGGTCAGCGCTTCGTGGCTGCCGCTGGTGGTCAGGGCGGGCGCGGTAACGCTCGTTTTAAGACCAGTACCAACCGGGCGCCGCGCCACGTGCAACCCGGTCTCCCCGGCGGCGAGGTCTGGCTGCGTCTGGAACTCAAGCTGTTGGCCGACGTCGGTCTGGTCGGCATGCCCAACGCCGGCAAATCGACTCTGATCGCCGCGGTGTCAGCGGCTCGGCCGAAGATCGCCGACTACCCCTTTACCACCCTGGTACCCAACCTCGGTGTGGTCAGTTACGGTGGTTTTCAGAGCTTCGTCATGGCCGATATTCCCGGTCTGATTGAGGGTGCCAGCGAGGGGCATGGTCTCGGTACCCGCTTTCTTCGCCATATCGAGCGCACCGACCTGTTCCTGCATCTGGTCGATCTTTCCGATCTGCAGGAAGGGGATCCACTGGAGCGCTTCGATGCTATCAACCGGGAACTGGAACGACATAATCCCCAGTTGCTGTCCAAGCCCCAGCTGGTAGTGTTGAGCAAGGCCGATATCACCGAGGTGCGGGAACAGGCTGAGGCGATTCAAAAGACCTTTGCCGAGCGGGGCTACCGAACCCTGCTGATTTCCGCGGTTACCGGTACCGGCCTTGACGAGCTGGTGGCCTGCGTTGCCCAGGAGCTGGCCCGGTTGCGTTCCGACGAAGACTGGGAAGAATACTGATTTCAACGGGTAAGCACGGCTTGACAAGCGGTTGCCGACCCACGTAGAATCGCAGCCGATTTTTATAGAGATTATGCTGGCTTGCGGGAGATAGGCGGGTATGCGTAAAGAGCTTCTCGCAGAAGTGAAACGGGTGGTGATCAAGGTCGGCAGCGGTGTGCTGGTTGGCCGGGACGGAGTCGATCCGGCCATTATCGAGGCGTTGGTGGCCGATCTATGCCAGGTCATCGAGGCTGGCTACGAGGTGCTGCTGGTTTCTTCCGGTGCGGTCGCCACCGGCAAGGGCGATCTCGGAATCGTTGGCCGGCCACAGACCATCCCCCTCAAGCAGGCGGCTGCCGCCATTGGCCAAAGCCGGTTGATGCGCTATTACAAGGATGCTTTCCGTGGGCATGACCGGCGAGTGGCGCAGATTCTGCTGACCCGTGACGACCTGGCCAACCGGCGGCGTTTTCTCAACGCCCGCAACACCCTCATGGTGTTGCTCGAGTGCGGCATTATTCCGATCATCAACGAAAACGACACCGTGGTGGTGGACGAAATTCGCTTCGGTGACAACGACAAGCTGTCTGCACTTGTGACCAATCTCTCCGAAGCCGATCTGCTGGTGATTCTGTCCGATGTCGACGGCCTCTACGACAGCAATCCCCGCACCAATCCGCAGGCGCAGCGAATCGAACTGGTGGAACAGGTCACGCCGGAAATCGAGGCCATGGCCGGCGGGGTCGGCAGCGAGGTCGGGACCGGCGGCATGGCGACCAAGATCGAAGCGGCCAAGCGGGCCAGTCTCTGCGGGGTCAGCACAGTGATCGTCAACGGTCGCCAACCGCAGGTGTTGCCGCGGCTGTTTGCCGGCGAGGAGCTGGGCACCTGGTTTCTGCCGGTCGAAGATCATCTCAATGCCCGCAAGCATTGGATCGCCTTTACCAAGAAGCCCCGCGGTCGGCTGCTGGTCGATGGAGGGGCGCACCGGGCTGTGGCCGACAAAGGCAAGAGTTTGCTACCCTCGGGCATCGTAGCTATCGAGGGGGATTTTGAGCGGGGCGACGCAGTGCGGCTGTGCGACGCCGAAGGCCAGGAGTTCGCCCGTGGGATCATCAACTATTCCCAGGCGGAACTGCAGCGCATTCGTGGACATAAATCCCAGGCCATCGAGGAGCTTCTCGGCTATCAGTACGGCGACGAGGTGGTCCATCGGGATAATCTGGTATTGAAGAAATCGGCCAGGCGACAGGCCGCTATTTGTAAGGAGTGAGCGATGACGATTCAGGAACAGATGGTGCAACTTGCGCAGGAAGCGCAACAGGCAACACGAATCATGGCCAACCTGTCGGCCACCGCCAAGAACGACATGCTGCGGCGCATGGCCGATGCCTTGGAGTCGGCGACTCCGGCCCTTGTCGAAGCCAACGAAAAGGACCTCGAGCGTGCCCGGGAAAAGGGCCTGTCCGCCGCCATGATCGATCGCCTGGTGATCAACGAGGATCGTGTCAAAGGTATGGCCGACGGCCTGCGCGAGGTAGCCGACCTGCCCGATCCGGTCGGTGAAGTCACCGGCATGTGGCGGCGGCCCAACGGCATTCAGGTCGGCCGCATGCGCATTCCTCTGGGGGTGATCGGCATTATCTACGAATCGCGACCCAACGTCACTGCCGATGCTGCCGGGTTGTGCCTCAAGAGCGGCAATGCGGTGGTGCTGCGCGGCGGTTCCGAGGCTATCAATTCCAATGTCGCTATCGGCGAGGTGCTGAAAAAGGAACTTCTGGCCATGGGCCTTCCTTCCGGCGCACTGCAGGTGGTGACCACTACCGATCGTGATGCGGTCAACGAACTGCTCAAGCTCGAGGAGTACATCGATCTGATCATTCCCCGCGGTGGCGAAGGGCTGATCCGGTTCGTCAGTGAAAACTCGCGTATTCCTGTAATCAAGCACTACAAGGGGGTCTGCCACACCTTTGTCGACGCCAGCGCCGATTACGACATGGCCGAGCGCATCTGTGTCAATGCCAAGGTCCAGCGTCCCGGCGTCTGCAACGCTATGGAGACTCTGCTGATCCACAAGGATATCGCCGAAACCTTCGTGCCGCGCATCGTCGCCACCCTCAAGGGTAAGGGCGTCGAACTGAGGGGCTGCAGCGTGACCCGGGAGTTCGCTCCCGAGGTCATTCCGGCCACGGAAGAGGATTGGGGTGCCGAATACCTCGATCTCATTCTGGCCGTCAGGGTGGTGGAGGACCTGGACGAGGCAATAGACCATATCCGCCGCTACTGCTCGCTGCACACCGAAGTGATCGTCACCAACGACTACCAAAACTCCCAGCGGTTTTTGCGAGAAGTCAACAGTAGCGTGGTGATGGTCAATGCATCGTCTCGCTTCTCCGACGGTAATCAGTTCGGTCTGGGCGCCGAGATCGGCATCTCGACAACCAAGCTCCATTCCTTTGGTCCCATGGGCCTGGAGGATCTCACCACACGCAAGTTTGTGGTGCTTGGCGAAGGCCAGATTCGTTCATAGGGGGGCGCGGCGAGGGGCTAGCTCATGAAGACCGGCATTATCGGCGGGACTTTCAATCCAATTCACCTGGCCCATCTGCGTATTGCCGAGGAAGTGCGCGAGTCCTGCGGCCTCGACCGGGTGCTTTTCATGCCGGCTGCGACCCCGCCACACAAGCCGCTGGCCGACGATATTCCCTTTGCCGACCGTTTCGCAATGGTCGAGGCGGCGATAGCCGACAACCCGGCTTTCCTTGGCTGTGATCTTGAGGCGCAGCGGCCGGGCAAGAGCTACTCCGTCGCCACCCTGGAGATTCTGCACCGGCAGTTCCCGGGCGACGAGTTCTATTTTATTATCGGCATGGATTCCTATCGGGCCATCGACACCTGGAAGGATTTCGCACGGATATTCGAGCTGACCAACCTGGTGGTGGCGGCCCGTCCGGGCCATGCCGGCGGCGATGCGCTGCAACTGCTGCCCGTTGTCATCCGGGACCAGTTCTGTTACGATAAAAAGCCCGGTATTTTACGGCATCATAGCGGTAACCGGGTTATTTTGTTGGGGGAAACGTTCCTCGATATTTCCTCAACACACATTCGCCAGCGGGTTGCGGAACAGGGCTCGATCCGTTATCTGGTTCCCCCCGCAGTGGAAGATTACATTCGCCGGCACGGCCTCTATCGGCGCCGGGAAAGGTTATAGATTTTGCAAGTCCAGGACCGCGCACTGCTCTGCGCCGCTTATGCCCAGGAAAAAAAGGCATTTAATCTCCGTCTCCTCGATGTGCGAAAAATTTCTTCGCTGACCGATTACCTGCTCATCGTTTCCGGACGTTCCGACCGCCAGGTTCAGGCGGTGGCCGACGCAATTCATCTCGGTCTGAAGAAGGATCACGATACCCTGCCCCTGGCCATCGAAGGGATGAAAGAAGGGCGCTGGGTGCTGCTCGATTACGGCGATGTCATGGTGCACGTTTTTCAGGAGTCGGTGCGGGAATATTACGACCTGGACGGTCTGTGGAGCGAGGCGGAGGAACTTGCCCTCCCCGAGGAGGTCAATCCGCAACGGCCTGCCGGGCAGGCATGAAAATCGGCCTGATCAGCGTCGGCAAACTTTCCCAGTCCTTTATTCGGGACGGCGCAGCGGAATACGCCGGCCGTCTCAAACGCTATGTCACTTTCGCCAGTACCGAACTGAAAGAGGTCAAAACCGGCGGCAAGGTCGATCCGGGAGCGATTCGCCAACAGGAAGGCGAGAGTATTCTGGCCCGGGTGCCGACCGGTGCTTATCTGATTGCTCTCGACGAAGAAGGGCGCAGTTACCGTTCGGAACAGCTGGCCGATCTGCTTGGCCGGCACATGCTGCAGGGAACCGGGGAGCTGGTGTTCGTCATTGGCGGCGCCTACGGCTTGAGCCGGGCGGTCAAAGAGCGGGCCGACCTGCTGTTGTCCCTGTCGGCGATGACCCTGACCCACCAGATGGCGCGCCTGCTGTTGCTTGAACAACTCTATCGGGGGTTTACCATTTTGCGCAACGAGCCCTACCATAACCGTTGATGGCGTTGGCTGCTTTCGCTCTGCTGCCTTGTAGGTTGAAACAATTGCTCAGCCATCTTCTGACTGCTTGTGAAGGCATCAACCGATGATGCTCTGTTTGTCGCCGCGGCGACCAAGGAGGAGACCATGACTCTCATGACGTTCCTGCTGCTCATTATCCTGTTCATGGTGTTTTTTATCTATTTTCTGCAGCTTAATCCGGCAGAGATCGCCATCGTATTCTTTCCCGACCATGTCATTCACGCTTCGCCGGCCGTGGTGGTGGTGGCCTGCGTTGTGGTCGGACTGACCGTCGGCTATCTGCTGCACCTGTACGGAGCGGCCAGCTATCTGCTCAAAGGCTGGCGGCGTACCCGCTCGGAAAAACGGGGGCAGGAGGTGACGGAGCTATATCGCCAGGGCATGGCCCGGCTGCACTCCGGTGACAGCACCAAGGCCCGCCGGCTGCTGCAGAAGGCACTGAGCATGGACGGCAGCCGCGTCGAGGTGCTCACGGCGCTGGCCGAGGTGCAGCTGGCCGATGGCGATGCCGAAGAAAGCATCAGTCTGCTGCAGCGGGCCCGCAAGCTGGCTCCAAAGGACCTGACGGTTCTCTTCGCCTTGGCCGATACCTACCGCCAGTGCGAACGGTCGGACGATGCGGCGGATACTTACCGTCAACTGCTCGACCTGGACGCCGACAACTACCAGGGTCTACTCGGTCTGCGTGACCTGAATGTGGCGCAGCATCAGTGGCAGGAAGCGCTGTCCGTGCAGAAACGACTGATGAAAAAGAGCGCTGGAGAAGCCCAGGCGGGCGAAAAAAGGCTGCTCAGCGGCCTGCGCTATGAACTGGCCCGGCACGCGGAAGCGGAAGGAAATCTCGATGAGGCCTTGAATGCCTATCAGAAGCTGGTCAAGGAGGATGCGGGATTTCTTCCTGCCCGGGTGGCTCTTGGAGAATTGCTGCGCCGCCAGGGTCGTAATGAGCAGGCGATGGCCATCTGGCAGGAGGGCTATCGGCAATCAGGCCACAGCGTGTTTCTCAAGAGGCTGGAGCAGCTGGCCATGGCCGAGGAAGATCCCGATTCCCTGCTCAGCTACTATCGGCAGGAGGTAGCGGAACGTCCCGACGATCTGCTGCTGCGTTTTTACTACGGGAAATTCTGCCTGCGGGTCGAGATGATTGACGAAGCTCAAGAGCAGCTTCATGGCCTGGAGAAAGCCGGTGCCGAGTTCCCCCCCCTGCATCTGCTGCTGGCCGAAAGTCACATACGCCGCCAGCGCCTGGACGCCGCGGTGGCCGAATACCAGAAAGCTCTGGGGGGCGAAGACCGTTTCCGGTTCGGATATATCTGCCGGCAATGCGGTGCAGCTGTAACCTCCTGGCAGGGACGCTGTGACCAGTGCGGCAGCTGGGGCAGTTTCGATCTTGGCGAAGCACCTTCGATCCAGCAACTGGCTGCTCCGGAAGTTCGCGAAATTCACCACGGAGAACGGAGCTGAGACATGCCCGCTGTGCGTCGCCCGATAGTATTGATGATTCTCGATGGCTGGGGGATCAACCCGAGTTGTGATCACAATGCCGCCTGCCAGGCGCGCACTCCGCATCTGGATAAGCTGCGGGGTGTCTGGCCCACCACCGAGATCGACGCTTCGGGACTGGCCGTCGGCTTGCCCGAAGGCCAGATGGGCAATTCGGAGGTGGGGCATCTCAATATCGGCGCCGGCCGCATTGTTTATCAGGACCTTACCCGGATCAGCCGCGCCATCGAGCAGGGCGACTTTTTTGCCAATCCGGCTTTGACCGAGGTTATGGAACAGACCCGGCGCAGTGGCGGCAAGCTGCATCTGATGGGCCTGCTGTCCGACGGCGGGGTTCATTCCCACAACAGCCATCTATACGCCCTCGTCGAAATGGCCAAACGGCAGGGGATTTCCGAGGTCTGCATTCATGCCTTTCTCGACGGCCGTGATACGCCGCCGCAGAGTGGCTCTGATTATCTCGCCGAACTCGAGCAGAAGCTGGCAGACCTCGGCGTCGGCCGGGTGGCAACGGTCATCGGCCGCTATTACGCCATGGATCGCGACAACCGCTGGGAGCGGGTCGAGCGTGCCTATCGGGCCATGACCGAAGGCGACGGCCGACGCTTTGCCAGCAGCGCTGAGGCCATCAAAAAGGCCTATAGCGCCGGGCAGACGGACGAATTCGTCGAACCTTGCGTGATTGAGCAGCAAGGTGCACCGTGCACGGTCGATGACGGCGATGGTTTGATTTTCTTCAATTTTCGCGCCGACCGCGCCCGGGAGATTACTCGCACCTTTACCGAAAGCGAGTTTGCCGGGTTCGTGCGGACCAAAAGCCCCAAGTTGGCTGGCTTCGTCTGCCTTACCGAATACGACGAAACCTTCGGTTTGCCGGTAGCCTATCCGCCTGAGACTTATCCCG
>ENA-ORCT01000392-ORCT01000392.1-marine-metagenome-genome-assembly--contig:-NODE-392-length-21507-cov-3.300327_pt1 | contig 21507 bp, 14 predicted proteins | sample MGYA00248632_ERZ508511 | MGnify/ENA primary metagenome ERZ508511 (study PRJEB26182, sample SAMN06268839) | marine metagenome | isolation source: Tt an P1-techrep anaerobic enrichment on pine from sediment...
CAAATGATGTTGCGGCAACAACTCATTGCAAGGGTAGCAGTGACCGGCCTTTCAGGCCATAACCATCCGGTACCGGCTTAGCCAATTCACTTGACCACACCCAAAGGGTGTGGATTTAGCTTCGCATTAAATAAATCCCCGTTCCTAAAAAGCGGCTTTCCCCCTGGCTCTGCTCGCCGCCGTCCGCTCCTTCTTCAGCTTTATTTCAGTAGCCAGCAGATCGTTCAGGTGATCCGTATAGTAGTACATCACCTGATATTCAGGGACCCCCAGACGATTGAGTACCCGGGAGGCGATAAGAACATCCCCGTCTTTCTCCCAGGCCAGCGAACTACCCAGAGCACCGCTGTCAATTACCCGATCCGGCTGACCATACTTTTCCTCAAGGGTTGCCGAAATATTGGGACTGTCTCCCCGCGTGCGAATCCGAAAATAAAGGGGAAGATCGGTATAATTTGAAAAAACCAGTTCGACATAATCAAAAGGCAGATTTTTTCGCCGGGCATAACGGAACATCAGCTTGACGATGTTGTGCTCTATCCGTGCGCCGGAATCGGAGTTCAGCTGAGTGTTCAATGCATCCAGATCCGGAAAATGCGCGGCCAGAAAACCGCGATGGGCCGTAGTCAAATCAATAAGCGTGGAACTCTCGATAGACTCGTTGCCCAGGGCATCCCGAAGCCGGTTCCGAAGCCCGGCAGAGAACCGGGTCTGCTTGTCCAGATCCAGAAAAGAAAAACCGGCAGCGGATACCGTTTTGCCAACCGCCTCCTGTTCCGGAGCGGATTTATCCCGGCCGCCGAAAATAAACGCAATACCGCTGAAAATCAGAATCACACCGATGACAATGCCTGCTGAACCAAAAATAATCGTATTACGGGACCGGGTCATAAGCCTATCCTGCATGATGTGTTTTTGACCGCTTCAGGAACGCAAATTGGGAAAAATCGCGTTCCACCCTCCAGGCGCCCTGCTGGTGATAACAAAAATATATCCAAATCATATTAAAATCAAAGCACTTGCCAATCGTCAACCCCCGGGATCGATTGACCGCGCGAACAAATAGCAAATAAATTAATATATAAATCCAATTCATACTTTAATTTATTTTTAAAAAAAGACTTGACTTCAAAAACCGGATCCGACTATTTATCGATAAACCGACTGGTCGGTCTGTCACGTTTTCATACATCTCACCCCCACGGCGAACCGACACAATGCACAACAGCCGCTGACACATCCTTGATAGTTTGAAAAATTTTCCCAGGAGACAGGAGTTTATGTCCCACATTTCCGATCTGGAATCCACCCGTCGCGCCCAGATTCTTGAGGCGGCGCTGAAAACCATATCAAACGCCGGATGCAGCAACACCACCATGGACGATATCGCCCGAGCGGCAAACCTTTCCAAAGGGGGCCTGACCCATTATTTTCGATCCAAAAAAACACTTTTCAAGGCGGCGTTCAAAGAGTTTTTTCAGCGGATTTTCCTGCGCGGGGAGATAACCATGGCCCAGTTCGAGGACCCACTGGACAAGCTCCTTTCATTTTCCTGGTTGTATGACCGGGAAAATCTGGACGCTGATATCGGCTACCCGGTGCTGTTCGACTTCATGGCCATCGCGGTCCACGACAGGGAATACCGCATCCTGTTTCACAACTGGGTGGAAAACTGGATCAACCTTCTCAAATCAGCACTGGAAACCGGCCAGGCATCGGGTCGTTTCGCCAATCTGGATCCGGAGGCCACGGCCCGAGCCATATCCGCCATCTACCAGGGCATCGCGACCCGCTGGTACCTCGATCCGGAATCCCACCCCACCGAATGGGCGATTGACATGGCAAAAAAGGCCATCACCGGCCTGTTGAACGAATATGGACAGACCCCAGACTGATGAGTCAAAATCTCACACAACCGTTGCAATAATAATTAAATTCTCATTCCCAAAGGAGGTGGGCATGGCGGTATTTGAGAGTACGGAAAAAATGTACGAAGTCCTTGGTACGCTGTTTCAAAGCCTGATGACCGATCCGGTCATGGGCCCCAGATTCAAGGCTGCAAAAATGAACATCCGATTCACCATTACCGATCCGGGCGGCACGATCTGGTTGATGGCCGACGGAGAGGTGATCTGTGGTCAGGTCAAGGAAAAACCGACCATTGATATGGCTCTCAGCGGTGACAGTTGTCACCAGTTCTGGTTAAAACAGCTGACCCTTCCCATCGCCCTGGCCAAGGGTAAAATCAAGAGCAAGGGGCCGCTGCCCAAAATTCTTAAACTGCTTCCCCTGCTGAAACCGGCTTACGAGGCCTACCCGGATCTGGCCAGGCAGCACGGTCTTCCGGTGTAAGAACGATCAGCCCCGCGTTTCACGGTGTGCCGTTGGCCGGAGGGAACAGATCTTTTCCGCCGAACCCGCCGGCATCACATTAAAACCTTCCCCAACATGCCGCCGGCAGCCCCGTGCCATGCCGGGCACATGCCCGAGAGTATCGAGGCCCGCCGGCTTTCCGCAAAAAGGAGCGACTCATGGCTTACACCGAACTGAACATCGAACTTACCGACGAGCAGCGAGCCATCAAGGAGGAAACCCACCGATTCAGCAAGGAGGTGCTGAGACCTGCGAGCATTGAACTGGATAAGCTGGACAGGCCCGACGATGTCATCAAAAGTCCGCTGTTCTGGGATACAATGAAAAAGGGCTACGATCTCGGGTATCACACCGTATTCATCCCCGACACCTGGGGAGGCCTCGGGCTGGAACCCCTGGAGGTCCATCTGGTTCTGGAGGAGTTGGGCTGGGGAAGCGCGGATTTTGCCATCGCCCTTGGTGTGGCCTGCTTTCCGGCCTTTTTCGCATCCATGGTCCCCAATGAAATCCTGGCTGAAAAGATTATCGAACCGTTCTGTGAAGACAAAGACGCATCGATCATCGGATGCTGGGGAATTACCGAACCGGACCACGGCACCGATACCCTGTGCCCGGGAACGCCTGAATTCAGGGATCCAAACATCAACGGCCAGGTAACCGCCCGCCTCGACGGGGATGAGTGGGTGATCGAGGGGCAAAAATCGGCATGGGTCTCAAACGGCACGATCGCCACCCACAGCCTGGTGTATCTCTCCATCGACCCGTCCATGGGCATGGCCGGCGGAGGGATCTGTATCGTCCCCCTCGATCAGCCGGGTGTGCGCAAAGGGAAACCCCTGGACAAGCTCGGCCAGCGGGCACTGAACCAGGGAGAGATCTTCTTCGACGGTGCCCGTATCCCCCGGGACTACATGCTGGTGGAGCCGGAAAGCTACGAGGCCCTTATGGACATCACCCTGGCCACCGCCAATGCCGGCATGGGGGCCGTGTTCACGGGCGTTGCCCGTGCTGCCTACGAGGAAGCGCTGAATTATGCGAAAAACCAGCGGGTTCAAGGCGGCAAATACCTCTTTGAACATCAGGCGATCAAGCACAAGCTGTTCAACATGTTCATGAAAATCGAGGCGGCCCGCGCCCTTTCCCGGGCAGCTGTCATCTACAACATGAACAACACACCTCCTATGACCGAATACTCCATCGCGGCCAAGGTATTCTGCACCAACACGGCATTTGAAGTGGCAAATGATGCGGTGCAGATATTCGGCGGATACGGCGTCAGCCGGGAATACCCTGTAGAAAAATTCTTCCGTGATGCCCGGGCCTCGCTGATCGAGGACGGGGCCAACGATTCACTGATGATCACCGGCGCCCACGCGCTTTAACAATTCAAAATAAGGGACGGCACAACCCTTAAAAAGGGAGGATTCAGATGGCTGGCAGTTTTTTTGAAAAGTTTACCGGCGCGCATCTTCCACCCACCCAGTTTCCCCGGTTTGAGTTCGATGCCGACAAATGCACCCATTGCAAACTGTGCGCGGCCACATGCCCCACTTCCTGCATCCAGTGGGATGAGGCTCGGGACATTCCCTATTCCACCGGCTACAAGGGAATTGAACTGGCCTGCATCTCCTGCAACAACTGCGAGTCCGTCTGCCCGTCGGGAGCCATCCGGGTTCGTGGGGAATACCGGGTTCTTCGCGGCCGATACCAATCGCCCGGTGAGCCAATGGGGGAGATGAAGCCCGCCCACCCCTTCGGTCAGGCTGATCTGGAACGGGATTTCAAATCAATCGCTTCTGATTTGACGGAAACCGAACAGGTCATCTACAACCGGCGCAGCATTCGCATGTTCAAGGACGAACCGGTACCCCGGGAGCTGATCCACCGAATCATTGAGGCCGCGCGCTTCGCTCCGTCGGCCGGTAACGGCCAGCCCGTTAAATTCATTGTCAGCACCAACCCCTCACTGAACCGCATGGTGGATCGGAAATGCACGCGGGTGCTGAACGCCATCAAATGGCTGTATGGTGGAAGTCAGTGGTGGCGAAAAGCCACCGTGACCCTGCTCAGCTGGCTGATGGTCAATAAATGGGATCAGCGTCCCATCTGCGCCATGGAAAAGGTATCCCAGACCGACGGCGACATCACCTTCAGTGCTCCGGTGGTGATTCACATCCTGAAAGATACTCGCGGGATCAGCCATCCGGACATCGAAATCGGCATCACGGCACAGAACCTGGTTCTGGCTGCCCATGCCCTGGGGCTCGGCACCTGTTACATCGGCTTTATCGCCAGCACGCTGAAATATGTACCATCGGTTAAAAAAGCGCTGGGCATTGAATACCCCTATGAACTGGGCACCAGCATCTGCGTGGGATATCCCAAAATGAAACGACTCAACCCTATCGCAAGAGGTATGGTGCCGGTGGAATGGCTGAGTTGATCGATATGGAGCAGGTTTGCAGAAAATTTGCGCTGATCGAAAGCGCTCTCACTGATTTTTAGCCAATTCAGCGCAGTTCCATCGGACTCTCAAAGAAGATGTGCCTCCGGCCGGGCTCCGGGCGCGTAGTCAATCAATGCGCCGGCACCGCCCCCGGCCACATTGCAGTTGACGACCAGGGTCCGTGCCCGTCGGGCAATTCCAGCCCGCTCGTGAATATGGCCGCAGATCATTATCGCCGGCTGGCACCGGTCCACCAGGCGGGCGATCCCTTTGCTGCCGGCGTGACGACTGCCGAACACCTCATCCAGTGTGCCCCAGGGCGGCGGATGCGCCACCAGCACGCTTGCAGGTGTGAGCAGATGACTCAGCCGATCGAGAACAGCCCGCTCCCGCAAGCGGATACGGGAGCGAAACGGTACGGGCACCGTGCCGCCGGCTCCCACAAACCGGACCCCGTTCACCGACACCTCCACCCGATCAAGGCAGCGGACATTGGAAAACGCTGCCAGCCATCGGTCCACCACCGGCCGGTCCGAGTTTCCCCTGATGCCCAGGACAGGCACTGGAAGCTCATTGATTCGCCCCACCACTGAGGCGGCACCGCGAAAATTGGTAATATCCCCGGCAACAACGACCACATCAGGCTCAACTCGCTCAACCGTCTTACGGATCAATGCCAGCCGCTCCGGTTGACCGTGCAGATCCGCCACCGCATAAATTCGCATATCCGGACTCCTCGGAGCCTGTTTGAAAAACAGGCTCTTATCGCTGGTATCTGATTGATAAACCGCGTGAAACCTTATACTGTTTCGAAGCCAAACTTCAAGGGAATTGCTTTGCGTGAATTGAGGAACGTAGACAAATGAACCATCTGAACATCCTGGTCATATCGCCCGATCCCAAATGCCGGTCCACCATTACGGACACCTGCAGCCATATGGGGCTGTCGACAAAATTCGCCAGCGACACAAAAAACGGAACCATGCGTATCGATCAACTGAACCCGGTGGTGGTGCTCATTGACGCCCACCGTTATACCGATCCCGGCACCCGCGACACCGGGCCGGAATGGATCCTGATAACACCCGATGACCGGCTGATAGAAACCATGAAGCGATATCGCGGGCACCCCATCGAGGTGTTGTCCAAACCGTTTCATCCCCTGTCCCTGGAAATGGCGCTTAATCGAGCGCTTGAAAAATTCAGCCTCCGGCAACGATTGAGGCAGCGTGAAAACGAGTTGCACCGGACCGAACAACTGGTCGAAACCGAGCGATTAATCGTCGTTCGCCAGATTGTAGATAAAATATCCTCGTTTATCGGACAAATCGCTGCCAATGTAGAGGGCGGTGTCCGATATTTTAATGATATGCCGTATTTTGTCTCCATCCACAGCCGTGAACTTAAAATCGTGGCGGCCAGTTCGACCTACAAGCATCACTTTGGAAATCGGATCGGAGACCGCAGCTGGTCCATATACCGGGGGGATGCCTCCAGCAAAGAGACCTGCCCGGCAGGCACCACACTGAGTACCGGAAACGTTCGGACCACGCCGGCAACAGTTGAATACCGAAGCGGAGCCAGGGTGCCGCTGCTGGTTCACACGGCCCCGGTATTCAACAATGACGGTGAGGTGGAACTGATTCTCGAGGTGGCGGCCGGGGCGCGGGAAGTGCGCAATCTCCGGGAAGAGCTTCGCTCCACGCAACAGCGCTATCAGCAACTCTTTGATGAGGTGCCCTGCTATGTTGCCGTCCTGGACCGGCAGTACCGGATCACTGCCCTCAACCGACGATTCAAGAAAAACTTCCACGCTGAAACCGGAACAGATTTTTTTGACGTATTTTCGACCTGGGCACGATCCGAATCCCGGTGCCCCATTCGAAAAACACTGGCCGACGGAAAACAGCATCAATCCGAAATGCTGCTGAACACCCGGGATGGCCGCCGGCACAACATGCTGATATGGACCTCACCGATCACCACAGCGGCCAAGAAACTGATTCAAATCATGGTCATCCTGGCCGATGTCACCGATCTTCGCCGACTGCAGGATAATCTCTCGGCACTGGGCCTGATGATCGGCTCCATCTCCCATGGCATCAAAGGCGTGCTGACCGGCCTTGATGCCGGCCTCTACCTGATCGACTCGGGCTTCTACAAGGACAATCCCGGCCAGATAGAGGAGGGGCTGGAAGTGGCCAAACTGATGCAGGAGCGAATGCGAAAGGTTATCGTCGACATTCTGTATTATGCCAGAGAACGCAAACTGAACCGAAGTCGCACAGACGTTGCCCAGTTTGCCTGTGATGTGGCCGACCAAGTTGAACACAAGATGCTGGGGGCCAACATAAAGTTTATCTGTGAATTCGATTCCGGTCTTGGAAACTTTACTATCGACCAAGGAGTTATGCGATCGGCAATGGTGAGCATTCTGGAAAACGCCGTTGAGGCCTGCATTGACGATGAATCGGAAAAAGAGCATTGCATCCGATTCACGGCCAGCCGTTCAAATCATTGCATTCACTTTTCGATTGCCGACAACGGAAAAGGAATGGAGCAGGACGAGGCTAACAAACTGTTCCGCTTGTTTTATACGACCAAGGGAAGCCGGGGAACCGGGCTCGGGCTGTTTCTCTCCCAGCGAATTGTCCGTGAGCACGGAGGAAATATCGATGTGGCATCTGCACCGGGACAGGGAACCCGGTTCACGGTAAAGCTGCCGGAGCAACCGCCCCGGCAAGTCCCTGAAGCTGATGCCGGCACACAAGACCAAAAAATTCGGACTCTTTAAACGACCCGATTCTTTCCGGCTCCCGCTGACGCCGGCATCGCAGTCTATTTCATGGCAGGCGGGCTTTCAGCATCTGTTTTTCAAAAGCCCGCCAGACAGGGGGAGGACACCGCTTACGATCCGGAACCGGGCCGGATTGATTCAAGACACCGGCGATCGACATACGTTCCGGTTTTTCGGTCAAAAAATGCCTCGTGTTCGTGGATCAGCCGCTGTCCATCCCCCCAGGGGCCGCAGGCCAATACCACCGGATCCCCAAGGGCAAATTTTCGGTTGCACGCACTGCACCCCTTCTCGTTCAGGGCATTCAACATTTCCAGATTAATAATGGTTTTCTGAGCCATACGATTTGCCTGTTTCATATCAACCTCCTGTTCCAATCCCCGTTCAACCGGGATTCGGACGCTTCGGAGCACTACAGGGAGAAAAGCTCCTGTTTTCAAGTCTAATCTACTGTTAACCTAAGTGCCGGCCAATGGGTGTCAAGGGACCGATTCTGCAGGTTTCCCGCAGGGGTGAATTCCCGTATTGACTGACCGGCCGCTCATATCGCAGTATACCAGTATAGTTTTTTTGCCTCATATGATCGAACAGGATCACAAAACTGGGAATCCGGATCGATTCTGTCAATCTCCATCAGACCGGAAGTTTTTTATCGCAGCCGATATTCAGGCAAGCCGCAGAAGCCAATCGCTGTTCGGCCAGTACAGCGCCAGCACCCGTGTCACACATCGGGCAGAAAACCAAGGATAGCAAAGGAGTCAATCCGTGAGACAATCGACCCGAATCATGCTGAAAAAACATGGCTGGCGCATCGACCGATCCATTCACAATTATCTCTACTTCCGGTTTTACTATCCATATGTAAAAACCGTTTACCTGGCACTCAAGCCGCTGAAATATTTGACATGGTTCAAGCCCCTCGGGCTCATCGGCAAGATGGTTTTTGACCGATACCATGCCAAGGTGCTTTCCAGCGATGATACACGAAAGATTTTCTCCCTCAATGAAGATATAACAGTAGTATCTCAGCGTAATAAGAAAATCGTCCCCTACAGATACGCCACCAAGATCATCTTCCAGGAACCGACCTATATTGCGGTCATGGATTGTCCCTGCAAAAAATCCACCGATACCTGCAAACCCATTCAGTCATGTATCGCCGTGGGAAAAGGGCTGGCATCCTTCTGGCTCGAGCATTGCCAAAAGTACAATGCGCGCCGTATCAGCCAAAACGAGGCGCTGGATATCATCCAGGATTTCCGCCAATCCGGTCATATCAACCAGGCGTTTTTCAAAGTAGCCACCGGTGGAAGCACGGGAGTCATCTGCAACTGCTGCCCTGAGTGCTGCGTCAGTCTGCAGGCCACCATGCTCACCCGGAAGATTGATCCGGCGCTTTCCCAGTCCGCCCCCTCCGGGTACCTGGTCCGCCACAACAGCGCCCGATGCACCCGGTGCGGCACCTGTGAGCGCATCTGCCACTTTAATGCCGTCCGGATCGACGGTGGCAAACGGACGTACCGGCCCGATGCCTGCATGGGATGTGAACTGTGTGTGGAGCACTGCCCCCATCAGGCTCTGGAACTTTTCTGCGATCCGGCAAAACCGATGCCACTCGATATAGACCGGATCCGGGATAAAACTTGCGGATCTGACCGCCGGTCGGTATAGTGACCGCTGCATGGTGCGAGTCATTACAGGAACCTATTTATCCATACCGCCATTTGGAAACCGGCAGCCCGCCGGACGAATCAAAGGAGGAGTCGATGGGGAAAATCTCGTACAATCTGGAGGACAACGTCGTAGTGGTGGCCGGTGCGACCCGGGGCATCGGGCTTGAAATCGCAAGGCTTCTTCTCGCCCAGAACGCCAGAGTGGTAATCTGCGGGAGAAAACCGGAGGGGCTGGATGCGGCTCAAGCGGAGCTTGACGGCGGGGACCGTCTGCTGGCCGTATCCGCTCACATTGCGAAAGAAGACCAAGTGGAGGCGCTGTTCAACCAGACTCTGGAGAAGTTCGGTCGACTGGATGCACTCATCAACAACGTGGGCATGAACATCGTCACCGGCGTTGTGGATGCCGAATTGGGCCTGTGGCAGAAGATCATCGATTCCAACCTCAACGGCACCTTTCTCTGTGCACGAAAAGCCGGTCAGATCATGCGGGGCCAGAACCGGGGAAAAATCGTCAGCATCTCATCCATCGCGGCCCGCCGAGCGGCTCCGGCCATGGGCATCTATGGCATTGCCAAGGCCGGCATTGAAATGATGACCCGGGTCCTGGCCCAGGAACTGGCTCCGTTCAACATCCAGGTCAACGCGGTGGCACCGTGCATGGTGAAAACCAAATTCTCCGCCCCCTTCTGGTCGAATGCCGAGATCCACGACCAGATCGTGAAAACCATCCCAATGGGTCGCATCGCCGAACCCCTGGATGTCGCTCATCCGGCCCTGTTTCTCTGCTCGGAGGCAGCCGGCTTCATCACCGGCCAGACCCTGATGGTCGATGGCGGAGCCAGCGCCGTCTGAGCGAATGCATTGATAGACCACACACCCGCCGCTCCGGATCGAAGAGATAAATGCGGTTCTGATCCGGGGCCATCCCTGCAGATCCGCATTTCATCCGACAGGAGGCCCCATGGCATTCCCCGACCGAAATAACCCCTACAGTTTTGACGAATTCCTGGCATGGCGGAATTCGTTCAATTACTACACCGACGATCCGTTTTTACGGCAGGTGATCCGCCACTTTGCCGGCGATAATTGGGACGACGTCGACCGCGCCGCACAGGACATGGCCGAGGCCGCATCTTATCGGTGGCGGGACATGGCCGATGCCATCGCCTTTCCGGCCAACCATCCGTATATGATGCACTACGACGGCCACCATCGACGGATCGACCGGATCGTTCGGCCCCATGAAATCGCGGTGATGGAAAAGGAAATTTTTTCCGAGGCCCTGTTCTCATCGACCACCCCGCCCTGGGTGAAACTGGTGAAGATGTTTCTCATCTACCAGAACGGCGAGGCCGGCATCTCCTGCCCCCTGGTCTGCACGGAGGGCCTGGTGGCCCTGCTGGAAAAATTCGCCGACACACCGGAAACGCGTCGGATACTCAGGCACTGCAGGGAAGGGATCGACGGCGATTTTGCCATCGGTGCCCAGTATCTTTCGGAGATTCAGGGTGGCTCGGATGTTCCGGCCAATCGGCTTGAGGCGGAAAAAGACGGGAACACCTGGCGGCTGTACGGCACAAAATTCTTTTGCTCGGCCGCCCATGCCGATTACGCAGTAGTCACGGCCAAACCGGCCGGATCCGAGGATGTGGCCATCTTTGTCGTCCCCTCATGGCTGCCGGGCAACAAGGAGAAAGAAATCCGAAACGGCTATACCATCGACCGCATCAAATGGAAGATGGGCACCAGTGAACTGCCCACCGCGGAGCTCACCTTCAGCGGGGCCGTGGGTTATCCCCTTGGCCCCTTGGACCGGGGGGTGGCCAACGTCGTGGGCATCGTGCTCACCCTCTCCCGGCTGACGGTCGGGCTGTCGGCCGCCGCCGGAATGACCCGGGCAGTGCGGGAGGCAAAACAATACAGTGAATTCCGCTCTGCCTTTGGTATGACCATCGGCCGCTTTCCCATGCTGGCCGGCCAGATTCGAAAAATGGAACTGGCGGCCAGACGCTCGACAGCCGGGGCCTTCAAACTGTACGAGGAGTTTCTCAGGCTGAAAAACGGGCTTCGCGGGGGAATCGTCACCGATGAATCCGAAGCGGACAAACGGCGGCGTTTTGCCGTGCGGGAGCTGATCATGCTCCAGAAGATCACAGCCTCCTGGGACGCAACGGACATCAGCCGCAGCGCCATGTCCATATTCGGCGGCCACGGCGTCATGGAGGATTTTTCCGCCCTGCCCCGCCTGTTTCGGGATGCCGCCATCAACGAGCAGTGGGAAGGCCCCCGGAACGTACTCCTCACCCAGATTCACCGGGACCTTCAGCGTGTGGCCGACTGGTATCCGCCCCGGGAATTTGTAGCCGATATCCTCACCGGAGGCGACCCCGCCGTCATACCCGACCTGGCCAGTGAAGCCGACAAGCTCATCGCCCATCCATCCCTTTTCGACATGACCGAAGAGACGATTGCCGTTTGCGAGCGCTGGGACCGGTTCTGCCACCGGCTGTTTCATGCGTATCAGGATCAGGCGCTTCTGGAAGTGAAAACGGCGACACCGCTTCAAGAAAGCTGATTGCCGCCGTTTTACAGTTTGATCGAAATGCTGTTCATCAAATCACCGGGAGGCTGATCAGCCTCCCGGTTCGTTTTACGGTGCCGGAAAATCCACTGTGATCTGATTTTCGATGTTACCGGCTCGTGCCGTTACCGTTGCACTGGCAGCCAAACCGGTCAGGGTAACGGTGGCCTCCCCGTTTCCGCCGGCCGTTCTGACCATTTCCGAAGAAAGGGTACCACCGACCGCCTCAAAAAGAACCTCCACGCCGTCCGGCACAGGCAGATCCTGATCGTCAATGAGGGTGGCGGTGATCTGGCTGACACCTCCTGCCGGAGCAGTGTTGGCCAGTGAAATGGATTTGATCTCAATGGAATCGTCAAAATCCACGGTCACCTCGGCCTTGAGCGATTCGGCCCGGGCGATGAGCGTTGCCGTGCTATCGAAATAATAATCGTAATCTTCGATCAGCGTCACTTCACAGACACCGTTCTGGGTGAAGGCATAGTTTGCCGATGGGTAACCCCGCTCAGCCTCGAAATTTATCCGGGTGCCATCGTAGACCGGATTGCCGTCCACATCAAACACGGTTACCGTCACAGGAACCTGCCCGTTGACGGGTGGCAGATCCGGCGTCAGGACAATGTTGCCGATATAATTGTACGGCGAGGCCGGCAAAAAGCACTGATCTTCAATTGCATAGGGAAGAATGAACTGCAGGCTTGCCTGGGTTTCAGAGCCGAATACCAACGTAGAGGCCGTGATTTCCACCCCGATCCAACGAGCATACTGCGTCAGGTAAACCAGGTTGAAATTCGCAACACCATTTTCATCTGTGACAACCGTATCCGGAATATCACCGGCCGCTGAATTCGGCGGCGTCAACATGCCGTCATCATTGAAGTCCTCACCCGTATCGAGGATCAGGTTGCCGTTTTTGTCTTCATTGGAGAAAAACGTTCCAGTCACTTCGCCGCAGTTCTCGTCCCATCCGCCGGTCATGTAGCCAAGGGGCCAGAGACTGAGTGAAACGGTTGTAAACTGCATGGGATTGCCGTTGGTGTCCGACACCAGAACGGACATGGGCAGCGAATAGGTCGTCCCGTTGCCGCCGCTTGCAACCTCGATGCTGTGCCCGATCACCACGCTTCCCGATGCCCCTCCGATGACAATGTTGGTGTGATCGGAAATGGAGGTACCAACGATGGTGGCGACAATCTTCACCCCGGAACTGTCCGAACTGAGGAACCCGGAGGTGAATTTCGCCTGGGCGATGCCGTAATCATCGGTATAGGCCACAACGGGCGTCACCGCCTCACCGCCGCCGGTTGGATTTTCGATGGAAAAAACCACCGGGGCATTGCCGACACCGTTGTCCGTGGCGTCTCTGACCGTTGCCGTCAGGTTCACGGAATTGGTGATGTCCGCGGACAGATTCGGGGCCACAACCGATGAACTGGCCTGCAGATCGATCTGAGTGGCCTCCACAACGGAGGCGGAAAAGGCAATCTGCATGGTATCTTTCAAACCGGAGGGATTGTTTTTTCCATACACTTCGATCGAAGCCAGGCCGGTATCCGGCGAACTGATAACAGCCCAGACCTCACCGCTGGACGAGTCCACCGGCTTTTCGATCACATGACTCAGGCTGGGATCGCCGTAATAGCCCCAGGCTCCGAAAGACGATGCAAACACCACCGTATCGGCGCCGCGGGCCTTCACTCCGACGACAAGCCCGTTGGAATTGGTGATCAACACTGGCTCTCCGGCAGCCTCGGGTGTCAATTCATCTGAAGCGTCCAGGGTCAGCACCAAAGGCTCCACCTTGGTTACCGTGTAGCTGCCGTCATTGGCGGCCGAGCCTCTGACCTGAATGGTAAATGGGGTGTCGGCATCATCGAATCCATCGGCAGCGAACGATCCGCCGACATCCGAACGGGTGATGGTATCGGCCCCCGGGGCATTGTCGTTAAAAGCAATGAGATCGTTGTCTTCAACAACGGCCAGTTCGCTTTTCTGGACCGTATGCATGCTGTAAAACGCACCGGCCGGTTCGATAATCCGGAAAACATCACCAATGGATCCAACGGTGTAGGTCAGCGTTTTGACCACCCCCATGGATTCGATCTTCACTACGGCCGTACCCGGTGATTGGGCAGTAACCAATACCGCTAGGATACCGGAGGCATTTGTCTGCTCCGATGCCGGAGACAGTGAAACCAGCCCAGTCGACAGGTCCGGATCGACCGTAAGGGTGACCGGGGCCTCGTAGATGGGAATTCCGCCGGCATCCTTCACGGTTACGGTCAGGTTTGTGGAGGCGTCTCCGTCAACTTCCAGCGCGGTGGTCTCGCTTTCCACCTCGACGGTGGTGCCGGTTATCATGACCGGTATCTGGCGGGATTCCAGTCGCGGAGCCGTTGCGGTAACGGTCACTGTCTGGTTTTTTCTTTCCACGGTTCCGGATCGAAAATCGATGGCGGCTTCACCGTTTTCGTCGGTAAAGACCTGGGAAGCGCTGATCTGCCCGCCGGTAACCTCGAAATTCACCGGGGAGTTCGGGATCGGTACGCGATTGCTGTCCAGCACCGTAGCGGTAACAGTGACAAAATCAGAATTATCCGATTTCACCGAAGGCCCGGAAACCTGCAGAGACAAAAATGCCGGAATGGGCACAAACTCAACGGTTATCTGTTCCAGCACGCCGCCGGCAGTGGCGGTAATAATCGCGGTCCCGGAAACAGCAGATCCCTCAAGCGTGGCGGTCGCCAGTCCATCTTCGGTAAACGCTGTTGACGTTATGGTTCCGATGGTTGTGGTAAACGTCACAGGGGTGCCGTCGGCAACCGGACGGGACTCGCCGTCGAGCACCATAGCGGTGATGGCGGTCTGTGATCCAGGCGTCGCATCCAGACTGTCGGCCTGACTGTTCAGATACATGCTCTCGGCCAGGGCGGCCAGGGCATCGTTAAAGGGTGAGCTTGGCAGATATTTTTCGTCGCCAACCCGGTACGGCAGGGTCATTACCATTGTGGATCGGGTTTCACTGCCAAAGACCAGCGTCGTTGCGGTGATCTGAGTTTCAATCCAGACAGCGTAGTGTTTGAGGTATACCAAGTCAAAACTGGCAACCCCGCTTTCATCGGTAATCACTGTTGCCGGCAGAGTGCCGCCAGCTGTGTTGGGGGGAGTCAGTTCACCGTCCTCGTTCTTATCCTCGGACGGATCGAGAATGGAATTCTGGTTGGCGTCTTCATTGGGATAAAATCCGGTGATAATGGGCGTATCGCTGATCCAATATCCAGTTCGATATTCCTTCGGCCATACGCTGAGTGAGACTTCGGTGTTGGCCACCGGATTTCCGTTGGTATCAGCCACCTGAACCGACATGGGCAGCAGATAGGCGGTATTTTCTCCGTTTACCGTCACTTCCGTGCTCCGCCCAATGACCACAGAACCGGCGGTACCACCGATAACGATACTGGTCTGGCTGGTGATTGCGGTCCCGTCAATTCGGGCCTCAACGGTGATGCCGGTATTGTCGGTGCTGAGGGCCCCGGGTGTAAACGTAGAGGTGGCGACCCCGTAGTCATCGGTGAAGACGATCGGCGGCGAGACATACTCCCCACCGTTGACTGGATCCAGAATTCTGAATTGAACCGGAGCGTTGCCCACCCCGTTGTCATCGGCATCCTTCACCGTCGCTGTTAAGGTGACCGAGTGAAGCGTATCCGGAGTTAAATTCGGAGGAATTACCGAAGTGCTGGTCTGCAGTAAAATCTGGGTGGCTTCGTCCAGAGATGCCGAAAAGGCGACACTCATGGAATCCCGGGTGCTTTGCGGATTGTCCGCATCCGATACCATGATACTTGCCAGGCCGGAATCCGGGGAACTGATGGCCATCCACACGATTTCATCGGCGGAATCGTTGAGTTTGACAACCGACTGGCTGTCGGCCACATCATTGTACCTTCCCCATGCGCCGAAGGTCGTTACGAACCAGACTCTTGAAATGTCCGGGGCCCTGACGCCGATGAACAGGCCGTTGCTCACAGATACCTGTCGGCCGGCGGCTTCCGGATTCAGTTCATCGGCACTGAAGAGAACCAGCTCCGTGGCCAGCACGGCCGCAACGGTATAACTCCCATCATTGTCGGCAGAGCCCCTGACGGTAATTGTCTGACCTGCCTTAAATCCGTCGGTGACAAAGGAACCGGCCTGCCGGACAATCTTGTCCGGATTGGCGTCAACAAATGAGATATCCGTCGCATCGTCGGTAAGGGCAAAATCATCTTTCTGGATAGTGTGCGTGCTGCCCTGCTTGTCAGCGGGATCAATAATCTGGAACACCTCACCTAAAACGCCCACGGCATATTCGTACGTTGTCGCAGCGCCCATGGATTCGACCTTGAGGACCACGGTTCCGGCAGAGCTTCCCACAACAGAAACTGTGGATTGGCCGACTTCATTGGTGTTTCCCGAAAAATCCGCCAGGAGCACATCGCCTGTGGATTGTTCCTCATCGACACTGACACTGACCGGTGCATCATAAATGGCAACGCCACCCGCATCCTTGACCGTGAGCGTCAGTGTACTCTGATTCGCCCCGCCGATCTCCAGAGACGAGGAGGTACTGTCGGCCTCGACCGTGGTGCCGGTAACCGCTATTTTGATCTCGCGGGTTCCGATCGCGGGTACGCTGGCTGTAATGGTAACCGTCTGGTTCTTTTTTTCCACTTTGCCCGATGAGAACAAAATGTTGGCCTCACCATTTTCATCCGTATTCATCGGGGCCGTACTCAACTGGCCGCCGCCAGCCGAAAAGCTGACCCGAATGCCTTCCACCGGGACGCGATTGGCGTCCAGGACGGTTGCCGTCACCGTCACGGAATCCGAATTGTCAGTTTTCACGCTCGAACCGGACAGCGAAAGGGAAAAATACGTCGGAACGGGTTTGAAGGCGACGTTTATCTGCTCGGACAGTCCACCGACGGTAGCGGTGATGGTAACCTCACCGGCGATGGTGGTCGCCGTCAGGATTGCTGTGGCCACCCCGTTGACGGTGGTGGCAAGCGGGGTAATATCGCCGAGACTGGTTGAAAACACAACGGGCGTGCCGTCGGCAACCAGATTCCCGTTACTGTCCTTTACCGTGGCAAAAATCGACGTTTGGGCCGTTGTCGAGGCGTCTATACTGTCTGCCAGACTGCTTAGAGCAACCGATGCCACCGTGGTGTCATCGGGTATGATGGATGCAATGGAATTCGCCGCGGTCTGAACCCATCCGTAACTGACGGTTCCGCCGGCCTCACCGCTGACGATGGCGACCCGAAGTGGACTGCCGTCAATCGACACATGAACATTTTCGATGTTGACCGACCCGTTTGACGGAACCCGGTAGGACCGATCGCCAATTAAAATGACCGAATCGGCAGGGTAGCTGCCCCGGACGGTGCAGACCTCATTGCCGACCTGTTGGAAAATCCCGTAGACACCGCCCCGGGTAATGGTAAAATTATTTTCACGATCGGTACTGGTGACCGTTTTGCCGGTATCCTTCCATTCATGGTTTGCGGCGTCAAACCAGAGCAAGCGGGTTCCAACCGGGGTTTTGGCAGGATGGGGAATCGGCAGACGAAGCGTTGCCCCCGGGCTGAATTCAATCAATGCTGGTGAAACGGCAACCACAACGCTGGGCGCCCATTTCCGGGTCACTTCCGCTTGAAAGGATTCATTGCAGTTACCCGGTGACGGCAGAGGAAAGGGAAGCGGTTCATTGGGATCAAAATATTCAACGCCGACATTGGGCGCCGAATCCGTTCGGGCATCAATATTAAATACCCCGCCGTTCTGAGCCGGAATCAGAAGGGTTGCCCGTCGGTTGTCGATAAAATTGGAAAACACCGTATCGTCATTAAGGGCATTTAGGGTAACCGTAGATGTTCTTGAACTCCTTAAAACAACCGGATCCAGGGCATTGGAGGCGCCGGCAGTACCGGATATTTCAAAAATCATCATCGTATCCGGGCACCCGGCTCTGGAGATCATGAGCGTGTGCCGGTTATTATCCGGGTTGTTGGGATCCGGCGCTAAATATAAGGAGAAAGCCCCGTTTTCATCGGTAGTTGTTGAAACCGGCTCACTGAAAGCGGTGACGGTTGCATTGGCCACCGGCTGACTGTTTTCGTCAAGCACGGTTCCTTCTACGTTATCCTCTGGAGTTGTGGTGGTCGTATCATCATCAGCGGTGGTCGTGTCATCACCACCTGTCGTGTCCGTCTGGGCACTGTCATCCGATGACCCACCGCTCTTTGAGCACCCGGCAGAGAATGAAACAATCGTGACGAGCAGAAGAATCAAAAACAGTTTGATCGGGCTGGGTTTCATCTTCAAAATACTCCTATTCGCTGTAGTGATGAATGGACCCCGAAATCGCAGCGTTGGGATTCGCCCCCGGATAATACGGGCAGTAAACGGGCAATTGGCAGCATTGATTCGGCAAAAAAAACCGGAACGACCGATGCCGCCGGTTGAAGCAGTCGGATCGGGGTGCCGGGTATTCAGGTAATATGGGTGAAGATTTTTTCGGCCCAGCCTGACCGGATATCTTCATCGGTCTGACCAGGTCCATGAAACGATCCACACGAGCAGGATAACATCCTGTTTCGACAGCACTGTGCGAGCGGGATTCAATAGCACGAACGGCGGAGAATAAAAATTCCGCTCGCAAAGGTGGGCGAGACGAGTAAAAATCGACGTAAAATAAATTGGAAGAAAGGATCTTCCCTGTACCAACCTGTCGCATCGCGGAAAGCCTTAGAGTCTACGCAGCGGTCATTTCCTGGGCCGAACTGAACATCCGCAAACCAGATCCGTTTCTGTTGAACCCACCAGGAAAATACAGATGGGCGATTTCTACCGGCAAATTGGCTGAATCATCCGCACCGAAGCAGGTTTTCATTGCCGTCCGGTAACAACGCAGATGACCTTGAATCGGCCGTCACTCCACACATTTTTCAGCAACTGTATAATGAGGACTACCAAATAGGGTAAATGCAATATGTGTACAGCAAATAATCAGCATTCAACCCCTAAATAAAAATATCGGATAACTTACTATTATAGATGACAGGCGTCAACCGGTATTTTTTATTACAATTATCACGTTTTTCCGCAGGCAGTTATACAATTTTTTGAAAGATCAATCGCAAGTGAATTAATGAGAAATATGAATAGAGCTTTTTGTTATGCAACAATTAGGCGCCAATATATTCTGGTATAAATTTTCATTACTCTTCGTACTATCACTATCTTCGTTCTTGTTTTCCTGGCTCTGGAGATCTGTATAAAAATTCGGCTAATCTTGTGAGCCGATAGGACCCAAAGTCGAAAAAAAAAACGATTTATAAAATAAGGAGTCCACCATGCCGAAAGCGATTCGAATTCACCAGACAGGCGGCCCCGATGTGATGCGCTGGGAGTCTGTCGAACCCGGCCGCCCCGGGCCGGGCGAGGCGCTCATCCGCCATGAAGCCATCGGACTGAACTTTATCGATATCTACCACCGGACGGGGAAATATCCGCTTCCGAGCCTGCCGGCCATCCCCGGTATGGAAGGGGCCGGTTGGATTGAGGAGGTCGGTGAAGGGGTTGATGAATTATCTCCGGGGGACCGGATCGCCTACGCCGGGCTGCCACCGGGAGCATATGCAGAGGTCCGATGCATCCCCGCGCACCGCCTGGTCAAGCTTCCGGAGCAGATCTCAACCCGGCAGGCCGCCGCCATCATGCTTCAGGGCATGACTGCACGATATCTGCTGCATGGATGCTTCGCGGTTGAAAAAGGAACGACGATCCTGATCCACGCCGCCGCCGGCGGGGTCGGGTTGATCCTGTGCCAGTGGGCCTGGCATCTGGGAGCTGTTGTCATCGGAACGGTAGGGTCCCGCGAGAAAGCGGATCTGGCAAAGGCGCACGGGTGTGACTATCCGCTTCTTTACAACGAGGCGGATTTTGCCGATCAGGTCCGTGAAATCACCCGGGGCAAAGGGGTGGATGTGGTGTATGATTCGGTGGGCCAGACAACGTTCATGAAATCCCTGGACTGCCTGTGCCCCATGGGTATGATGGTAAGCTTCGGCCAGGCATCCGGTCCGATCCCCCCTTTTGATATCGGTATCCTGGCCGCCAAAGGATCATTGTTTCTGACCCGGCCGAGCCTGATGACCTATACTGAAAAACGAGACGACCTTTTGGCCCACGCCGGGGATCTGTTCGAGGCCGTGATAAACGGATGGGTAACGGTTGAAATCCGGCAGACCTATCCGCTGGCCGAAGCCGCAAGGGCTCACCGGGATATGGAAGCGCGGAAAACCAGCGGCTCGACGATTCTGTTGCCATGATGGGGGGGGGTAGAAGTGTCTTCACCCGCCCGTTTGCGCTGCCCCCAAATTCATAGATGCTGGAATGGGTAAATAAGAAACCCAAGCAGGTGATATCAAGAGCCATGTATCGACGATTTCCATCATCCCGGGCAAGAACCCGTCACCGGATAAGCCGATTGTCCCCGCAAAAGATGATGGTGCCGGCATCCCTGGTATGGCTTACCAGGGTGATATTCAAACGGGTCGCCAGGTCCACGGCCAGAGAGGTTGGCCGGGAGAGAGCAAAAATAATCGGGATTCGTGCCCGGGCCGCCTTTTGAACCAGTTCGTAGCTGATCCGAGAGGAGAGGACCAGCAGACCGGCGCGGTCCAGCCGGCGATTCAGAAACAGCTTTCCAACGGCCTTGTCCAGAGCATTGTGCCGCCCCACATCTTCGGCCGAGGAAAGCAGCTGCAGCTCTCGGCTGAAAATCACAGCCGCATGGCTCGCCCGCGTTCGGTCTCTGAGCGGCTGATGGGCAGACAAGTCGCCAAGGCAAGCCAATGCCGAATTCAGATCAACCCTTTTCTCATCGACAAGAGGCTGGATCTGCAAAAACAGATCATCGACCAGTTCCTTTCCGCAGAGCCCGCAACTGGTCTGGCTGATAAAACCGCGGCGGTCCATAATCTGCTCAATTGCAAGGCGCCTTGAATCATTCAATGTAACGGTAACCACATTGGAGTCTTCACCGTCGCAAAATGCCAGCGACTTGATGTCATCCGGCGTATCGACAATGCCCTCACCGAGACAAAATCCGGCAACATGGGCCAACTCCTCACCGGGCGTCCGCATGACCACGGAATACGGATTTCCCTGAATCCGTATGGATAGCGGTTCCTCGAGGATCAACTGGTGAGAGGAGGAGACGGCAGCGGATCGATCCCACAGAATAACCGGATGGGAAAGAGATGGGTTCACGGTTTTTGCTTTCACCTCGTTACTCCTGAATTCAACAACTCGATATCATCCCCTTTACGGATCGCACCGCCTTTGATTACCCGGGCAAAAACACCCTGCCTCGGCATGATGCAATCTCCGGCCTGGTAGTAGATGGCGCATTTTTTATGGCACTCCTTTCCGATCTGGGTGATTTCGACAATAGCCGTCTCGCCCAGTCGAAACTGACTGCCGATCGGAACCTCAGGCCAGTCGATTCCAGCGGTGGCAATATTTTCGGCATAGTCACCAAACGTGACATCCAACCCGTCGGCCCTTGATTTTTCGATGCTTT
>ENA-ORCT01000393-ORCT01000393.1-marine-metagenome-genome-assembly--contig:-NODE-393-length-21505-cov-3.749160_pt1 | contig 21505 bp, 17 predicted proteins | sample MGYA00248632_ERZ508511 | MGnify/ENA primary metagenome ERZ508511 (study PRJEB26182, sample SAMN06268839) | marine metagenome | isolation source: Tt an P1-techrep anaerobic enrichment on pine from sediment...
TTACTGACATCCTAGACTCTACCGATTCAGAACAACTTGGACATCTAGTGCATGAATTACACTCAGAGCTTTACTGGTGGCTAGGAGATCCGACAGAAGAACGCATCCTAGCGCTAAAGCAGTCAATACCCTTGCTGGACAAAATAATCGCATTCGATATTGTCCTCAAGCGCTTAGACTTCCTGCAAGACTTTGAGCGCACCAGATTTGGCGTAAAGATAGGCGTTTTCTTCCCGGAGCTAGAAGAAATATACGAAGAAGCAGCCAATCGCTTTGATTCACTCCCACCAAGTGCTCACAAAGCAGAATGTTGGCTTCGCCCCATAGCTGAAAATGCTGGAGCTGGCGCGGACGTTGAGGCTGCCATATATTTGGCCAGCAGAAGACAAGGTGAACTTGTGGACGTTGAAATGTTGCGTGACTCCTGGCACGCAGCAGTGTGTCTGGATATTGAGCGCGGAAAACCGATTGGGCAGGTCCCAGAATCAGTTCTTGAAAGGGCTCGAACAAAGACTATCTCACTCTCCGAGGCTGCAGAGGTTCTCACCTTCCAGAACAGGTTACCTCGCTTCTTCGGCTTTCGCGACCAAGAGGAAAACTTCATTGATGCTGCATTGTTCAGGGCAGTGGAGTGGTTCGGGATAACCGGGTTTGAGCCTTGGCTTAAGTCGCTTATATCAGACCTTTCCAGCGGTCCGCAGGAGGGGGTTGAGCATCTTGCAGCAAGCTGGTGGTTATTTTTCTGGTGCCGTGCCGACCTCGCATTGAAAATGGCAGAAAAGCGGGGGCTAGAATCTTGGCTGTGGGCATTAATAAACGGTCCACATGATCGCGACAAGCCTTGGCGTCGCTTCTGGCCTGAGCAAGAAAACCCTCGGCTGCGCGACTATCTCCCAACTGCTGGCGCTATTCTTTTCATCTGGCACAGAATCAGTCCGGTTAACATGAGCAAGGATATTCTTGACCGTGCGTCTGAGCTCCTCTCCCAAACCCAAATGCGATGCGGTGCTTGGCCACTCCATGCTGACGCATCGGAACCAAGCTTGATCACTACGTCGTTTGCCATCCACGGTTTAGCACTGCATCGGCCAAAGGGATGGCAGAAGTCCATCAACCGAGCAGCCGAGTGGATTCGGACACAGCAACAGCCAGGTGGGGGTTGGCATATCAGCGGTGGACCAGCCGTAATGCTAACCGTGTTAGCTTTGGACGCGATAGCCTTGGCGGAAGGCACAGAAGAAACCACCTTTAATTTTAAAGTTTCGCCCTTAAATCGTAGCACAGCGATAAGTGCCCCCCTTGAAAAAGGAGGGAACAGTGTTGCTCTGGAGCCTGCCTGCGACTTTACGAAAGAGCCTTGGTTTGTTTCTGAAATACCGCCAATGACGTCGGTTGCCATTAGCCGAGCACAAGAAGTTGCGAATCCGCGTTTGGCCATTATTGTGGCAACCGAACTCGAACTTAGATATGCCTTAAATGCCCTAACTCCCCTGCCACGCCGCCGTCAGATCTGGAAGGTCACGCAAGGAAATGATACGTACTTCCTTGGCAAATTCGGTGCCTTTCAGTGCGTTCTGATGCTGTCTAGCATGTCTTCTCAAGGCTCGACCGGTTCTACTCTCTCAGCTGACGCCGTGATTCGTGAGTGGAATCCCGCTGCCGCAGTTCTTCTTGGAATAGCTTTCGGCGCGAGTACGCGGAAGCAACTTTCTGCCGATGTGCTCGTTTCAGAACATATTATTCCATACGAACATCAGAGAGTTGGAGAACAGCCTATCTTCCGCAATCCGGTGCCTCCATCGAGTCCAGCGCTCGTCAACCGATTTAGAAATACACTAGACTGGAAATTCCACCGACCCGATGGTTCGGAATGCTCCAGACACGTTGGGGCTTTGCTGTCCGGTGACAAGCTAATAGACAATCTGGAATTCAAGAATTCATTACTGAACCAATATCCAAACGCAATCGGAGGTGAGATGGAGGGGGCAGGATTTTGGGCGGCCGCAGACAGGGCACGTAAGGACTGGATTGTTGTGAAGGGGGTTTGCGACTGGGCAGACGGGGCAAAGCACAAAAGATATCAGCCCCTGGCGGCAGCTTCTGCTGTCTCACTCGCACTACACGTTTTCTCTGACCCACACGCATTGGATGGCCTCTGAGGCCTGCAAGCCCCCACAGAGGCGATTTTCTTTTAACACTCGACCAACGAGTCAAGAAGTCTCAGAGGTCATGACTACCATGGAATCGAACGGCCCAACCTATTTTTATAAGTTGGGCCGTCTTGTATTGTGTCCCAAATTGGTTTCAATTCTGGTTATTCCATCCTCAAAACCCCGTCCTTCTGATTTGCACGGGGGCCCCCAGGGGGGGCCCAGAAGTTAAAAAAATGCTCGGGGCCCCCTAAAAACAACAAAAAGGGGTCAGCCAAATTGGCTAACCCCTTGATTTTACTGGCGCGCCGGGGAAGATTCGAACTCCCGACCTTCTGATCCGTAGTCAGACGCTCTATCCAGCTGAGCTACCGGCGCGTATGGAGAAGCAGGAGGTTAGGCGATTTCTGCCTCTTTGTCAATCCTTTTTTCCGCGAATCGACAATCCTGCCTGTTTAATAAATGGTGGAGAGGGAGGGATTCGCCCACTCTGTCGCCGACATCACGTCGGCTCCGGCGCAGGCTCCCCTGCGCTCGCTGCCGCGGGCATCCCTGCCCGCTTTTCTGACATTCAGTCAGCGCTCGCTCCGCTTCGAATCCCATAAGATCCGTTGGAGCGTAATTAAATGGCGGAGAGGGAGGGATTCGAACCCTCGGTACGGGTTTACCCCGTACACTCGCTTAGCAGGCGAGCGCCTTCAGCCAACTCGGCCACCTCTCCGTATGATAATTTTACCGTCTGACGATCCCAGCCTCAAGATAGTGGCGGAGGAGGTAGGATTCGAACCCACGGTACTTTCGTACAACGGTTTTCAAGACCGCCGCCTTAAACCACTCGGCCACTCCTCCGTGAACCTCAATCTATGCGGAAATCTTTTCCACCCCACCCATGTAGGGCCGCAGTACCTCGGGAATCACTACCGAACCGTCTTCCTGCTGGTAGTTCTCGAGGATTGCAACCAGGGTTCGTCCTACTGCCAGGCCGGAGCCGTTCAGGGTATGCACCAACTCGGGCTTGCCTTTGGCCTCGCGCCGGAAGCGGATCGCGGCCCGCCGGGCCTGAAAGTCCCGAAAGTTGGAGCAGGAAGAAATTTCCCGATAGGCCTGCTGACCCGGCAGCCAGACTTCGATATCGAAGGTCCGGGCGGCAGAAAAGCCGATATCGCCGGTGCACAGATCAACTACCCGGTAGGGCAGCTGCAACTGGCGTAATACCTCTTCGGCGTTGTCGAGAAGTTTTTCCAGCTCCTTGTCCGATTCCTCCGGAAGTACGAACTTGACCAGCTCCACCTTGTTAAACTGGTGCTGGCGGATCAGCCCTCGCGTATCGCGGCCGTGAGAACCGGCCTCCTTGCGAAAGCAGGGAGTGTAGGCCGTGTAGCTGATGGGCAGATCGGCCGCCGCCAGAATCTCGTCCCGGTGAATGTTGGTGACCGGCACCTCGGCGGTGGGGATCAGAAAAAAATCGGGATCGTCCAAATGAAAAAGATCGTCTTCAAACTTGGGGAGCTGTCCGGTCCCCGTCATGGTGTCCCTGTTTACCATAAAGGGCGGCAGAATTTCAACATAATTGTGCTGCCCCGTATGGAGGTCTAGCATGAAGTTGATCAGCGCCCGCTCCAGCCGTGCGCCGGCCCCCTGCAGCAGGGAAAAACGGGCTCCGGCAAGCTTGCCGGCCCGCTCGAAATCGAGCACGCCGAGCTGTTCGCCGAGATCCCAGTGAGGCTTGGGCTCGAACTCGAACTGGCGCGGCTCGCCCCAGGTGCGCAGCTCGCGGTTGTCGTCTTCGCTGGCGCCCACCGGGCAGTCTTCATGAGGCAGGTTGGGCAGGGTAAGCAGCAGGTCCTTCAGCTCATCCTCGACACCTTTAAGTTCCTCATCGAGCTGTTTGATGCGCGCCGAGACTTCCTTCATGCGGGCGATCTCGCCTTGCACCTGGCTCTTGTCCTTGGTCTTGCCGATCAGGGCCGAAACCGTATTGCGTTCCGCCTTAAGGGCCTCGGCTTCGCCGAGCAGCGACCGCCGCCGACCGTCGAGTTCGCCGAAGGGGGTCAGATCGACCTCGCCGCCGCGGCTGGCGAGACGCTCGCGGACCTGTTCCAGATTGTCACGCAGATATTTGACATCAAACATGGCTTTATCCCCCTGTTTCGGCCGCCTGCGGCCCGTTTGCGGGCACTACTTCTAACACTTCTGTTAACGCCAGTCAACCCGCTAGTTTCCACCCGGAGTTTCCGTATGGAAACCCGCTTGACTCAGCGCCGCCCCTTCACCCACCACTCATCGTCATCATCGAACCACCAGCGACTCGAATCGGTACTCCAGATGCTCTCCGCCAGGTGCTTGGCGGTCTCTGTTTTCAGGCGGCGTACGGCGAAAGGATACCACTCGTCGGCATAGCGGTTACCGAGATCCTTATATTCTTTGAGCGCCAGAATCATCTCCAACTGATCGGCGTCGTGGGCCAGTTGAGCTTCGCGGCTTTCCTGCGCGGCAAACTCGGCAACCAGCGCCCGATAGTCGTCGCCAAAGGGCAGGGTTGCGGCCAGATCATCCACCGCCCGCTGCTCGTCGACCTGCACATACTTCTTGTTGACGTAATTGAGATCGCCGGTGCGCGCTTCGGGAATATCGTGGAACAGGCACAGCTGCAGCACCCGACCGACATCGGCCTGCTCATCGAGCCGCGCGAGGGTAAAACCGATGATGGCGGCGCGATAGGAATGCTCGGCCACCGATTCGGATCCCGATCCGAGAAACTGAAAACCGCTTCGGGGGGTGCGCTTGAGCATACCGACTTCAAAAAAGAAATTGGCCAGACTTTTCATGGTCTCTCCTTGAGCCCCGGCAGGGCTTCCTTACCGAACCGGTCCGCAGCGTCGTTGACAGAGAGGGCAGCGGTTGTTTATGCTTTGCGGGCTTTTTATCCGATGACATAAATGTCGGGCCAGTAATCCGTCAACCCCGACCTTGAGAGGGAGATCTACAATGAGCACCCGTATCGAAAAAGACTCCATGGGCGAAATGCAAGTTCCTGCCGAAGCCCTTTACGGCGCCCAAACCGCCCGGGCCCTGGAAAACTTTCCCATTTCCGGCACCCGTTTTTCGCGCCCCTTCATACAAGCGCTGGGCATGATCAAGCAGCAGGCAGCTCGCACCAACAGCGCCCTGGGCCTGCTCGACGCGGAACGGGCCGCCGCCATCGTCGAAGCCGCCGGCGAGGTCATGACCGGCGCCCTCGACGACCAGTTCGTGCTCGACATCTACCAGACCGGTTCGGGCACCAGCACCAACATGAACACCAATGAGGTGATCGCCAATCGCGCCGCCCAACTGCTCGGCCAGGAGATCGGCTCGGGGGCGGTCCATCCCAACGACCATGTCAATTATGGCCAGTCGAGCAACGACGTCATCCCAACCGCGATGCACATCTCCGCGGTACTGGAAGTACGCGAAACTCTGATTCCGGCTCTGACCGCTCTGCAGGAAGCGCTGGAGGAAAAGGCCTTGTCTTTCAACGGCATCACCAAGATCGGCCGCACCCACCTGCAGGACGCCACCCCGGTACGCCTCGGCCAGGTGTTCTCAGGCTACGCCCGTCAACTGGCGCTGGCCATCCGTTGGATCGAAGCGGCCGAAGAAGGTCTTTTGGAACTTCCCCTCGGCGGTACCGCGGTCGGCAGTGGCCTCAACACCCATCCCCAGTTCGCTGAGCAGGTCATCACCGCCATCAGCGAAATGACCGGGCGCTCCTTTGTCGAAGCAGCCAACCATTTTGAAGCCCAGTCCGCAAAGGATGCCGTGGTCGCGATGAGCGGCGCTCTCAAGCGCGCCGCCGGCGCCCTGTTCAAGATCGCCAACGACATCCGCTTCCTCGGCAGCGGCCCACGCTGCGGACTCGGCGAAATTCAGCTACCCCCGGTGCAGCCCGGCAGTTCAATTATGCCCGGCAAAGTCAATCCGGTGATGGCCGAAAGCCTGATGCAGGTTTGCGCCCAGGTGGTCGGCAACGACGCCGCCATCACCCTCGGCGGACTGTCCGGAAACTTCGAACTCAACGTCATGATGCCGGTCATGGCCCACAACCTGCTCAGCTCGATTGCCATCCTCGCCGCAGCCGTCACCCAGTTTACTAACCGCTGCGTCAAAGACCTGCAAGCCGACCGCGAACGCTGCGAATCGTTGGTCGAGGAGAGCCTGGCCATGTGCACCGCCCTGGCCCCGGTAATCGGCTACGACCGTGCCGCACAGATTGCCAAGGAAGCCTACCAGAGCGGCCGCACGGTACGCCAGGTAGCCGTAGAACAGCAGATCCTGCCGGCCGAAGAACTGGAAAACCTGCTCGACCCGCGGCCGATGACCGAACCCGGGGTGCCGGGAAAAACCAGATAAAGAAAGCTGTCTCACGCTCGTTCGCTTCGCTCACTAAAGACGCAAAGGCGCAAAGTAAGTCAAAAAAGTGATCTTGGTTTTCTTGGCGTCTTTGCGGCTTGAGCGACTGAAAGGAGCGGGCGTGAGAATTGGTTTTATTCAGTTCTGAAGCGCAGCGACGATCCCTGCCCCCAGCACCTGGTGCTGCCAGTTCTTCAGGACCTTCACCTCGGCCAGATCCTCCACGCAACTCGGCTGGCGACGGGCGATCTCTTCCAGCGAGGCATTATTGATGAGGACGCCGGGATCCATTTCCAGTTCTTTCGCCATTTCGGTCCGCCACTTCTTGAGCAACGCCACCCGCGCCTCGGCCTCGGGGTCCCGTTGACGGGGCTCGCCGCGGGGGTAGACCGGCAACGCCGCTTCCGGGACTGCGCGCCCCGCCTCCACTGCCGTCAGCAACGCACCGCCGTAGCGTTTGACCAACCGCGGCACCATCCCCTCAACTCCACCAAGGGCACGCATGCTCGCCGGCATGCGCCGGGCCACCTCGAGCAACGGCGCGTTGTTCAGCACCTTGAAGCTCGGGCAGTCTCTACGCTGCGCCTCGCTATCCCGCCACTGCAGTAGCTCTTCGAGCACCGCCAACTGGCGGGGTTCAAGAGTCCCTGCTTTTTTGAAACGCAGGAAAAACGGCCCGTCGGTGCTGTTGTGACGCACCTGCTCAAGCAAGGCAAACTCCTCTTCGGCCCAGGCCAGCCGCCCCTTGGCAACCAGCTGTTTTTCGAGCAACTCGGCCAGCTTGTGCAGATGGCGGGTGTCCTCGGCAGCATATCGGATCATGCCCTCATCCAAAGGACGTTTTGACCAGTCGGCCCGTTGGTAACGCTTGTCAAGCTCTACGCCGAGGTACTTGTTGAGGATATCGGCCAAACCTACTTTCGGTTCGCCGAGCAGCTGGCAGGCGATCATGGTATCGAACAAGCCGTTGATCTCAATGCCGAAATCCCGGTGCAGGCAACGGATGTCGTAATCGGCGGCGTGAAAGATTTTGCGCACCGCGCCGTCGGCCAGGACCGCTTTCAGGGACGACAGGTCACCAGTGGCCAGGGGATCGACCAGCACCGTGGCGGTCGGAGTGGAGAATTGTAGCAGACAGACCTTGTCCTGATAGGAATGCAGGGAATCGGCTTCGAGATCGACGGCAATAACCGTTTCGCGCTGCAATTGCGCGGTGAACTCGGCCAAAGCCGAGGGATCGACCAGTATGGGTGGCAGGGGCATCGGTTCCTCCGGAGGTGCCATTGGTTCGTCGTCGCGACAGAACCTCTAAAGCCAAGGTTAACAGGCCGCCATCTTGCCAGATTCAGCGGAGGCTGGCAAGCAGCGCCCAAACTTTTTTATGGGCGCCGTGCAGAGCCAGATCGGCCAATTCCATCGTCGGCAGCCAGGCACTCGGCTCCCCTTCGGCCACTTGGTTGACCCGTCTTACTTCTTCGACGATGCCATGGAAAACTTCCACCTCCAGACGAAAATGGCTGTAGGCATGGCGCACCTGGCCTAACCCGCACAGCTTCCCGGCCAGACCGAGCTCGACGAGGAGCTCGGCAGCCACCGTCGCCGGTTCCTGGCCGTCGCTCACTTCGCGGGAGGGAAACTCCCACAGCCCTGCAAGCATACCCTGCAAAGGACGTTTGCGAACCAGAACTGAACCGTCCCGTTCCAGCAGCACCGCCACCTGGCGCACCAGCGGCACTTTTTTGCGCGGCTGGCGGCGCGGCAGTTCATCGGCCCGACCAAGCCAATAGGCTCGACAAAGAGCCACCAGAGGGCAGGCTCCGCAGTCAGGATTGCGCGGGGTGCAAACCGTGGCACCGAGATCCATGATCGCCTGGGCGTAATCGTGGGGCCGCTCGCTTGAGGTCAACTCCTCGGCCCGCCGCCAGAGAAGTTTCTCCACCGCAGCGGCGCGAGGCGGTTGATCTATGGCATCTAGCCGGATCAGCACCCGGCGCACGTTGCCGTCGAGAATCGGCGCTTTCTTGTCGAAAGCGATGGACAGAATCGCCCCGGCGGTTGAGCGACCGATGCCGGGCAGGGCCATCAACTGCTCAAGATTGTCCGGAAAAAGGCCGTCATGCTCGGCAACCACCTGCCGGGCGGCGGCGTGCAGATTGCGGGCCCGGGAATAATAGCCGAGGCCGGCCCACAGCTCGATCACTTCATCCACGGTGGCGACAGACAACGCCGCCACATCGGGGAAGCGTTCCAGAAATCGATTGTAGTAGGGGATGACGGTCGCGACCCCGGTCTGCTGCAGCATGATCTCCGACAGCCAGATACGATAAGGATCCCGTGTCTCCCGCCAGGGGAAATCACGGCCGTTACGATCGTACCAGGCCAGAAGACGTGCCGCCACCTGGTCGGCGGCAAAGGGCGGGTTATCGTTCATCGTCTACCGGCAGAACAAAGCTGAGCCGCCTCAAACCAGCTCCTGCAACACCGCCAGGGTCTGCTCCATCTCCTCGCGGCTGCCGATGGAGATGCGCAGGCCATGGGCCAGCTGCGGATCGCTGAAGTGGCGCACCAGGATGTTCCGCTCGAACAAGGCCTGATAAAACCGCTTGCCGTCACGGTGGGGCGGGGAGGCAAAAACGAAATTGCCGCTCGATGGGATCACCTCCCAATCGAGAACCCGCAGCTCGGTGCTGAACCAGTCGCGGGTTGTGCGGATCTTTGCGACGCAGCTGCGGAAATAATCCTGATCGTCAAAAGCAGCGGCTGCCGCGGCCTGGGCCAGGCGATCGAGGTTGTAATGGTCGCGGATCTTGTTGAGGGCGGCGATCACATCAGGCCGGGCGATGGCCAGACCGAGGCGCATGCCGGCCAATGAATAGCTCTTGGACAGAGTGCGCGTTACTACAACGTTGTCGCAGCGGCGCACCAGTTCGAGGGCGTTTTCGTCGGCAAAGTCGGCATAAGCCTCGTCCACCACCAGCATGCCGTCGACCCGCCCGGCCAGTTCTTCAATAAAAGAAAGCGGATAACAGAAACCGAGGGGCGCGTTGGGATTGACCAGGAAAAAGAGCTGCCCCTGGTAGCGCTCGGGAAAATCGACCAGGTTCCATTCGTCGTCGAGACCAAAAGTACGCACCTTGGCCCCCTGAATGGCGGCCAAGGTGGCGTAGTAGGAGTAGGAAGGCTGCACATAGGCGATCTCCTGCCCCTCGCCGACAAAGGCCCGGATCAGGTTGTTGAGCACCTCGTCCGAACCGTTGGCCATGATGATCCAATCGGGATCGAAGCCGTACAGCCGAGCAGCGGCCTCGCGAGCGGCGCAGCTGGCCGCATCGGGATATTTACGTAACCCCTCGCCGACCTCGGCCAGAATCGCTTCGATAACCCGCGGCGAAGGCGGATAGGGATTTTCGTTGGTGTTGAGCTTGATAAAGGCCTGTTCATCGCGGGGTTGAAACCCCGGCACGTAACCGGCCATCTCGGCGATATTGCGGCGCAAGCGGGTCATGGAGCCTCCGGCGTGATTTGAATGTCGGTCTGAAGTGGACACACTAGCGGAATTTTTCTGCCCTTGCAAGCACGGGCGGAAGCTGTAAGCCACAAGTTTAGCACTTTAAGCTTTTGATTGCCCTTCCCCTGTGACGCAGCCGGAGCGAAGTGGACGTTTTGCGAAACAGGCGGGAAAACTGTTTGAGCGACAGCGAGTTTTTTTCCGCCCGCAAAACGTCTGCGCAGCGCAGGGTACCCGAAGGGCAAGGAGCCGGGGCGCCTTTTTCTGCCTACTCTTTTTTGGCGCAAAAAAAGAGTAGGGCGTCGCGCGGGGACGCAACCCCGCGGTTATCGTTCAATCCAGCTCAGCGTCTTCCTCGATTCTAACGACATCAATATTTCTGACACAGGATAAACCTCAATAAAAAAGCGGGCCATCCGGCCCGCTTCCCTGTTCCTACATAAAATCAAACTTTTTCATTCGATAACGCAACGCATCGATCCCCAGATTAAGCAACCGCGCCGCCTTGGACTGATTGCCCTCGGCCAACTCCAGAGCCTGGCGGATCAACTCACGCTCGACGTCCTCGATATCGATTCCTTCCGGCGGAAGCCTGAAGTTGAGCGGCCCGACCTGACCTCCAACGGTCTTGCCGACCATCTCCCGCGGCAGGTTTTCCACCAGCAGAGTGTCCTCGCACTCGAGAATGACCGCCCGTTCGATGACGTTTTTCAGCTCGCGGATATTGCCCGGCCAGTTGTATTCGACCAGGATTTTTTCAGCCATCTTGGAAATGCCGCGCACCTGCTTGCCGAACTCGCGATTGAACAGATTGATGAAATGTTCGGCCAGCACCGGAATATCCTCGCGCCGCTCGCGCAGCGGTGGCAGATGAATGGGAATCACGCCGATCCGGTAGTAGAGATCGCTGCGAAAGGACTCGTCCTCCATGGCTTTTATCAAATCCCGGTTGGTGGCGGAAATAACCCGCACATCGACCCGGATATCCCGGGTGCCGCCAACCCGGCGAAAGGCGCGTTCTTCGAGGATCCGCAGCAGCTTGACCTGCATGGCGGGATTCATGTCGCCTATTTCGTCGAGGAACACCGTACCGCCGTCGGCCAATTCAAACAGACCCTTTTTCTGCGTCTTAGCGTCGGTAAAGGCTCCCTTTTCATATCCCATCAGCTCGCTTTCGAGCAGGGTTTCCGGAACCGCAGAGCAGTTGATGGCCATGAAGGGCTGATCGGCCCGCGAGCTCTCGTGATGAATGGCCCGGGCAATCAGTTCCTTTCCGGTGCCACTCTCGCCCTGGATCAGGACCGTACCGGCATCGCTGCGAGCCACCTTGCGCACCATCTCCAGCACCTGTTGCAGGGCGCGGCTGCTGCCGATGATACTGTCGATGCCGTATTTACTCGTACTGGTGGAGCGCAGCAACTCCACTTCGCGCTTGAGTTGGTCCGCCTCCAGAGCGCGCTCGACAACGAGAGCCAGCTCGTCGTTTTCGCAGGGCCTTTTAAGACACTCGAAGGCCCCCAGGCGCAGGGCCTCGGCGGCAGCATCGACATCCTCGGCGGCGGTCACCAACACAACGTTCAGGGCGTCGTCCTGCTCGCGCAGCCGGCGCAATACATCCAAACCACTGACATCGGACAATTGCTGATCGATGATCAGCAGATCGAACGCCTCGAGTTCCAGCCGTTTGAGAGCCTGCTGGCCGCTGTAGAGCAGATCCACAGCGTAGCCGCGCTCTTCAAGCAGGTTCGCCAGAGACTGGCTGCGAACCGAGTCCTCGTCCACCAGAAGTATGTTTCGCTTGCGCACCATAGCTCGCTTCGTTTCGTCGCCCTTATTTCCGGGCCAAAATCCGTTCCGCCGCTTCCACCAGATGGGCAGCGGTCAGACCGTAGTGGCTCAGCAGTTCACTGGCAGGTCCCGACTGGCCGAACTCGTCGCGCAAACCGACCCGCTCAACGGGAACCGGACAGCCTTCGGCAAGGGCTTCGCAGACCGCTCCGCCCAGACCACCGATCACCGAGTGTTCCTCGGCGGTGACCACCGCTCCCGTTTCCCGCGCCGCCTTGAGCACCAGCTCAATGTCGAGAGGCTTGATGGTACCGAGATGCACCACCCGCGCGGAGACGTTCTCTTCAGCGAGGATCGTCGCAGCCTGCAGCGCTTCGGCGGTCATCAAACCGGTGGTAATGAAGGTCAGGTCGCTGCCGTCGCGGACCGTCACCCCCTTGCCGATGGTAAAGTCGCAGTCCTGGTCGAATAGCACCGGCACCTTGCCTCGGCCGAGGCGCACATAGACCGGACCCTCGTAAGCGGCAGCGGCACGAATGGCGGCACTCGTCTCCGGACCGTCGGCCGGGCAGAGGACAGTCATCTTCGGCAAACTGCGCATAATGGCCAGATCTTCGATCGACTGGTGGGAACCGCCATCCTCGCCGACGGTGATGCCGCCGTGGGTAGCAACGATCTTGACGTTGAGGCCGGGATAAGCGATGGACTGGCGAATCTGTTCAAAAGCCCGCCCGGCGGCAAACACGGCAAAGGTCGAGGCAAAGGGGATCATACCTCCGGCGGCCAGGCCGGCAGCCATACCGGTCATGTTGGCCTCGGCGATACCGGCGTTGAAAAAGCGGTCGGGAAACTCCTTGGAGAACGGCTTGGTCTTGGTCGAGCCGGACAGGTCGGCATCAAGGACCACGATCCTGTCATTCTCCCGGCCCAGCTCCAGCAGGGTCTGGCCGTAAGCATCTCTGGTTGCTATCTTTTCGCTCACTGCTTCCTCTTCTCTATGTTCGTAGCATCCGGACAGTCGGATGAAACCATCAGGGTTGAATCAACGGGTTTAGTGGAGAGACAGGGCCTCCAGGGCGCGCTCCATTTCATCATCGCTGGGCGCTACTCCATGATAGCTGGCCTTGTGCTCGAAGAACGGCACCCCCTTGCCCTTGACGGTGCGAGCAATGATCGCCGTCGGGCGGTCGGTCACAGTTTCAGCCTCGTCAAAGGCGCGACTGATGGCCTGGATATCGTGGCCATCCACCTCCAGAACATGCCAGTTGAAAGCCAGAAACTTCGGCCCCAACGGACCGACGTTCATCACCTTTTCAACCTCACCGTCGATCTGCAAACCGTTCTGGTCGACAATGGCGCACAGGTTACCGAGTCCGTAGTGAGCGGCACTCATGGCCGCTTCCCAGATCTGGCCTTCCTGGACTTCGCCGTCGCCGAGCAGAGTGTAGACGCGGGACGGGCGGCCGGCCAGGCGCGCGGCCATGGCCAGACCCACCGCCTGGGACATGCCCTGGCCGAGCGAGCCGGTGCAGACCTCGACCCCCGGAGTCTTGTTCATGTCGGGGTGGCCCTGCAGGTGACTGCCGAGTCGACGCAAGGTCTTGAGATCCTCCTTGGGAAAATAGTCGCAGCCGGCCAAACAGGCATAGAGGGCCGGGGCGGCGTGGCCCTTGGACAGCACGAAACGATCCCGATCTGCCCAAGCGGGATTGCTCGGATCGTGGCGCATGCGCTGGAAGTAGAGAACGGCCATGACATCGATGGCCGAGAGGCTGCCACCGGTATGTCCCGACTGGGAGGTATGGAGCATCTTGAGAACTTCCACCCGAAGGTGCCGGGCGGTTTCTTCCAGCTCCCTGATTTGCTGATCTGTCAACATCTGACCAAAACTTCCTTTCCTGATTGCTGGCCCACTTCTGTCGAACGGGCCGGAACGGTGGGCGCCACAACAAAGCGGTACCCAGAATAACGAACAGGGGCTTTAGTCCCCCTGTAAAAAAGACTTCAGCTATCGCCCAAAGAACCCTGGTAACGGCTATCGTTGCCGGCCAAGTATGCGAATACCAGTTCGTCGAGGTCAACGACCGGTTCCTCCTCAGCGGGTGACGTTTCCGGCGCTGCTCCTGCGACCGGATGTCCCTCAACATCATCCCGTTTCGACGCACTCGTCTCCAAGGCAGCGATGGTTTCGTCGAACTCGCCGTTGCGCAACCGACGCAGCATGTCTTTATGCTGCTCCTTCATACGGCTCTCGACCTCCTGGTTCAGGTCGTCGCGCTCCAGCAGTTCTTCGTAGGACTGCTTCTGTGAAGCGAGTACCGTGCCGCCGTAAAACAGCTGGGTGACGATACGCGGATTCTTGCGCCCGCCGTCCTCGGTCTGCACGTGGTAAAGCTCGCCTTTGTAGCGAAAATTATGATTGAAACCGCCGATCATGAATTACCTCTGAGCGACCGCCTTTGCTTCTCGTACCCTTTGATTTTCGTACTCGTACGCATACCCGGTCTTTTTGTTCGTACTCGTGTTTTCCTGCCGTTCAAGCCCGCAATTTTTCGAGTACGAATACGCGGTGGAGCCTTTACTTCTTCAGCAATTCCTTGATCTTGTCAACCGCCTCGAGGGCGTCCTTGGCATAGAGATCGGCACCGATGGAATCGGCGTAATCCTGAGTCACCACCGCGCCACCGACCATGGTGAAGACCTTGACCCCGGCCTGGCGCAGACGCTCGATGGTCACCTCCATCTGGTTTATGGTGGTGGTCATCAACGCCGACAGGCCGACGGCGTCGACCTGCAGCTGCTGCGCCTTCTCAACGATGGTGGACGCCGAAACGTTCTTGCCCAGGTCGATGACCTCGAAGCCGTGGTTTTCCAGCAGGGTGCAGACGATGTTCTTGCCGATGTCGTGAATATCCCCTTCCACGGTGGCCATGATAATCCGGCCAAGCCCGGCCCCTTCGGCGCCCTGCATCTCCTGCTTGAGGCGGCCGAAGGCAGTCTGCATGGTCTCCGCCGACAGCATCACCTGCGGCAGAAAGATCTGGTTGGCCCCGAACCGGCGACCGACCTCCTCAAGGCCCTTCAAGAGCCCCTCGTTGCTGATCTCGCCGGCAGTGAGGCCTTCGTCCAGGGCCGTCTCCACCAGCGCCACCACGCCATCCTGGTCGCCGTTGATGATCGCTGCAGCCAATCGCTCGCGGATCGGCGCCTGCTCGTCGGTTGCCGCCACCGTCGCCGGAGCGGCCTGCACGTCGCTATAGGCGGCAATGTAAGCTTCGGCGCGCAGGTCCTTGCAGAGCAGCACCATGGCCGACCGGTAGGCGTCCATCATCGGCTGGTCCTTGGGATTGATGATGGCAGCGGAAAGACCGGCATCGAGGGCCATGGCAAAAAAGGTCGACGAAAGCACCGGCCGGCAAGGCAGGCCGAAGGAGATGTTGCTCACCCCCAGCACCGTGGCCAGGCCGAGCCGGTCCCGAACCAGGCGCAGACTCCGAACGGTCTCCATAGCCCGCTTCTGTTCTGCGGAAACGGTCATGGTCAGACAGTCGACAATCACGTCCTCGCGAGGCAACCCGGCCTGCAGGGCTGCTCCGAGAATATCCTCAGCTACCGCCAGCCGCTTGTCAGCTGTCTCCGGGATACCGCTGCCGTCCAGCGCCAGGGCAATAACCGCGGCGCCGTACTTGCGGGCCAGAGGCAGAATGGACCGCAGACTCTTTTCCTCGCCGTTGACCGAGTTGATCAGTACCTTGCCGTCGGCTACTTTAAGAGCCCGCTCCAGGGCAGCCGGATCGGAAGAATCGAGCACCAGAGGCTGCCCCGTCACCCCGACCGCGGCCAGCACCGCCCGTTCCAGGCAGGCCGGCTCGTCGACGCCGGGAGCGCCGCAGTTGAGATCAAGCAAATGAGCCCCAGCGGCCACCTGCTCCTGGGCCTCGCGACGAATGTAGGCGGTCTTGCCTTCGCGCAGCTCGGCGACATAGGCTTTGCGGCCGGTGGGATTAATGCGCTCGCCGATAATGGCGCAGGGGGCCTCGCCACCCACTTCCATCACCGCGGTGCGACTGGACAGGAAACAGCGCCGCGGCGGCGCCGTCCAGGACTGGTCGCGCCCCTGCAGCGCATGGCTCATGGCCTGAATATGGGCCGGGGTGGTGCCGCAACAGCCGCCGATTACCCGCACGCCGAGCTTGATCATCTGCTCGTGATAGGCGGTCATCTCTTCGGGGGTGGCGGTGAAGACCGTTTCGCCGTCGACAAGCTTCGGCAGGCCGGCATTGGCCTGGGCCATGAGCGGCAAACTGGTCACCTCGCGCATCTGCTCCAGCACCTGGTAGATGCCGTCGACCCCGAGACCGCAATTGGTACCGATGACGTCGACCTGCAGACCGTCCAGGGTTACCGCTGCAGCCTGCGGTGAGGTGCCAAGCACCGTCCGACCACCGTCCTCAAAGGTCATCAAGGCAATTACCGGCAGGTCGGAAAACTCCCGGCAGGCGATGACCGCGGCGCGCAGTTCGGCGATGTCGAGAAAGGTCTCCAGAGTGATCAGATCAGCTCCGGCGGCGGCAAAAGCTCGCACCTGCTCGCCGAACACCTCGACCATTTCGTCGAACGTAGCGTCACCGACCGGCTGCAGAAAACGCCCGGTAGGCCCCATCGAGGCGGCCACGAACCCCTCGGCTCCGGCTGCCTGGCGGGCCAGCTCCACCGCACGGGAATTGATTTCCGTCACCCGGTCGGCCAGGCCGTAGTGGGCCAGCTTGATGCGACTGCCGCCGAAGCTGTTGGTGACCACGATATCGGCCCCGGCCTCAATATATTCGCGATGAATACCGGTCACCACCTCAGGGGCGATCAGGTTCATCTCTTCCGGGCAGCCGCCGGGCTTCAACCCCCGCTCCTGCAGCAGAGTGCCCATGGCGCCGTCCAGCACCAGCACCCGCTCCTGCAGCGCGGCACGAAAATCCTTCATTTATTGTTCCCCTTCTGACAGCGGCAGCGGTTCTTCAGCCGCGTCCATCATCCCTTCCACCGGCAGGGCTTCTTCGGCCTGGCGGGAAAAGCGAAAATCAGCACTGATCGGCTGACGCAGATCGACGTGTCCTTTGAAGCTTGTCACTTGTTCGCCCTCCACCAGAACCTGTATCTGACGGATGTACGGAAAGTTTTCCGCCAGGGTATTGGCCAACCCATAGGCGGTAAAGATTTCCGACACGCTGCCGCCGGGATGGCCGCTGATCAGTTCGCGGCTGAAATCGACCGTCGCCAGACCGTCCTGCTCCGTCACCGCTAACAGGCGGGTCTGCGTCGGCAGGATCGGCACCAGATCACCGATCGGACCGTCAATCAGTGCCTGAATGGTTTCTTCGAGACAGCTCTGGACGTCCTGGCAACCCGCTATTTCCCGGGTCTCGGCCAGTAGCACGACGCCCTGCGGATCGCCGAAATAGAGCACCACATCGCGCAGACCGCTCCCCTCCTCGCCTTCCTCAATCACGGAAGGTACCACGGGATGGGTCTTGATCCAGTATTTCCGACCGATCAAGCCGCCGAACACCAGCAGAATCAGTACAAAGGCCAGCAGCAGCAGGCGATCTTTGGCAAACGATGGCTTCATCTCTCGACCCTTTCCATGACATGCACGACAACGAACTTGCGCACCAAATCCAATATCAGCTCGCCCCCTGCGGATGCCGGTCCAGTTCGAGATCGACCTGGGTTACATCGTGCAATCCGGCGCCGACAAAAGCACCTCCGACCCGTTCGAAACGGCTCGATTCGTCGGTCACAAAATAACGCGGCGGCAGCGCGCCGCTACTACGCAACACGTTCCGCTTGCCGAGCATGTCAGCTACCAACCGGGCGGTTTCCTCAGCCGAATCGATTAGCTGCACCTGGGGACCGAGCAGGTATTGCAGGGTCTTTTTCAACAACGGATAGTGGGTACAGCCCAGCACCAGGGTATCAATTTGCCGTTCCATAAGGGGCGTCAGGTATTCGCGGGCGGCCAGATAGGCCACCTCGTGATCGGCCCAGCCCTCTTCGGCCAGGGGCACAAACAGAGGACAGGGCGTCGCAAACACCTCGATGGCCGGGTCGACCTCGCGAATCGCCCGGCTGTAGGCGCCACTGCGAATCGTCCCTTCGGTACCGATCACCCCGACCCGGCGATTCCGCGTGACGGCTGCCGCCCGGCGGGCGCCGGGCTCGATCACGCCCACCACCGGCAGACTGAAACGCTGCTCGATGGCGTCTATTGCCACCGCCGAGGCAGTATTGCAGGCCACCACCAGCATTTTGACCTGGTGCTGGACGAGGAACTCCGCCGCTTCCAGAGCATAACGCAACACCGTGCCGGGGCTCTTGGTGCCGTAGGGCACGCGCGCCGTATCGCCCAGATAGACAAGCTGTTCCTCGGGCAAAACCTGCAGCAACGCTTTGAGTACGGTCAGGCCGCCGACCCCCGAATCGAAGATCCCTATGGCTCGTTCAGGCACGCTTGATCACCTTCAATGACAAGATTAAACCAAAAGAGCATGGTAGGGGAAAGAACCCCATAAAGTCAAGGCTGCAAGCTTTTTCAACCTTTGTTTTTCAGCGGCTTTTTTGGTATAGTTCTGACTTCGATTCCGAAATCGGCTTTTCATAGGCGACCAAAGGGGCTCTTTCATGGATTTTTCGTTTATCAAAGAATGGCTTGGCTACCTTCAAACGGATCAGGTACTGACCTTTCTTGAAGAGCTGAACCTCGGCGAGTTGATCTACAACCAGTGGTTTCTCGGCGGGTTGGCAATCTTTGTCCTGGTCACCATCTACCTGCGCCGTTATGTTTTGCTTGGCACCGTACTGCTGCTGTTCGGGTTTGCCGCCCTGGTCGACTACACTCTGCAACAAGGCACCCAGGTCGAAAACATCATGTCCGACACCCTTCTGGTCTTTGTCGGCGGCGGCCTGGTGCTGATCTTCGCCGTTATCTACCTGCTCTTTATTCGCCACGACTGATGGCGTCGCCATCCGATGACCTCATTCCGAAAGCGTCAAGATTGAACGCCGTGCCAAAATCTTCACTGCCCCCAGTAGGTTTTACCACCACAATTCCCCTTGAAATCGTTCTTGCCGCCGGCCGCAAGCCGGTCGACCTGAACAACGTCTTTATCACCGACCCGGCCTGCCACGATCTCATTGACGAGGCGGAGATGGCCGGTTTCCCGCGCAACAGTTGCGGCTGGATCAAGGGCCTCTACGGCGCCACCCTGCGCCGGGGCATCCGCGAAGTGATCGCGGTTACCGAGGGCGACTGCTCCAACACCAAGGCGCTGATGGAGGTGCTGCAACTGCACGACGTCACCACCGTACCCTTCGCCTTTCCCTACGACCGCTCCGAGGTCAGCCTGGGCCACGAAATCGACAAACTGGCCGACCACTTCGGTGTCAGCGCCGAGCAAATCGAAGCAGCCCGCCAGCGCCTCAACCGGGTGCGGGCCAAGGTCCACGAAATCGACCGCTTGACCTGGCAGGAAAACCGGGTGAGCGGCGCGGAGAACCATTACTATCAGGTCTGCACTTCGGACATGAACGGCGACGTCGACGCCTTCGAGGCGGAGGTCGACGCCTTTCTCGAACAGGCCCGCGGCCGCCAGCCGCACAGCGGCCGACTGCGCCTGGCCTACATGGGGGTGCCGCCGATCTTCACCGACCTCTATCAGGTGCTTGAAGAATGCGGCGGCCAGGTGGTGTTCAACGAAACCCAACGCCAGTTCTCCATGCCCTACGCCACCGACTCGCTGGTCGAACAGTATCGGCGCTACACCTACCCGTACGACATCTTCGTCCGCCTGGCCGACATCGAGGAGGAAATCGCCAAACGACAAGTGGACGGCATCATCCACTACGTGCAGTCCTTCTGCTTTCGCCAGATCGAGGACCTCATCGTCCGGCAGCGCTTCAAGCTGCCGATCCTGACCCTGGAAGGGGACCGCCCCGGTCCCCTCGACGCCCGCACCCGTATTCGCATCGAGGGGTTCGTCGAGATGGTCAAAGCGAGGACCTCATGACCGGCCTCGGCATCGACCTCGGCAGCCGCCAGGTCAAATTCGCCGCCCTCGATGGCGAGACGGTACTGTGGCTGCGGGACTTCCCCACCATCCCCTTCTACAAGCAGCACGCTTCCCTGCAGAACGGCCAGCTGCAGCTGCGCCTGGAGGAACTCGCCCTGCCCGAAGCCGGCGACTGGCGCCGGGCACCGCTGGTGGTCACAGGCTACGGCCGCAACACCATCGACCTGGTCGGCGCCAGGGTGATTCCTGAAATCCAGGCCCACGTGGCCGGCGCCCGGCTACAGACAGAACTGGACACCTTCACCCTGCTCGATCTCGGCGGCCAGGACTCCAAGGTGGCAAGGGTCGAAGAAGGCATCCTGGTTGACTTTCTGATGAACGACAAGTGTGCCGCCTCTTCCGGACGCTACCTCGAGAACATGGCCAAGGTGCTCGATATCTCCCTGGAAGAGCTGGCCTGCCATTACACCGACCCGGTGTCTCTCGACGCCACGTGCGGCATCTTCGGCGAAAGCGAGCTGATCGGCAAGATCATCGAAGGCCACTCCCTGGCCAGCCTCTGCGCCGGCGTCAACCAGACCCTGATCAAGAGGGTCATGCCCATGCTGCGCCGCTTTCCCCAGGATCGCATCGTACTCACCGGCGGCGTAGCCAAAAATTATGCCTTTCGCACCCTGCTTGAACAGGCCAGCGCTGCCGAACTGGTCCTGCCCGAGCACCCTCAGCACAACGGCGCCATAGGCTGCGCCGCCCTGGCGGATAGCTGACGATGAAAAAGGGGAACCGACGCCTGCTCGATATCTGCCTGGTGCTGGCGGGCATCGTCATCCTGATAGCCCTGCTCATTGCGCCGCCCGGCACCACCCCCCCGTTGCCCGACAACCCGACACACCGCCCGCTGGCGAGCCTCGCCCGGCAGCAGGGAAAAAAATCGGCGGAAGCCTACTGCCAGGATTGCCATAACCCGGACCGGGTACGCTTCCCTGATAACCACCCTGAGGGCCGGCGCTGCCTTTTCTGCCACCGCCTGTCTGACCGAAAAAGCCCCGATGCAACTGCACCGGGGCCCTAATTCGACCAAGGTCGAAAACACACGGCTTTCGGAAGTCTCAGGCCGTCTTTCCGAGCCCGGCCTCAACCGCCGGCCGGTCCGGGGGCTTCCGTGGGCGTCACCTGCAGTTCTCTCTGCTCCTCACCGCGCAGAACGCTGATCAAAATCGGCTCGCCGATGGGCCAATCAGCCAAAAGATGGTGGATGTCGTCGATGCTGGGGGTGGATTTGCCGCCGACGGCGACGATCAGGTCCTTCTCGCGAATGCCGGCCCGGGCAGCCGGGCCGCGCGGATCAATCGCCACCACCTCGACAGCGGTGGCTTCCGCCAGGCCAAACCGGCGCACCAGGTGCCGGGTAAGGGGGCGTTGCTGACCGACCAGGCCCAGATGGGCCCGCCGCACCCGGCCGTGGGTCATGAGCTGCGCCACCACCAGCCGGGCGGTGGCGGCCGGAATGGCAAAACCGATTCCCTGGGCCATGGCGATAATTGCCGTATTCACGCCCACCACCAGGCCGCGGGAGTCGACCAATGGGCCACCCGAGTTGCCGG
>ENA-ORCT01000395-ORCT01000395.1-marine-metagenome-genome-assembly--contig:-NODE-395-length-21461-cov-3.678966_pt1 | contig 21461 bp, 20 predicted proteins | sample MGYA00248632_ERZ508511 | MGnify/ENA primary metagenome ERZ508511 (study PRJEB26182, sample SAMN06268839) | marine metagenome | isolation source: Tt an P1-techrep anaerobic enrichment on pine from sediment...
GGGCGGTTTCCTTTCGGCTCTTGCTCACCGCGCGTTCCCCCGTGTCCTGCGGCTTTCGTGCAGCACGTCGTCGAGCCTTTCCATCGCGCGGTCGCGCTCGGCGTCGCTGAGCGACAGGATCTCCTGCAGCGCGCCACCGATATGGGGCAGGTATCGCTCGATATAGGCGCGGCGTTCGTATTCGTGGCTGAGCTGCGCCTTTCGGCGCAGGTGGCGGGACAGCTCGCGCCCGCAGTGCTGCAGGCCCAGCACGATCTCCTTGAAGATATCCGGGTTGGGCTCGATCGCCTCCTTGGCCTCGGATGTGTAGGGCACCCAGACCGAGGCGACATGGACCAGCACCGCCACGGGCCCCGTGGGCAGCCCGCCCTTGGGCTGGCGCAGCCCGTAGCCGCGCCAGTTGGTCTGGATCACGGCCTTGGTGATGGCGCAGCTCGATTGCTGATACAACAGCGGCACCCGGTTGGCGTAGCGCAGCAGGTGGACCGGCGCGTCGCGTTCGCCCAGCAGGTCCTCGCCGCGCCGCTGCGCCTGCGTCCGGCGCATGTGGCCGCTTGCGTCCACCTCGACCCGCGCCTCGCCCGGGCGGCCATAGGCCAGCGCCACCTCCACCTGGAAGGGGTTGCCGCGATAGGTGGCGGCAGGGCGTGTGGTGACGGTGTAGAACTCGGCCGGCACCTCGCTTTGCAGCCCCTTCAGCAACTGCGCCTCGCCGATCGGCACGATGCAGTCGGTCCGGGGCGCGGCGACGGGCGTATCCTGGATCGCCCGGTGCAGCGCCACCGCCTGCGCGTGGGCGATATGCCGGGGGTAGGAGCGCGCGCTGACCCGCTTGCCCGCCGCCTCGATGATCCGGGCGGCGGTCTTGTCGCCCACGCTGGAGAATTCCTCCACCAGAAAGCGCGAGAGCGAACGCGCCTCGGTGGTGCTGAGCATCTGGATCAGCCGGCCCAGCTCCAGCCCGTGGGGGTGGGGCTTGATCTCCTTCGGGCGGGGCGGCAGCGCGTCGATGCTGCGGGGGAAGTCGAGCCGGTGGCCCTCGGTGGCCCTGAGGTGAAGCGCGACATGCGGGTTGGCGATCGCCGTCTGGCGCAGATAGGCGTCGACCGAATGCTTGCCGGTCTGGTAGTGGCCTTCCAGCACGATCTCCACCCGCGTGCCGTGCGGGCGGTCCCAGTCGCGCTGTTTCTTGCGGTGCACGTCGGGGCGGTTCTTCTTTGTGTCGATGGCGACGTAAAGCTCGGTGGCCTGTGCCTCGCCCGCGATGCGGCTGAGGATATGCAGAGGCTTGCCGGTGGTCAGCTGGCCATACATCCCCGCCGCCGAGATCCCCATGCCCTGCTGGCCGCGCGACTGGCTGAGCTTGTGGAATTTCGAGCCGTAGAGCAGCTTGCCGAAGATCCGGCCGATCTGGGCCTCGACGATTCCGGGGCCGTTATCTTCGACCGCCACGGTGTAGATCCGGCCGCGGCGGCTGATCTCGACGCTGATCTCGGGCAGGATGCCGGCCTCCTCGCAGGCGTCGATGGCGTTGTCCACGGCCTCCTTCACCGCCGTAAGCAGGGCCTTGGCGGGGGTGTCGAAGCCCAGCAGGTGGCGGTTCTTCAGGAAGAACTCGGAGATCGAGATATCCCGCTGCCGCGCCGCCATGTCGAAGGCGGTGACGGCGGGGGCGGGGGGGGCGCCTGTGGACGAGGGTCTAGGCATCGGCGAAATAATGGCGCTTGCACTCGGTCTCGCGGCCGCGGACGACGCGCCTGCCCTCCAGCGGGCCGCGGGTCTCGGTGACCACGGTGCGCTGATGCTCGGGCCCGCCGGGGCGGCCGAAATAGATCACCACCCAGTCCTCGGTGCGGCCGAGCTCATGCGCGAGCGCGGTGTTCGAGAACAGCGTGGTGAAGGCCCAGCCGTCGCGGTCCACATGCATCACCGGCAGCCAGGCCTCGCCCGAGGGGTTGAAGCGGCGCGGCGCGATGCGCCGCAGGCCGCCCTCCTGCGCGCGCTGACGGTAGAGCGCGTCGACCTCCAGCAGCAGGCCGACGGAGGGCTCCTCGTGATCTTCGCGCCCGCGCCGGCGCCGGCGGGCGAGCATGTCGCCCAGCGAGGCCCGGATCGCGGCGGCGCGGCGGGGACCGATGCCCGGCACCGTCTCCAGCCGCCCGTCATGGGCGGCGATCTCCAGCGCCTCCAGCGTGTCGATGCCCAGCTTGTCGTGGATGGCGCGGGCGGTTTCGGGGCCCACGCCGGGGACCGAGCGGAACAGGTCCTCGGGCTCGGACTCGCCGCGCAGGCGTTCGAGCTGCGCCCAGCGCCCGGTGGCGGCCATCTCGTCGATGGCCCGCGCCAGCCGCGTGCCGATATGGGGCAGGCTTTCCAGACCCTCCAGCCCCTCGCGCTCCAGGATCGCTGCGGGGTCCTCCTTCAGCGCGCGCACGGTCTCCGCCCCCATCCGGTAGGCCCGGACGCGGAAGCGGTCCGCGCCCTGCCCCTCCAGCAGCTCGGCCGCCTCCATCAAACGGTCCGCGATCTGGTCACGCGAGAGCAGGCTCTGCATCATCTCCCCCTTTCGGCGACAGGCGCCACATGGGCCGAGTGTGACCCCGGCGGCGCGCCATTTCCATAGTGTTGTCGGGCCGGGGTCATGCGCCGCCCTCCCCCTGCCAGGTCTCCAGCCGCGCCCGCATGCGGCGATGATGATCCCCGGGCCAGTAGAGGCGCTGGCAGAGCGGGCATTTGGCGACAGGCCCGCCGAGCCGGCGCACCTTTGCGGGCAGCGCCGCCACCTCCTCCGGCCTTGCCGGGCGAAGCGGCGTGTTGTCCACGACGCAGCGGCTGAACGGATCATGGAGCCAGTCCACGCCCAGCCTGCGCCTCAGGTCGCGGGCCTGCTCCGCCACCCTTTCGCTGTGCAGCAGGACCACTTCGCCCGTCCCCGCCCCGCGCCCCGCAAGGCGGCGGTCGAGGGTCAGCAGCAGGCGGTCTTCCTGCGCCGCGGCCTGCAGCAGGTGACGGTCATCCGCGGCGTCATCGGCCAGGCGCGTGTCATGCCCGGCCGCCCTCAGCCAGCGGGCCAGGCGACCCAGCATCGCGTCGCAGAGAAACCTCATCCCCACCCCCGCGGCCGGTCTCCTGCCGCAGCGCGCGGCGCCACCCGGTCACAGCTCCACATGCTCGGTCAGCAGGTAGTAGTCCTCGTCCACGCTGAAGACCACGCCGTTGGGCACCTCCTGCCAGTTCTCGTCGCTCAGCGGTTCCGAGGCCAGCTCGACCGCCCGGTATTCGGCCCCGACCTCGTGGTGCACATGGGGCTTCCCGCAAATGGGACAATCGAAAACAAGCTCCCGCTCCAGGTGCCAGAGCGTGCGGTTCAGGCGGCTGCCGACCAATTGGGTGCCATCTGTCAGGATCATGTTCAGACCGACCTTCCTCTCCGGGTCGATCTCGGCCGACCATTGCACGATCTGGCGCATCCCCTGCGCGAGGATATCCACCAGCGGGGTCTTGGGCTGCTGCATGTGCAGGGTCAGCAGGTAGTAGAAGACATGCTCGCTGTCGGTGGTGCCCTTGATGTCGTTGCGCAGCAGCGGGTCGATCTCCGGCATCATCCGGTCGCGAACCTTCAGGAAATTCGGCACCGTGCCGTTATGGGCAAAGATCCAGCGGCCATAATGGAACGGATGGGTGTTGTGGATCGACTGGCCGCCGACCGTGGCCCGGCGCACATGCGCCACCACCGTATGGGCATAGACGCGCGCCGCGGCCTTGGCGAAATGCTCGCCGTGAAAGGCCGCCCAGGTCTGCTTCTCGACCAGCGGCACGCCGTCGGCATAATCCGCGACCCCCCAGCCGTGACCATGCATCAGGCCGGTGGTGGCATCGCCCGCGCTCTGCGCCATGAGGGCGTTCTGCGCGTGAACAAGGCTGCATTCGACACGGGTGGGTTCGTTTGCCTTGAAGGCGTAGAGCCGGCACATTGGGAACTCCTGTTCTTGTCGGCCACAGAATGACCGGGCGGCGGCGCCCGGTCCTTGACGTGTATCAAGACCTTGGCGAGCAACCCTGCTAGGCTGCTCCCGGGAAAGTCACGCCATACGGGATGGCAGAATGCGGGATCAGGGTATGACGGGCAGCGAGAACGGACAGGGCTGGCGCGAGCGCGCGCCGGTGGTGCCCCGCTACGTCGCCGAGCTTACCCCGGACGAGAGGGCGCGATGCACCGCCGCGGCGCGGGCGGTCCGGCCCGAAGAACGCCTTTCGAGGGACAGGTTCTTTTTCGGCCCCTTCGCCCGTGTCGGCCTGGGGGACGGCCCGTTCATCTTTTTCGGAGACACCGGCGAGATCCCCCTGCTGGGCCGACGCGGCCCCAGCGCGCTGGAATACCGGCTGCCGCTTCTGGCCGGCGAAGGGGATCTCGTCGTCATCGGCGGCCGGCGGGACCGGGAATACGAGGACTACGTCGCAGACGGGCTGGGCCTCGGCCGGCGCCGCTATCTTCAGGTCGAAGAGGCGCCGAACGGGACATATGTGCCGGCCCAGACAAGGTGCCTCAGGGACGACAGGGCCTATGCCGCCCTGCGCGCATTCGTCGAGGAGGCCGGCGCTGCGACGCTTGTGCCCTACCTGTCGACGGGCGCGATCTGGGCGCTCGCCAGACGGCTCGGCGCCGATACCGGGGCGCCGGTGCGCGTCGCCGGGCCGTTGCCCTCTCTGGCCGGGCTCGCCAATGACAAGTCGGCCTTCTCGCAGATCGTGCGCCGGGTCTTCGGCGAAGGCGCCGCGCCCCGGGAGGTGCTGGCGCACGGCCCCGCCGCCCTGACCGGCCGGGTGCACGAGATTGCCCGCCAATGCCGGCGCCTGGTCATCAAGCTGCCCGACAGCGCCGGTTCGGCCGGGAACTTCCCGGTCTTCTCGCCCGATGTCGCGGGGATGGCGCCAAGGGAGCTGCATCGCCATCTGCTGGAGCTGCTTGCCAGGACGGGACAGGCGCCGCATTTCCCCATGCTGGTGCAGATCTGGCAGGACAACGTCCTGCTCAGCCCCTCGCTGCAGCTCTGGATTCCGCATGCGCAGGACGGGCCGCCCGTGATCGAGGGGGTGTTTCACCAGTTCATCATCGGGCCGGAGGGGCGTTTTGCCGGCGCCGCGCCCTCGGAGACGCGTGATGGCTGGGTCCGGCAGTTCTGCCATGAAGGCCAGATGCTGGGGCAGGTGCTGCAGGATCTCGGCTATTTCGGGCGCTGCAGTTTCGACGCCGTCCTGTCCGGCGAGGATCTCCGCGCGCCCGCGCTGCACTGGCTGGAATGCAATGCGCGCTGGGGGGGCGTTTCGATACCGATGAGCCTGATGAACCGGCTGTTCGGCGAAGGGGAACCTCCGGCCTACGTCATCACGCACAGGATCGGGCTCGACCTGCCGCGGCGTTCCTTTGCCGAAGGGCTCGCGGCCATTCAGGACCTTCTGTGGGCGCCCGGCGCGGCCAGCGGGGTGATCTTCATGACGCCGTCGGGCTTCGAAGAGGGCAGAGGGCTGCATTTCATCTCGATCGGACCCAGCACGGCCGAAGCCAACGCGCAGGCGGAGACGGTGATCGAACGCCTGCTTGCGGCCCCCTAGCCGGGCAATGGCATGCCCCGGACGAAATGCGGGAGCGGGCGCAGGTCGGCGGTGATCATCGACTTGCTGACGGTGGGATTTGCGCTCAGCAACCCGGCCATCTCGGCCGCGCCTTCGATGCCGAAAAGGGCGCGGAGGCCCAGGCCGTTCTCCCTTGGGTCCGGGAAGGGCCGCCTTCGGACGGCTGCCCTGGCGCAGATCCCGAAACCGGCGCCGCCGCGCCGTGGGCTTTGCCAAGGCGGTGCGCGCCGGCCCCTTCCCGGCCCGGTCAGGTCAGAGCCAGATCGGGTTCGTCCAGGCGCGTTTGCCCGCCTTGTCCACCACGGTGACCCGAATCCACGGCGACGCGGCGAAGCGCGCCATGGGCACCGCGGCGCGGGTCATCGACCGGCCGTGGATCGCCGTGGCGGCCGAGCCGTGCCCCTGCACGATCACGGCGGAAGCGGCCGAGGAATGGACCACCACCTCGGCGCCTTCGATGGCGACGCCGGCAATCTCGGGGCCTTGGCTGGAATAGAAATCGCCGCGCTTCAGCGCGTCGAGCAGGTGAGCGGGGTCATTTTCCTCGGCCTTCACCATCACCCAGCCGCCGAAATGGTCGGGTTCGGTGAAATGGGCGTCATCGGTGGCGATGAGGCTGAGCCTGCGTCCCTCCGACAGCAGCAGGTCGGCGGTGTGGAACCCGTCCGCCCGGTCGCAGCCCGTGGCGCAGCCGTGGTTGTAGATCTCCACGGCATGGGCGGCCTCGATGGAGCGGGCATCGTCCAGCGTCATCCCCGACCATTGCGGGTGCGCGACCGCCACGAAGGCCCCGGCCGCGCGGGCACGCGCGGCGATCTCGGGGCCGCTCTCCTGCCCCTCGACGGGCAGAAAGCCCGGCGCGTTGGCGGGGGCGAAATCGGGCGGCAGACCCACGGCAAGGATATGCCAGAGCTCGCCGTTGCCCATCGCACCCGAATGCAGCTCGGCCCCCAGAAGGGTGGTGAAATCCTCGTCCCGGAAGGGCACGGTATCGGCGATCGGGTAGCCGTACTGGCCGATGAAATGGTCGGTCAGCGCGATGAAATCATAGCCTTCGGCCTTGTAGCGGCGGCAGACCTCGGCCGGCTCCAGGCAGCCGTCGGAGAGGTTGGAATGGGTGTGCAGGTTGCCCCGGAAAAAGCGCCCGGGCGCGGTGAAGGCGGAAAGGACCATTTGCAGCTCCGTTGTGACTTTACGCACCCGATAGCCCCGCTTGCCGAACCTTTTGTGACAGGATTGTCGCAAAAGGCCGTTAGACGGGGGAAACCGGACCCGGAGGATGACGTGACTCTGCAAGAACTGCATGCCGCGCTTGTCACAGGCGATTGGCAGAAGGCGGAGCGGCTTCTGGCCCCGCAGGCGCGGCGCCGGGGCGCGCACCCGTCGCTGCTTTACAACTACGGCAAAGTGCTGATTGAGCTTGGCCGGGCCGGGGAGGCCTCGGCGGCGCTGCGCCGGCTGGTGGCGGCCGAGCCGGGCCATGGCAATGCATGGTTCGAGCTTGGCCGCGCGGCCCTGATGCGCGAAGACTTCGCCACCGCGCTGGAGGCGTTCGGGCAGGCGCTGTCGCTGGCCCCCGGCGACGAGGACGCGCGGCGCAACCTTGGCCGCGTGGCGCTGAGGCTCGGCGCCTGGGAAACCGCCGCGGAGGCCTGGTCACCGCTGGAGGGCGATCCGGAAGCCGACATCGCGCTCTATCGCCTGGCGGCCGAGACCGGCGCCGGGGACGCCGGGGCGCGGCGCGCGGCGCTGCTGCAAAGCCACCCTGACCGGGCGGCGGTGATCCGGGCCCTGGTGCGGGTGTCGAAAGGGTCGGTGCCGCTCGATCTTCGGCCCGGAGGCTAGTTCAGGACATGGCCGGTGGCGGCCTCGTCGGCGGCGCGCTGGAACATGATCCGGCAGGCCTCGCGCTGGGTCGCACTATCGAAGCCGCGCCGCTGCGCGCGAGCGCATTTGAAAAGAAAGGCCGAGGGCAGGTCGAACTCGGCGGTGCACCAGGTTTCGTCCAGTCCGGTCGGATAGGCCGTCATCATCCAGCCGGTGCAGGCGGCCCGGCGCGCCTCGTAGCCATCCCCGGCCCCGCCCGCCTCCGGCGCATCGGCCCAGCCGGGCGACGCGAGACATGCCAGGACAAGGAGGATGAGAGGCCTGATCTTGCTGCTCCGTTATGTGGTTTCACAAAACTGTCACATAGCGGATGGGACTCTGTAAATGGTTAAGGCATGCCCCGCGCCGGGGGACAAGATGTCATGGGGACATTTCGGACGGTGTCGCTTGAGTGCTCAGGGCAGCGCCCGGGCGAAGGGTGGAGCGGGCTGCGCGAAAACGGAATTTGACCGGCTCTCCCCCGGAACATCCGCCCAGCCCGGCATCTGCGCCGGGCCGCGCCCTAGTGGCGGAACCGCTTGCGGTAGATCCCGCGCTCTTCGGCAAGGGCGCGCTGAACGTCGCGGTTGCGGGCGATCTCGTCCTCGTCCATCACCCCCAGATCCAGCCCCTGCGCCGCGCGCGGCAGGGCAAAGACCTGCGCCACCGGCGTGCCGCGCGCCAGCCTGCCTTCGAAACCGGGATCGGTCCACAACGCGGGGAAATGCACATAGCCGTCGCGGAACAGGTCGCAATCGACCACGCCCGAAAGCGTGCGAAAGGGAAGGTCCTCGCGGTTGAGCGGATGGGTGAACAGAAGCGAGAAGCCCTCGGGCGCCTCCAGCGTCCAGAAGTTCATGAACTTGAGCACCACGCCCGCGCCCAGGCGGAACGGCGCGCCCTCGGCCTGTTCCGCGACATGCAGCCCCACCGGCGCGCGGGTGATGCGGGCGTCCTCGAGAACGGGCGGGTCCCAGTTCCAGCTGACCTCGCCCTCGGCCACGGCCAGGTCCGCAGCCAGCGGGATCAGCACGCCGGTGGACAAGGCATCGATCACCGGCGGGCAGTGCTTCAGCGTGCGCACCGGTTCGCCGCCCAGCGACGGCGCGGCGACCTCGGAGGGCATGGCGCGGAACCAGTCGGGCAGCGCCTTGGCCGCCGGAACCGGTTTCGGCAGGATCGGCTCCAGCCGCGGGTGGCAGCGCGCGCGGATCATCGCGCGCCCGCCTCGCGCCGGCTGAGCCAGGTATGCGCCGTGGCCGCCAGAACGGTGACGAGGATGATCACCGTGCCCACCGCGTTGATCACCGGCGGGTGGCCGTTGGGATTGCGCGCCATGGCCCCGATCTCGGTGGCAAAGGTGCAGGAGCCGCCCTTGGCGAACATGGTGGTGTTGTAGTTCTCCATGCTGGCCATGAAGGCGATCACCGCGGCCGAGGCAAGGGCCGGGGCGAGATAGGGCAGCGTCAGGCGGCGGAACACGCGCAGGGGTGTCGCGCCGAGGTCCAGCGCGGCCTCTTCCAGTTCCACCGGCTGGCGCTGCAGCCGCGCCATGAGGATGAGCATCGGGTAGCCCGCGACGAAGGTGGTCTGCGCCATGATGATGGTGAACAGCCCCGCATTCACCCCCAGCCGCCCCCAGAAGACCAGCGCCGACAGTCCCAGCACGATCCCCGGCGCCAGCATCGGCGACAGCAGCACCCACCACAGCACCCCGTTCGCCCGCGCCCGCCAGCGGGTCAGCAGCACCGCGCCCGCAAGCCCAAGGATCAGCGACAGCGGCACCACCACCGCCGCCACGCTGAGCGAATTGCCGAAACACCCGGCAAACCGCTCCCGGTCCAGCGCGCGCAGCACCGGGTCGGCCCGCAGCGCCTCTTCCGGCCTCCAGAAAAAGGCATACCACTTGCCCGTCAGCCCCTGCCAGTCGGTGACCGAGGGGGGCGAGGCGTCGTTGAAGGACGACAGGATCATCAGGATCAGCGGGCCGAACATGAAGGCCAGGAAGGCCCAGGTGTAGAACGAAAGAAGCCGGTTGGCGGTCATTGCACCCTCGCGAAATCCCTGAGCCGCGTGCGCATGGCCCACATGAACAGCCCCACGATGACGAAGCACACCAGCGTGTAGGAGAAGCTGTAGGCCGCCCCGACATTGGAATTCTCGGACTCGAAGAACTTGTTGTAGATCGTCTGGCTGAACCACTCCGCCTGCAGCCCGCGCGAGATGATCCGCGGCACCGAGAAGGCGCCGGCCGCCAGCATGAACGTGGCGATGGTGCCCACCGCGATGCCGGGCTTGGCATGCGGAATGATGATGCGGGCATGCACGCGCCAGGGGCTCGCGCCCAGGTCGCGCGCCGCCTCGATCTGGTTGCGGTCGAGCGTCGACATCACGTTGTAGATCGGAAAGACCATGAACAGGACGTAGGTGTAGACGATCACCACGAAGACGGTGGCCGGGCTGCGCTTGAGCTGCAGCGGCTCGTCGATCAGCCCCGCCCAGCTCAAGAGCCCGTTGATCAGCCCCTGGCTGTCGATGATCGTGGTCCAGGCATAGACGCGCATCAGCTCCACGATGGCATAGGGAATGACGAGCCCGAGAAAGAGCCACAGCGCCCGCTCGGGCGGCGTGGCCAGCGCAACCTTGTAGGCCATCGGGTAGCAAAGGATCAGCGCCAGCCCGGTGGCCATGACCGCAAACAGGAGGGTGCGGGACAGCGTGATCAGGCCGATGCGCTCATAGGTCTCTCCGTCGCGCTCGAACCGCAGGCCGGCAAGCCCCATGAGGCGTTTCGACAGCTTCGCGTCCTCTATCACCTTCTGCCCGGGCGAAAGCGGGATCGCCCGCGCCGCCACCAGCCAGCCGAAATTGCCGAGCGTATAGGGGTTGGCGCTGGCCTCGCGCTCCCTGAGATCGAGGTAGAGCACCTGGGCCAGTTCCGCGATCTCCGCGGCCGTCCGCTTCTGCGCCGCGATCGGCGCGCTGTCCGGGACGGCAAGCAGCGGCAGACCATAGGCGGTGTCGAGGAACGCCTGGTCCTCCCCCTCGCCGCGCACCAGCTGGCTGTGGGTCGTGGCCCGGTCGCATTGCAGGACATAGGGGCGGGCGGCCTTTCGGCCTTCCCCGCCGGGGCCCATGCCGGAAAGCGAGGGAACGGCCATGCCCGAGGCCGACGGAACCGCCATTGCAGACGCCGAGGGCACGGCCATCGCCGAAGCAGACGGCACCGCCATGCCCGAGGCCGAGGGCACGGCCATCCCGCCGCTGCTGCCCTGGCCTTGCGCCACCGGCGCGGCATAGGCGTCGAGCACCGATATGCAGGTCCTGGCGTCGCGCGCCAGCGCGGCCGCCACCGAGCTGTCCAGCGCCCGTTTCGGCGCCGTCAGCGCACGCTCCAGCATGGTGAGTTGCGGCAGGATGATCAGCACCAGCCCCCACAGGGCCACGGCCAGGAAGAAGAAAAGCGTCAGGCCCCGCCCGTATCCCGTCAGCAGCCCCCTCATTGCGCCGCCATCTCCTTGCCGGTATGGGCCAGTTCGCCTGCAGGCAGGACCACCGCCTGCTCGGCATCGAAGCCCAGCTCGGTGTCCTCCCCGGCCGTCACGCCAGAGGCGCGCCCGTCATTGGTCATGTGCAGCGCCACCTCCTGTCCCCCGGCCTGGAAGAAGAGGTTGAGGAAGGGCCCTTCCAGGTCCCGCCGCGTCAGACGCCCCGCAAGCCTGTTCTCGGCCGCGCCAAGCCGCAGCGCCTCGGGCCGCACGAACAGCATCGCGGCCGCGCCCGCGGCCAGCGCCCCGGGGTTGCGGGCCCGGAACCGGCCATGCGCGGTGGCGATGGTGGCAAGGCCCGGCGCCGCGCTCTCGATCCGGCCCTCGAAATGGTTGGTCTCCCCCACGAAGCTCGCCGCGAAGGCCGTGGCCGGGTCGGAATAGACCTCGTCGCCGGTGCCGACCTGCTCGATCACGCCTGCGTTCATCACCGCGATGCGGTCGGACATGGTCAGCGCCTCGCCCTGGTCATGGGTGATGTAGATGAAGGTCACGCCGGTCTTCCGCTGGATCGCGCGCAGCTCGGCGCGCATGTGCTGGCGCAGCTTCAGGTCCAGCGCCGAAAGCGGCTCGTCGAGCAGCAGAACCGCAGGCTCCACCGCCAGCGCGCGCGCGATCGCCACCCGCTGGCGCTGCCCGCCCGAGAGCTCCCCGGGCGTCTTCCCGGCCTGATCGCCCAGCGCCACCAGCTCCAGCAATTCCTGCGCCCTGTCCCGGCGCGCCCGCCTGGATACCCCGCGCGCCTCCAGCCCGAAGGCCACGTTCTCCCAAACCGGCATCAGCGGGAAAAGCGCCAGGTTCTGAAAGATCAGCGCCGTGGGCCGCGCATTGGGGCCGCTCCCGGCCATGTCCTCGCCGCCGATCAGCACCTGTCCGCGCGAGGGCTCGATGAAACCCGACACCGCGCGCAGGATCGTGGTCTTGCCGCAGCCCGAGGGGCCCAGGATGGAAAAGAACTCCCCCGCCCCGATATGCAGATCGGTGGGCTGCACCGCCGTGAAACCGTTGGGATAGGTGATCGAAACGCCGCTCAGGCGCACGTCCTTGCCGCGCATCGGGCTCTCCTGTCATTGGCCGGAACGCGGCCCGGCTCTTCTTCTTGGCCGAAATACTCCCGCCGGAGGCTCCCGCAGGCGCCACCCGGCGCGGGCTCAGCCGAAAAGGCGCGCCCCGCGTTGCCACGGGGCGCCCGGATGGCGAGCGCGCTCAGGCGTTGGTGATGATCTCGACGAACTCGTTGCGGACCGGCGCGAAGAACGGCGTGTCGGCCTGCCACCACCACATGTTCGACAGAACCTCGGCGGTGTAGACCTGGTTGAACTGCGTCTTGAACTCTTCCGAGGCGTGCTCGGCCGCGCCCTGAACGGCGGAGTTGTAGCCGGTGTTGTTGGCGAACATGCCGCCCACTTCCGGCTGCAGCATGAAGTTCATGAAGGCGATCGCCTGCGCGCGGTTCTCGGCCCGCTTCAGCATGCCGAAGCTGTCGAGCCAGGTGATGATGCCCTCTTTCGGCGCGCGGTAGACGAAGTTGCTGTTTTCGCGGTTCAGCAGCAGGCCGGTGGTGTCCCAGGTCTGGCCGATGACGCAGCCGGCTTCCTTGAAGGCGGCGGTCGCCTCGGTGGCGTTGTTCCAGAAGGCGCCGAAGTTTTCCTTGCGCTCGATGATCCACTTGGCCACTTCGCCCCAGACGCGGCGGGCGTCGTCCTCGGATTTGTAAACGTCGAGCATGCGGTTCGACGGCACCTCGCCGATCGCGTCGAGGTAAAGGCCCGTGCCCATGATCACCGATTTCTGGCGGAAGGCGGCGGCGCCTTTGGCCTCGGGGCGCCACAGGTCGCCGAAGGAGAGATCGGCATCGGCGATGTCCAGCTTGCCGCGGTTCAGGGTCAGGCCCTCGGTGCCCCAGTCGAAGGGCAGCAGGATCTGCTCGCCATTGTGCATGCCGCCCAGCGTGGCGCTGTCACGGATGAAGGAGGGGATGACCGCATCCACGTTCACCTCGGCCGGGACCGCGGCAAAGAAGCTCTCGCCGTTGTCGTCCACGTAGTTGGCGGAGTTGGTGATCGAGGGGAAGACGATGTCGAACCCCTTGCCGCCATTGGCGCGGATGGTCGACTCGGCCTCGTCGTTCGAGCCGAAGGTGGTCAGCTCGAGCTTGATGCCGGTATCGGCCTCGAATTTCTCGGCGATGTTGGGCTGGATGTAGTCCTGCCAGGCCAGGACCTTCACGCTGCCCGACGAGGCCAGCGCATCGGAGGCGCGCAGAACGGTGGGGGCCGCGACGGCGGCGGCGGAAAGCTGGATCGCGGAACGACGGGTAACCTTCATGGGATGTCCCTTCTGAAAATGTCGGATGCGGTGGAATGACCCACTCCGGGGCCGGATAGAGCCCGGCCGATTCATCTTCATGACGGTTTTGAAAGAGATTTGTGACGGCGCCCGCCCACGGGCCTTCCGAGGCGCCGCCGCATGGCGCGGCCGGTGACCGGCCGCGCCCTCAGTCGTTCCAGCCGTTTCGCCGGATCTGCGCGCCGTGCTGATCGAGGCCAGGGGCGGAGTGCTCCAGCTCCAGCTCGCTCGACGAGAAGACCAGAGGCGTGCGCACCCCCGGGATGCCCTCGGGGTCGATGCGCAGCCCGCGCGCGACGATCTGGGGGTCGGCGAAGACCTCGGCCATGGAATTGATCGGGGCCGAGGGGACGACCGCCTTTTCCAGCCGCGCAAGCAGGTCTGCGCGCGTCCAGGCGGCAAGGCTGGCCGCGAGTTCCGCGACCAGGAGATCGCGGTTCTGAACCCGGTCCCGGTTGCTCTGGAAGCGGGGATCGGCGCGCAGGTCCTCGCGCCCGATCGCCTCGCACAGGCGCCGGTACTGCCCGTCATTCCCGGCAGCGATGATGACCTGGCCGTCGGCAAGGTCGAAGACCTGGTAGGGGGCGATGTTGGGATGCTGGTTGCCCATGCGCACGGGCGAAACACCCGTCGCCAGATAGTTCATCGCCTGGTTCGCCATCAGCGCGGTCGCGCTGTCGAAGAGCGACACGTCGACATGCTGCCCCCTGCCCGTGCGCGCCCGCTCGGCCAGCGCGGCCTGGATGCCGATGACGCCGTAGAGCCCGGCCACGATATCCGTCACCGCGACGCCCACCTTCATCGGCTGACCCTCCGCCTCGCCCGTGACCGACATCAGGCCGGCCATCCCCTGCACGAGGTAATCGTAGCCCGCGCGCGCCGCGTAGGGGCCGGTCTGCCCGAACCCGGTGACCGAGCAGTAGACGAGGCCGGGGTTGCGCGCCGCCAGCGCCTCGAAATCGAGACCGAATTTCTTCAGACCGCCCAGCTTGAAATTCTCCAGCAGCACGTCCGCGCCGTCGGCGAGTTCCTTCACGAAGGCGAGGTCTTCGGGGTCCCTGAAATCGGCCACCACCGACTGCTTGCCGCGGTTGGCGCAGTAGAAATAGGCCGCCGTCGGCGCCTCCTCGGGAAGGTCGTCGCGGGTGATGAAGGGCGGCCCCCAGCTGCGGGTGTCGTCGCCGCCGGGGCTTTCCACCTTGATCACCGTGGCGCCGAGATCGGCCAGGATCTGGCCCATCCACGGCCCCGCCAGAATCCGCGCCAGTTCGAGGACCTTCAGGCCTTTGAGCGGCTGGGTCATGCGAAGGCCTGCAGCCCGGTCTGGGCGCGGCCCAGGATCAGCGCGTGCACGTCATGGGTGCCCTCGTAGGTGTTCACCGTCTCCAGGTTCTGGGCGTGGCGCATCACCTGGTATTCGGCCATGATGCCGTTGCCGCCATGCATGTCGCGGGCCATGCGCGCGATTTCCAGCGCCTTGCCGCAGTTGTTGCGCTTGATCAGGCTGATCGCCTCGGGCGCGGCGGTGCCCTCTTCCATCATGCGCCCCACCCGCAGCGCCGCCTGAAGGCCCAGCGCGATCTCGGTCTGCATGTCGGCGAGCTTTTTCTGGAACAGCTGGGTCTGGGCGAGCGGGCGGTCGAACTGCACCCGGTCCAGCCCGTAGCGGCGCGCGCGGTGCCAGCAATCCTCGGCCGCGCCCATCGCGCCCCAGGCGATGCCATAGCGCGCCCGGTTGAGGCAGCCGAAGGGGCCCTTGAGACCCTCGACGCCGGGCAGGAGCGCCTCTTCGCCCAGCTCGACATCCTTCAGCACGATCTCGCCGGTGACCGAGGCGCGCAGGCTCAGCTTGCCGGAGATCTTGGGGGCCGAGAGGCCCTTCATCCCCTTCTCCAGGACAAAGCCGCGGATCTTGCCGCCATGCGCCTCGGACTTGGCCCAGACCACGAAGACATCGGCGAAGGGGCTGTTGGAGATCCACATCTTGGCGCCGTTCAGCACGTAGCCGCCATCGGTCTTTTTCGCGACCGTCTTCATGCCCCCGGGGTCGGAGCCCGCGTCGGGCTCGGTCAGGCCGAAACAGCCGATCCATTCGCCCGACGCCAGCTTGGGAAGGTATTTCGCCTTCTGCGCCTCGGTCCCGTAGGCATGGATCGGATACATCACCAGCGAGGACTGCACCGACATCATCGAGCGGTAGCCGCTGTCCACCCGCTCCACCTCGCGCGCGACGAGGCCATAGGTGACATAGCCCGCGCCGAGCCCGCCATATTCCTCGGGGATGGTGGTGCCGAGCAGGCCCATCTCGCCCATCTCGGCGAAGATCTCGGGGGAGACGGTCTCGTTGAGATAGGCGTCGGTGACCCGCGGCGCGAGCTTGTCGGCGGCATAGGCGGCGGCGCTGTCGGCCACCATGCGCTCGTCCTCCGTCAGCTGCGCGCGCAGGTGAAAGGGATCCTCCCAGTCGAAGCCTGCAAGCGAAGGGCCGAAGCCCGTGGCCTGTCCGTCTGCCATGTCTCTGTCTCCTTTGCGTTCGCGGGCGGCGTCAGCCCGCCCGCCCTGCGATCCGGCCGAGCGCCACCGCGCTCAGCAATCCGTTGCCCGAGAGGTAGCCCGCATCCCCCGCGCCCGACACGCCGCAGGCAGCACCCCCCGCTGCATAGAGATTGGGAAAGGGCGTGCCGTCGGTCTTCACCACCCGCGCCTGGCCGTCGATCACCAGCCCGCCCTGGGTGTGGAACAGCGCCCCGGTCACCTTCACCCCGCAATAGGGCGGCGAAAGGCGCGTGTCGGGAAAGCGGCGGCCGAAGCCGTCGATCCCGCCGACCGGGATCGCGGCCAGGGTGCGCGCGAGCCGCCCGCCCGGCAGGCCCAGCGCCTCGGCCAGCGCCTCGGGCGTCTCGCCTGTTTTGATCGCGCCCTGCGCCTCAGCCTCGCGGAAATCGGCGAACTGGCGGGCGATGCCGGCGATGCGGCTGTCGAAAATTGCGAAGGCCTCGCCGCCGGGCTGGGCCAGCACCGCGCGGGCGGCCTCGGAATAGCCCTGCGCCTCGTTCCAGAAGCGGTCTCCGTCGCGGTTCACCTGCACGCCCCCCTCGGTGATCAGCGCCCAGGTGATGAGGATGCCATGCGGATGCGCAACGTTGCCGTGGCCCTGATAGGCGCCGAGATGGCAGGTGGCGGCGCCCAAGCTTTCGCCCCAGTCGAGCGCCTCGCCCCGGTTGCCGTCATGGCCGAACCACAGCGCGCCCTCGATCTCGGGCATGTGCCGGGCAACCCGCGCGCGGCTTCCGCCAAAGCCGTTGCAGGCGAGGATCAGCCGGCCGCAGCCGAGCCTGTCCTCGCTCCCGTCCGGGCGGGAGATCCCCACGCCCATGATCCGGTCGCCCCGGGCATAGAGCGTGGTGACGGTGGCGTCGCAGACAATGTCGATCCCCGCCGCCTCGCAGGCCCCGCGCAGCCGGTCCACCAGCTCGCGCCCCGAGCGGCCGGGAAGGCCGTGCATGCGGCGGCGGGAATGGCCGGGATAGTCGAAGTCGGAAACCAGCGAAAAGGGCAGCCCGTGGCGGTCGGCCAGCCACTCCACCGCCTCCGCCGCGCCGCCGGCCAGCAGCTCGACGAGGCCCTGGTCATTCTCGCCCCTGGCCTTGCGCTGGATGTCCGCGGCGAAGAGCGCGGCACCGTCCTCGATGCCCGCCTCTTTCTGAAACCGCGTCCCCGCCGCCGGGATCAGCCCGGCCGACAGCGCCGTCGACCCGGAGGGCAGAGGATCGCGTTCCAGCACCATCACCTCCTGCCCCGCGTCCCGCGCGCTGAGCGCCGCGACCATGCCGCAGGCGCCCGCCCCCACGACCAGCGTCTCGACGCTGAAGGGAAAGCTTTCCGGGGCCGGGGCGACGGAGGCCATCTCAGTCGTCCGAGCCGTCGTAGCGCTTGCCCTGGGCCAGCATTTCGGCGGTGCCGATGACCTCGTTCAGACCGGAGAAATCATACATCCGGCCGGCAAAGGGACGGTTGGAACCGTGTTCCGCCAGGCTGGCGTAGTATTCGCCCGCCGCCCGCGCCAGGGCGCGCACGATCCCGCCGGGGAAGATCACGATGGAGAAGCCTGCCGCCTCGAGGTCGCTCGCCGTGTTGATCGGCGTCGCGCCCCCTTCGACCATGTTCGCGAGCAGCGGGATGCGGCCGCGGAAGGTCTCGGCGATCCGGCCCAGCTCCTCGCCCGAGCGGGGCGCCTCGATGAACAGCACGTCGGCGCCGGCCTCGACATAGGCCTCGGCCCGGTCGATGGCGGCCGAGAACCCCTCGACGGCGATGGCGTCGGTGCGCGCGATGATCAGCGTCTCGTCGGAGGCCCGCGCATCGGCCATGGCCCGGATCTTGCCGGCCATTTCCGCAGGAGAGATCAGCGACTTGTCCGCAAGATGCCCGCAGCGCTTGGGCGAGGTCTGGTCCTCCACCTGCAGCGCGTTGGCCCCGGCGCGCTCATAGGCCCGCATGGTGCGCTGGGCGTTGAGCGCATTGCCGAAGCCGGTATCGGCGTCGATGATCACCGGAAGCTCCACCCGGTCGCGGATCAGGGCCATGGTGTCGGCCATCTCGCTCATGGTGGTGAGCCCGATATCGGGCCGCCCGAGGCGGGTATAGGCCACCGCCGCGCCGGAGAGGTAGAGCGCCTCGAACCCGGCCCCGGCGGCGATCGTGGCCGTCAGCCCGTCATAAACGCCGGGGGTGAGGAGGATGCGATCTTCGGCGAGGCGGCGTTTCAGGCTCATTTGGCGTCTCCGATCATCTCCAGCGCCTCGGCACAGGTGGCCTGGTGGGTCACCGTGCCCAGCGAAACGAGGGTGGCGTCATGCACATCCTGCCGGAAGGCCGCGCAGCCGTCGGTCAGCATCACGGTCTCGATATTCCTCAGATGCGCGTCGCGCAGGGTGCTGGCCACCCCGCCATTGGTCACGATCCCGCCCACGATCAGCAGCTCGATCCCCAGCGCCCGCATCACGTATTCCAGCCGGGTCTGGTAGAAGGCGGAATAGGCGACCTTCTCGATGGTGTAATCCGCCGGGGCCAGCTCATCGACAAGGGCGTGGCCGAACTCGCCCGGCGCGAAATCCCCCTTGCCGAGGAAGGGGCGCAGCGCCTTGAGATGCGGCGCGATCAGCGGCTCGCCGCCCGGTCCGGGGACCAGCGTGAACTGGGCCGAGATATAGGTGCCGCCCTTGGCGCGCAGGGCATCGACCAGAGGCCGGATGCGGGCGGGCAGCGCGGTGATCGCCTCGGCGGTCTGGCCGGCGCGGCCATAGGCGCCCTTGGGGTGCAGAAAGTCGTTCTGCAGGTCGATGGTCAGGATCGCGGTCTTGGCCGCGACAAGCTGGGGGCGCGTGCTCATGGGCGTTTCTCCTTGGGCTCGATGAGGATATTGCCGAAGCGGTCGACGGTGCCGGAAAGCCCCGGCTCGATCAGGATGGTGGTGTCGGGCTGTTCTAGGATGGCGGGCCCCTCGATCACCGCGCCGACCGGAAGCTCGAGGCGGCGGAAGATCGCGGTCTCGTGCCAGGCATCGCCGAAATGGACCTCCCGGTGGCCCTTCAGCGCGCCCTCGACCGTGCCGCCCTCGGCCGGGGCCAGCGCGCCGAGGTCGAACTTGGGCCGCCGCCCGATGACGGCCGTGCGCAGGTTCATCACCCGGCGCGTGCCCTTCTCCAGCAGCCGGCCATAGCTTTTCAGATAGGCGGCATCGAAGGCCTCGGCGATCTCGGCGCGGCTGGGCGGCGTGACGCGGCCGCCCTCGACGCTGACGGGCAGCGGGACCGAGACGGTGTGGGTCTGGCCGACATAGGCCATGTCCAGCTCGATCTCGACATCGCGCCGCTCGAAGCTCGATTTCGCCGCGTCCAGAAGGGCCATGCCGTCGTCGTGGTGGCTCTGCATCAGGCGGCCCAGTTCGGCCTCGTCGACGCCGTCGACCAGCCGGTTCACCGTCTGCACGAAATCCTGCCGCATGTCCGCGATCACGCAGCCCATGGCCGAGGTCACGCCCGGATAGCGCGGCACGATGGCCCGGCCGAGGCCCACCTCGTGCAGCATCGCGCCCGCATGCAGCGCGCCGCCGCCGCCGAAGGGCATGAAGGCGAAATGCTTGGGGTCGAAGCCGCGCTCGATGGAGACCAGGCGGATGGCGCCGGCCATGCGCGAATTGGCGACCTTGAGAATGGCCTCGGCCGCGGCCTCGGTGCTCAGGCCCAGGGGCTGGCCCACATGGGTGTCGATGGCCGCCCGCGCGGCCTCCACGTCCAGCCGCTCCAGGCTGCCGCCGATGGGGCTTTCGGGGTCAATCCGGCCCAGAACCACGTTGGCGTCGGTCACCGTGGGCCGGTCGTTGCCGCGGCCATAGGCCACCGGGCCGGGGTCGGAGCCCGCGCTTTCGGGGCCGATGTTCAGCAGCCCGCCCTTGTCCACCCAGGCGATCGAGCCGCCGCCGGCGCCGATGGTGGCGATCTCGATCATCGGCGCGCGCACCACCATGCCGAAATCGATGCTGGTCTGGGGGCTGAGCACGCTCTGCCCGCCCGCGATCAGCGCCACGTCGAAGCTGGTGCCGCCCATGTCGCCGGTCACGATGTTGGGGAAGCCCGCGGTCTGGGCGATATAGCCCGCCGCGATCACGCCCGCGGCGGGGCCGGAAAGCGCGGTGCGCACCGGCAGGCGGCAGGCGGTGTCCACCCCCATCACGCCGCCGTTGGACTGCACGATCAGGAACTCGCCGCCGAAACCGCCGCCCTTCAGCGCGCGTTCCAGCCGGTCGAGGTAACCGGCCACCTCGGGCTGCAGATAGGCGTTGAGCGCGGTTGTCGAGAACCGCTCGAACTCGCGGATCTCGGGCAGGATCTCGGACGAGGCGGCGACATGGGGGTTGGGCCAGATCTCGCGCACCGCGGCCACCGCGGCGGCCTCGTTCTGGGGGTTGGCATAGGCATTGGCGAAGAGCACGGCCACGGCTTCGCAGCCCGCCTCCAGCAGCTGCCGCGCCGCGGCGCGCACCGCGTCGAGGTCGACGGCTGTGCGGATGGTGCCGTCGGCGAGCGTCCGCTCGGGCACCTCCAGCCGCAGGTCGCGGCGCGCGACCGGTTCGAAATCGCCCTTCAGGCCCCAGGTGCGGGGCCGGTCGCGGCGGCGCATCTCCAGCACGTCGCGCAGGCCTTGGGTGGTGATCACCCCGATCTGCGCGCCCTTGCGCTCCAGCAGCGCGTTGGTCCCGGCGGTGGTGCCGTGGACGACAACGGAAATTTCCGACAGGTCCCCGATCCGCTGCCCGATCCCGTTCAGAAAGCCGCCCGACTGGTCGGGGCGGGTGGTGGGCACCTTGTTGACCTCGGTCCGGCCGGTGGCCTCGTCGAGGATGAAGACGTCGGTGAACGTGCCGCCGACATCGACGCCAACCATCTTGCCGCTCATTTCGCGACCTCCTTCCAGGCCTCGCCATAGGCGGCGGTGGCGGCCTCTTCGGTGATATATCCAAGCGCCACGTCGCGGGCGACGGCGGCCGGATCGCGCTCGGAGGCCGGGCCATAGCCGCCCCCGCCCGGCGTCTCCAGCCTCACCGACTGGCCGCGCTTCAGCTTGATCCCCAGCATTTTCGAGGTCAGCGGCGGCTCGTGCCAGCCGTCGTCCTGCTGATATTCGAAATGGTTCAGCGCGCCGTTGCCGCCGCCGGTGACGCCCGCCGGGGCAAAGCGCCCGCGCTCGCCGAACAGGAACGCCTCGGCATTCTCCTCCAGAAGCTCGATCTCGTAGACCGCGCCCAGCCCACCGCGATGGCGCCCGGCGCCCGCGCTGTCGGGGCGCAGCGCCCATTGCCTGAACATCACCGGATAGGCGGCCTCCAGGATCTCCATCGGCGGGATGGTTGCCGTGGAGATCGGCGCGTTGCCGTGGTTCAGACCATCGCTTTCCAGCGAGCCGCCATGCCCGCCGCCATAGAAGCTGAACATCACCCAAGGCGCGCCGTTCCCGCGCTTGCCCGCGATGGAAAGCGCGTTGATGGTGCCATAGGCATTGGCC
>ENA-ORCT01000399-ORCT01000399.1-marine-metagenome-genome-assembly--contig:-NODE-399-length-21351-cov-3.235217_pt1 | contig 21351 bp, 18 predicted proteins | sample MGYA00248632_ERZ508511 | MGnify/ENA primary metagenome ERZ508511 (study PRJEB26182, sample SAMN06268839) | marine metagenome | isolation source: Tt an P1-techrep anaerobic enrichment on pine from sediment...
ACCGATCCGATTCGCATGAGAATACGGTTGGCTGTTCGAAGGTGAAGATTGGCCAGATAACCGTCGTGAATCCGACCCTGAAATTGTACGCCACCGGATATGACAGTGGCCTCGCTGACCTCAAGCGGGAGCGAGCGGAGCTCGTTCAGGCAAAGATGCTCGAGTCCTGGCGCTGTGGCGGCGAAAAACTCATGGGTCCGGCCGATGATTCGGCGCTTGATGCGTTTTTGAAAGGGGTCGAGTTTGGCCATGGTGGCTTACTTTCCAAGGACAATTTCAGTTAGGAACGAGGATTTATTTAATTGCAAGAAATTGTAATTAATTAAATTCGCGTTCCTTAATGGATGGAAACAAAAAAACGTACCATTCAAGCAGGCCCTGCTGTGTCACAGGCGCTTTTGAAATAGCAACATATCGACCAAGAAATACCGAATGCCAGGGGATTAATAAAGCGTATTTTCATGCGCACGTTGTTATTTTGACAAATTGATCAAAATCAGATTCAATCCCTCTTCTCATGGATCGTTTGCGGGAAGCGGCTTTATCTTTTCCCCAGTCGACCGGACAGCACCGAAATCATTAATAGCAGAATTATTAAGGAGCGCGGATTTATTAAAACCGCGTTTCTAAGCAGGAGGCTCCTCTCTAATGCCGGATGTCATTATTTCGGAAGCCAGTTACAGTGACGATTCCCTGAAAGGGCGAGTGTTCGATCTGATGGATGCTGTTGGCGGTCACCGGATCCGGGCCGGTGCCCGGGTGTTGATCAAACCCAACCTGCTGACCGTAGCCCGGCCGCAGCAGGCGGTCACTACGCATCCGGCCGTGGTTCGTGCCGTTGCCGAGTATGCGCTTGACCGGGGAGCCCGGGTCCGCATATCCGACAGCCCGGCTACGGGGTCTTTTGACCGGATCCTCAAGGTGGGAGGCTACCGGGCTGCACTGGATGGGCTGGATGTGGAATTCCGGCCGTTTGAATTCTCCATGCCGGTGGATATCGGGGCACCCTTTGGACGGATTGAGCTGGCCCGGGCGGCCATGGCGGCTGATGTGGTCATCAATCTGGCCAAATTAAAGACCCACGCCCAGATGACACTGACCCTGGGCGTGAAAAATTTGTTCGGATGCGTGGTTGGACTGAAAAAGCCCGAGTGGCATTTTCGAAGTGGCGAGGATCGGGGCGTCTTTGCCCGACTTCTGGTCCAGATCTGCCGGGCCGTCAAACCGGCAATCACCCTGGTGGATGGCATTCTGGTCATGGATGGCCAGGGGCCCGGAAAGAGCGGCCGGCCCCGACCGCTCGGGGTCCTGGTGGGGGGAAATGATGCCGTGGCCGTTGATTGGGCAATCTGTTCCCTGGTGGGGTTGCCGGTCGAGGAGTTTCCGGTGTGGCGGGCGGCCCGGGAGCTTGGAATGGGCAGCGAGGAGATTACGGTCGAGGGCGAGGTGCGACCGGTTGCGGATTTTCGATTTCCGGAGCCGGGAGCGATTCTCTTCGGCCCGCCGGCGGTGCAGAATTTTCTTCGTCAGCATCTGGTCCAGCGACCGGTTGTCGATCCATCCCGCTGCCGGCTTTGCGGCGAATGCTGGCGCTACTGCCCCGCCGGCGCCGTTGAGGGAAATCAAAAGGCGGTCCGGTTCGATTATCAGCGCTGCATCCGCTGCTACTGCTGCGTGGAAGTGTGCCCCGAGGGCGCACTGGCGGCCGTTGACCCGCTGCCGGCCCGGCTCGTGAAGCGAATCGGATGGGTTCGCCGGCGGTTGTGATGGTTGTTGGTTGTTGAGGGTGGATGGTCGATGGTTGATGGTGGCATTTCGGAATTGCCGATGGCGAATCGCGGTTAAAACCGCTCCTACATGGTCGGGCCTTACCTAAAGGCACTTCAACTCGGAACTCGGAACTCGGAACTCGGAACTCGGAACCCGGAACCCGGAACCCTGAACCCTGAACCCGATTCCGCTGATTGACATTCGCGGTCGTTTTCTGTATGGATCTGTGAACTCTATTTTCCTTTGACATGGGGAGGTTACGAATGATCAACAAAGTTATCCTGGTCGGTAACGTCGGGCGAGATCCGGAAATTCGATACACACCCAGCGGCATGGCGGTTGCCAATTTCAGTGTGGCCACCACTGATCGCTGGAAGGATAAAAACAGCGGGGAAATGCAGGAGCGCACCGAGTGGCACCGGATCGTAGCCTGGGGAAGGCTGGGCGAGATCTGTGGCGAGTATTTGGCCAAGGGACGGCAGGTCTATATCGAAGGCCGCCTGCAGACCCGCTCCTGGGAAAAGGATGGCGTCACGCGGTACACTACCGAAGTTGTTGCCTCGGAGATGAAAATGCTGGGCGGACGGGTTGAAGGGGGGAGTAAACCTTCCGGACCGGCATCGGTGCCGGAATATTCAGGGCCGCCGCTGCCTGAGGACCAGGACGACGATATTCCGTTTTAATGTTAAAAAAATCTGCTTGAAAAATAATTTTGCATCCTGGGCCCTGATTCATCATCGTGCTTCCGGGTTGAACGAACCAAAAAAAGACCGCCGCTCCACAACGTGGAACGACGGTCTTTCATTTGTGGGGCGCCTTGTCATCGCGTCCCCGGGAAGCAACTGGAAACCAGGAGTCGCCTCGTGCCTCGTGCAACGGCATGCTGCATGAAGATGGGTACACGGCGTCTGCCGGGCGCATTGCATCAGCAGTCAACCATGAGTAAAATACATATTAATAAGCATATGCTCATTTAATACAGGTCACATTGATCCATGTCAAGAGGTTTGTATTCTTTAAAGACATAGATCGGATAACCGGTGCGCTTCTCATATCCGCTGAACATTTTTTAAGCCGCTTTTCAGGGTGTTGGACGCTTTTCTGACTTAATCGGGTTATTCGTTGATTTGATCGGTTGACGTGCCTGTGACACATTGCCGAGGGCATTTGATGGGTCGTTTACCACCGGCTTTTTTACCTGTGACGTCCGATCGGAAAATGGCGTGTGAATGGGTGATGAACAGGGAGGGGGAAGTTGGCGTTTTGTGATTTTTTTCAGGTGCCGGGTAATAAAAACCCCGGAATTTTTCCGGATTGGGGCAGATTCGGGGAAAAATTCCGGGTTGCGTGATCAGTCTTTGGGTTTGTCCTCGATTTTCGCGGCTTTATCCGGCTCATTTTCCTCATTTTCGATTTCGGATGTCGCCCCTTTGAAATTTTTGATGGCTTTGCCCATTCCTGCGCCTATTTCGGGCAGTTTGCCCGCCCCGAAGATGATCAGGATTATTACCAGAATGATGATCAGTTCCGGCATGCCGATTCCAAACATAAAAAAAATCCTCCCGTTAATCGGACCTCAGATGGTTCAGTTCCTTTAGAAGTCGCTTGAATTCCTTGGATTTAACATAGCTGTCCATCGCGCCCTGGTAATCAATCCATCGTTTCCATTGTTCGAGCCAGCTCGCGTTGTGCCAGTAACAGTCTGTATTGCCACGCCCCTGAAGACGTTCAATGAAATCGAGATACTCCTCGGTGCATGTTGTACAAAAGCGATACGGAACCCGCAAATCTTTTTCAGTTTCGCCGAGCTTATCCAGATCAATCGGTGAATCGCATTTTTGACATCTGAACTCGCACCGTATGCATTGAAAGGTTTTTTGAACCGCCGCTGTCTTTCGACTGCGGAGTGTCTCGGCCTTTCTTTTTTGATCACTATTGCGTTTTCGTTCTAAAGAGATGATCTTGGTCACACAGCACCCGAATGTAGAAGTAAGCCAATAAATTTCTTGGCAAATATAACACCCGGCTGGAAGGGTGTCAAACAGTATAGGTAGAAATTGGATGTATTTGGCAAACAGTGTAACTATTTGAAATAAAATTATAAATTTTTGAATAAATCCGGCACTGCCGTTGCCGGGTGCACGGGCGCCTTTCTCCAACTCGGCAAACCTGCGTTGCACGTATCGATAGGGGGATGGCATTTTTTTTACGTGTTGATTTCATTTTGCTGCATGATAACAAGTGCTTGCCGTTGACCGGAAACCGTTTCGGCGGCGTTCCTGAGTGGAAAGGGTTATGCCTGTCTTGTCAATCAGTTAGCTCGGTGATAAAATAAGAGGTTAATATTTTTCTTCGTCAATTTAAACGCGAAAGGAATGAGCCGTGACGGTTAAATTCCAGCCCGAGGCGCTTCCCGTGCTGATCGGCAGTCTGCCAGTAGATGACCATGGCCAGGCCATGGACCTGGTATTGTCCCACACCCCGGATATTCCGCTTTGGGTTCAGCTTCCAATGTATCGGGAAGAGGGAATGATGGAGCAGTTTCTTCCCGGCATGCCGGGACTGACCCTGGACGATGACCGGTGGTTTCTGGATACATCAACGGAACGGTTTGATTCGGATCTGGTCAGTTTTTACGAGGATTACATGGCGGTAGAATCGGGTGATCTCAGCCTTGACGATTCGCGGTTTGTGCTGACCCCCGAGACCGCACGCGGATTTTTTGTTCTGATGGACCGGGTCCGGCAGATGGCCCGGCCACCGGTCGCGTTAAAGGGCCAGATTACCGGCCCGGTGACATTCGGTGTGGGCGTAAAGGACCAGAATGATCAGGCGATATTTTACAATGATCAGCTCCGGGACGCGGCGATCAAGCTTCTGGCCATGAAGGCCCGGTGGCAGGTGGAGCAGTTGTCCGCATTCGGCTGCCCGGTCATTGTGTTTTTTGACGAGCCGGCTCTGGCGGGTTTCGGTTCGTCGGCCTTTATCAGTATCTCGCGCGATGATGTAGCCCGAAGTTTTCAGGAGGTCATCGCGGCGGTGCATGCCGCCGGCGGACTGGCAGGTATCCATGTCTGCGCCAACGCGGACTGGTCCCTGATCCTTGACTCCGATGTCGACATTGTCAGTTTCGATGCATTTTCCTATTTTGACAAGTTTCTCCTGTATCCCGATCAGGTTAAACAGTTTATCGAATCCGGTCGCATCCTGGCCTGGGGCATCGTGCCGACACTGGAAGCCGCTGACATCGATGCGGCCACTGTCGATTCGCTTGGGGCTCTCTGGAAACGCCAGGCTGCCGGGCTGGCGGATCTCGGGATCGATCCCGGTCGTATTCAGGCCCAGACTCTGATCACGCCGGCTTGCGGAACCGGGTCCCTGAGCCTTGAGCATGCCAAGCGGGTGCTTTGTCTGACCCAGGAGGTGTCAGCCGGAATCCGGGGCCGCTGAGCCGGAACCGCTGCTGAATTTCATTTGTGAACCACAATTCAACCCGAGGTGTTCCATGAGCAATACTGTCAAACAATTTACCGGTGCCACCCGGTACGTGCTGGATGATGAACTGGCAAAAATCGTAAATATTTCCATGGCGCTCGAGATGCCGCTGCTGCTGAAAGGGGAGCCCGGCACAGGAAAGACCATGCTTGCGCACGCCATTGCCGAGAGCCTGAACATGCCCCTGATTGTTCTGAACGTCAAATCCAGTATGAAGCTGGTTGAGGCCCTGTACCAGTACGACACGCTGACCCGGCTCAACGACAGCCGGTTCGGGGACTCCACGCGGGATGTGAGCAACATTGAAGATTATATTCGTATGGGTAAGGTCGGACAGGCCTTCACGGCCGATGTGCGCACCGTGTTGCTGATCGATGAGATTGACAAGGCTGACACTGATTTTCAGGATGATATGCTGGATGTCCTGGATCAGATGGAATTTGATATTATTGAGATTGACAAGACGATCCAGGCCAGGCAGCGGCCCGTGTTTATCATTACCTCCAATGCCAAGAAGGATCTGTCGGACCCGTTCCTCGGGCGGTGCAATTTTCATCACATTGCCTTTCCCGATCCCAAGATGATGCGCAAGATCGTCCGGGTTCACTTTCCGAACCTTGACAATACGCTGATGGAAAATGCGGTGACGGCGTTTTACCGCCTCCGGGAACTGGATGCCATCGAGAAAAAACCTGCCACCCGGGAGTTGATCAACTGGATCCGTGCGCTTCAGGCCGATCCGGATTTTAAACCGAAGAATATGGCCAAGGGCGATATCCCCTATCTGGGCGTTCTGTTCAAAAAGAGCCAGGATTACGAGCGTGCCGTTACAACCGTTAACCGGCGGAGGCTGTTTTAACCCGAATTTCAGATGCGGATTGGTTGGCCGGGTTCTATCTTCGGCTATGTTGTCGGGTTTCGCGGATCACAATCAGGTTGCAGATATGTTCACTAATTTTTTCTTTACACTCAAAGACTCGGGTATTCCCGTCAGTCCCACGTCTTTTCTGACGTTTCAGAAAGCGCTCCGCGAGGGGCTGGTTCAGTCTCTCGAGGACCTGTATACCGCCTCCCGGTCGATTCTGGTGAAAAGCGAGCGATATTTCGACCTGTTCGATCAGGTGTTCGCTCACCATTTTGAGGGTGCCGACCTTCCGGAGGATCTGGGGGTTGAAGTGGATGACATGCTGCGGGCCATGCTTGAGGAGTGGCTCCAGGATCCCAAATCGCTGGCCGATGCGCTGGGGATGGATGAGGCGGACATTAACAAGCTCACCCCCGAGGAATTGCTCGAGTATTTCAAAGAGCGGCTTAAGGATCAGACCGAACGTCACGATGGCGGGAACCGGTGGATCGGAACCGGCGGAACCTCCCCTGTGGGGCACTCGGGGTATCATCCCGGCGGCATGCGCGTTGGCGGGCAGTCTCGAAACAAGTCCGCAGTCAAGGTCGCAATGGAGCGGCGCTACAAGGATTACTCTCTTTCCGGACCGCTTACCCAGGCCATGGTGGGGGAAGCCCTTAAGCGGCTGCGAAATATGCTTCCCTCCGGTCCGAAAGACCAGGTCGACATTGATGAGACCATCTATCAGACGATGAAAAACGGCGGGGAGATCGAGATTATTTTCGGTCGAAGCCTCAAGGACCGGCTGAAGGTGATCCTGGCCATCGACAACGGGGGATGGTCCATGGATCCCTACATTCCGGTGGTCCAGACCTTGTTCGACTATGCCCGCAACCAGTTCAAGGATATCAAGACCTACTTTTTCCACAACACGGTCTACGGCGCGGTCTGGGAAGATCCGGCCCGGTCCAGGAAACCGCAGATGGTAGCCGAGTTTGCCCGATTCGACCCGGAAACCCGTTTGATCATGCTCGGCGATGCCAGTATGGCTCCCTATGAGCTGATGGCCTCAAACGGCTCGATTTATGCCTATGAGCGAAGCGGCAAACCCAGTATCGAACAACTTCAGTTCCTGGCCAAAACCTTTCCGCACTGTGTCTGGCTCAACCCGGTACCCTCCCGGATGTGGGGCTACACCCAGACAATCAACACCATCCGGCAGATTTTTCCCATGTTCGAACTCTCCATCGACGGCCTGGAGAAGGCCGTGGAGCAGTTGATGGCGAAGTGATGGTTTCGGGTTCCGGGTTTCGAGTTCCGGGTTTCGGGTTCCGGGTTTCGGGTTCCGGGTTTCGGGTTCAAGGTTCAACGTTCAAAGTCAAAGCTTTCCTGTAACGGCGGTAGAGGCACAGCGCGCTGTGCCCCTACAGGGATCCGGTGCCGCCCACCATTCACGATACATCATTTGTTTTTCATTCAGGAGCGGTTTTAACCGCGATTTCGGTCGCCACAGCGGCCGGTTTGAAATTTCGTGCTCGTGCTCAGCGCAGCGGTGCTCGTAATCGTAATCGTAATCGAACCGGGTTCTTAGTTCCGAGTTCCGGATTTCGAGTTCCGGATTTTGGGTTTCGGGTTCAAGGTTCAAAAGTAAAAATTTCCCGGTTATGCCGGTGTATCATGGGGGGCAGTGGGCTTGAGCCGAGGGTTGATAAATTAACGATATTTGCTTTGCATGAAAAAGCCCCGAAGGGGCGTGACATACCAGCCCCGGGCAACGCCCGGGGTATACAAAAAAAATAATGATTGAGCCCTGAAAGGGCGAGACAAATCATCCACCATCGACCACCGGCAATCTATGATTCAATCCGGAACAGTCGGCAGGTGTTGTCCCAGACCATTTCGGCAAATTCCGCCGGGTTTTCGCCTCTGACATCGGCGACTTTTTCCAGAACGGATCGAACAAACGCCGGCTCATTTCGGCGGGTTTTGTTTTTCTGCGGAGCGGGCGTCAGATAGGGTGCGTCGGTTTCCACCAGGATCCGGTCGCCCGGGATTTGTGGTATCAGTTTGCGGAGCTCCCTGCCGCGATCCTTCATCGTTACGATTCCCGTCACGCCGATGTACAGCCCCAATTCCAGATAATGCTTAAGTTCCTGCCGGTTGCCGCTGAAGCAATGAACGACACCTGTCATTCCAGGTTTAAAATGATTATTCAGAATTTCCAGCAGGCGGCCGTCACTGTCCCGTTCGTGGAGAATGACCGGAAGATCAAGGTGCCGGGCCATTTCGAGCTGTGCCACAAACCAGTGCTCCTGATCCTCGCGGGGGGAATACATGCGGTTGAAGTCGAGGCCGATTTCGCCCCAGGCCTTCACCCGTGGGCTCTTTGAAAGGGTTTTCAGATACTCCAGCACCGAATTCGTGGCGTGCTCGGCATCATGCGGGTGAATGCCGACCGAGGCGTAGACACTGTCCCAGGTTTCCGCCATGGCAACCGCCCGACTGGAGCTTTTGGGGTCAATGCCGGCGATCATCATGGCCGTAATTCCGTCGGCAGTTGCACGCTTCAGCACATCTTCAATGTCATCGCGATAGCACTCATCGTCCAGGTGGCAGTGGCTGTCGAATATATTCACGAGCGTTTCCTGTATTGGTTTATTCCTGCCACCGTCGATACAGATCCGTTCCCGTATGGGTTTTGGCGCGGATGGTCTGTTGCGGCTGTCGATGGCAGCGGGGTGTGGATTGATTTCCGCGTTACTACGGTCAAATTGCCCGGCGGTTTAGCATTAAACAGACGGAATATCAATATGGATCAGGCGGGGGATTGGGGGTAGCTGGAAACGATTCTCGTTCATAAATTGATTAGCATCCGGTTGCTTTTTTCGCGAATAATCGCTATTCAGTGTTACTTGTCATCATGCAAAAATAAATAAATGACGGCGGAATGGGTGATTTCCCAACTGATATCTGTTTCCGTTCCCAATTTTAGTACTTGATTTAATAATGGGTATATGCTTATTTCGGCAATTGGGCTGAAAAAGTGCGCCTGAATTTTTCGTGTACCCCGGCCGTTCACGTCGAATGGGCGGGAGATGATCAGACTCGCCAGCAAGGCTCCATGATCTCAACTTCCATGGGTTGCCTGCACAACATGATGGAGTGCTTCCACAGGCAGTTGCAGATATCCGGCTGACGGCCTTCCGGCAGGGTCAACACCGCGGCTCAGTTTCGCATTTTGGAGGATTTAATGTTTACCATTGTCAATCGGGAAGAGATGGCCGACGGCAGTGTGGTCCTGAATGAGATCAAGGCACCGTTGATTGCCGACAAGGCAAAGCCAGGCCAGTTTGTGATTTTGAAGGCCAATGAAACCGGTGAGCGGATTCCGCTGACCATGGCGGATACCGATCCGGAAAAAGGCACCATCACCATTATTTACCAGGTCGTCGGGAAGGGCACCGCGGTGTTCAAATCCCTCAAGGTGGGCGACAGTTTTCAGGACGTGATCGGGCCGTTGGGAAAGCCGACCCACCTGGAGAAAAAAGGCACCGTGGTCTGCGTTGGCGGCGGCACCGGCATTGCCGTGCTGCATCCCATCACCCGGGGCCTTAAAGATGTCGGCAACCACGTCATCGGGATTATCGGCGCCCGGACCCAGAACCTGCTGATTCTGGAAGACAAGATGCAGGCAGCCTCCCATGACCTGCGGATCTGCACAGACGATGGTTCCTACGGGCACCACGGGTTTGTTACCGATGTGCTGAAAGAAATCCTGGACAGCCAGGATGTGGCCATGGTTGTTGCTATCGGACCGATTCCCATGATGAAGTTTGTCTGCGGAATTACCAAAGAGTACGGCGTGTCGACCATGGTGAGCTTGAATCCTATCATGGTGGACGGCACAGGTATGTGCGGCGGCTGCCGGGTGTCGGTTGGCGGTGAAACCCGTTTTGCCTGTGTGGACGGACCCGAATTCGACGGACACCAGGTTGATTTTGAGGAATTGATGCTTCGCAACCAGGCGTACTGTGAAGAAGAACGAAAGTGCTACGAAGACTACTGTGTGCTTGATTCCTGACCGGTAGCGTCCGGGCAATGATTGACATTCCATCGTCGGGACTCAATGCGCCGGCGATCAGATACTAGTGTGGTTCGGAGGTCAGAATGACTGAAAAGGCTGGAAAGAAAAAAATGATCCCCCGTCAGGCCATGCCTGAACAGGCCGCTGAGGAGCGCCGACGAAACTTCAAGGAAGTCCCTCTGGGATATACGGCGGAGCTCGCCATGGAGGAGGCCCAGCGTTGCCTCCAGTGTAAAAATCCGGGCTGTGTGGCCGGCTGTCCGGTAGGGGTGGATATACCGGGATTTATTCAACACATCAAAGATGGCGACTTTACCGGTGCCGCTCGCAAGTTGTGGGAAAAGAATAGCCTGCCGGCGGTGTGCGGACGGGTCTGCCCCCAGGAAATACAGTGCGAAGGAAAATGCATCCTGGGTCGAAAAGGTGAAGCGGTTGCCATCGGTAACCTGGAGCGTTTTGCCGCGGACTGGGAGCGTGAAAACGGAACCGGCGAACTGCCGCCCAAGGCTGCCAAGACGGGGAAAAAGGTGGCCGTGGTCGGATCCGGTCCCTCGGGTTTGACCGTTGCCGGCGATCTGGTCCTCAAGGGCCATGATGTCACCATTCTCGAAGCCTTCCACAAACCCGGCGGCGTGCTGGTCTACGGCATCCCGGAATTCCGGCTGCCCAAAGACATCGTGTTTGCCGAAGTGGGATATATCGAGCGGCTCGGGGTAAAATTGGATTGCAACGCCGTCGTGGGCCGCACGGTAAATGTCGATGAGCTGTTCGAGCAGGGCTATGAAGCGGTATACATCGGCGTTGGAGCCGGGCTGCCGAGCTTCCTGCGGATTCCGGGTGAAAATATGGTGGGCGTGCTGTCTGCCAACGAGTACCTGACCCGGGCCAACCTGATGAAAGCCTACCTGTTCCCGGAATACGACACGCCGATTCCCAAAGGGAAAAACGTAGTGGTCATCGGAGCCGGCAATGTGGCCATGGATGCCGCCCGAACCGCCATGCGTCTGGGTGCCGATAACGTCCGGATCGTCTACCGCCGATCCCGGGAGGAGATGCCGGCGCGTCAGGCTGAAATTCATCATGCCGAGGAAGAGGGCATCGATATGCGGCTGCTGACCAACCCCGTCCGGTTCATCGGCAATGACAAGGGACGGGTGACCGGCATGGAGTGCCTCCAGATGGAACTGGGCGAACCCGACGACTCGGGTCGTCGCCGGCCGGTTCCGATCAAGGGCTCGGAGTTCGAGCTCGAGTGCGACCTGGCGATCATCGCCGTGGGTGCCGGCGCCAATCCGCTGCTCACCCAGACTACTGATGATCTGTCAACCAACAACTGGGGCTACATCGTTGCCGATCCGGAAACCGGAAAGACCAGCAAAAAAGCGGTCTGGGCCGGCGGTGACATCGTCACCGGCCAGGCCACGGTAATCCTGGCCATGGGTGCCGGCCGAAAGGCTGCGGATTCCATCCACGATTACCTGATGCGCGGCTGGTAATAACGGCGCTGTATCATACGTATCGTAACTAAAAAAAGAGGCGGTTCGGGGCTGTTGCGGCCCGGCCGCCTTTTTTTAGTTCCGAGTTCCGGGTTCCGGGTTTCGAGTTCCGAGTTCCGAGTTCCGGGTTTCGGGTTCCGAGTTCAACTTTCAAAGTGGAGAGGCGCTTGAATCGGGCTTGACCGTGTAGGAGCGGTTTTTTCCGCGATCCCATGGATTGCTGCGGATGATTTGACGTTTCGTGCTCGTGCTCAGCGCAGCGGTGCTCGTAATCGAATTGAGTTCCGGGTTCCGAGTTCAACGTTCAAAGTTGAGGGCCGTTTGAATCGGTCTTGACCTTGTAGGAGCGGTTTTAACCACGATTCGCCATCGGTAATTTTAAAATGCACCATCAACCATCCGGAACCACGCTTCGCGTTCTGAGTTCAAAATAAAGACTCCCCGGTAACGGCTGTAGGGGCACAGCGCGCTGTGCCTCTACTGTGATCCAATTTCAGCCCAGCCGTTCACGATTCAACGCTTAACCTTTCAACAATTCAACCGATTTCCTTTCGTGCTCGTGCTCAGCGCAGCGGTGCTCGTAATCGTAATCGAATCGGGTTTCGGATTTAAGGATAAAGGCCACGGCGCATGCTTCAGTCTCCCTGTTCAAAGATTATTTTCGATCGCCTGCAGTTTGGAATTTATTTGTGAGTTGGGATTTCCGGTTTATCCGGGTTCGGTCGTGGACTCAATGTTCGCCCGCGAATACAGATCCCAGAAGTGATGGGTGGGGCCGTGTCCCTTGCCGATATCAAGGGCGTGTTCAATCGCGCCGGCGATATACGCCTTGGCGCGGATGACCGCCTCGAAAAAGTCGAAGCCGAGGGCCAGATTGGCGGCGATGGCCGAGGAAAAGGTGCAGCCGGTGCCGTGGGTGTTACGGGTCTCGATGCGGCGGCTTTCCAGCATCCGGTAATCATTGCCGTCAAAGAGGATGTCGATGGCTTCACCCTCGGAAAGGTGTCCGCCCTTGACCACCACTTTCCCGGCGCCGAGCGCCGCGATGTCGCTGGCCGCGGATTTCATGTCATCCAGGGATGAAATCGGTCGATTGACCAGGGCCTCGGCCTCGTGAATGTTCGGGGTCACCACCTCTGCCAATGGAAACAGGCGCTGAACCAGGGCCTGCTGGGCTTCGGGCCGCAGCAGGTGGTATCCGCTCTTGGAGATCATCACCGGATCCAAGACCACCGGCGGCAGTGACACCTGGGTCAGGGCGCTCTCAATGGCTTCGATGAGGGGGATGCTGGAGACCATGCCGATCTTTACGGCGTGAATCTCGATGTCATCGAACAGGCAGAGGATCTGGTCCCGGACGATTTCCGGGCGCATTTCCTGGATGTCGAGAACCTTTTGTGTGTTCTGGACGGTGACGGCGGTCACTGCGCTCATGCCGAATACGCCGAGTGCCTGGAAGGTCTTCAGATCGGCCTGGATTCCGGCGCCGCCCGAGGAATCCGAGCCGGCAATGGTAAGGGCAACGTTCATGGATTCGATCTCCTTTATAGGTCTGGCGTAAGGAGATCGGACCGGGCAGGAAAATGAGGATTGTATCCCGCGATTATTCGCTCGCCGATTCCCTACGACAGTGTGAACTGTATCAGGTTCAGTGGGTCTGCTCTCAGCTCTGCAATCGGTGCAGAACACCCCAATCGGATGACGGTCTTCAATAGCAACACGGGGGAAAAAATGCAAACGGTGAATTTTGCTCTCTGTTGGGATATGGTTTTATCGGGATCGGTATCGCTATCTGGATCGAAATCGATTTTTCCGGTCCCATAGCCGGCAGAACGTCGTCTATCTCAAGGCGGTGCACATCCGGTTTGTCGTGCCCGCGTCCCTTGGCTTTTCGATCCCGATCCCGATATCGATTCCGATAGCGATTGGGAATAGCCAAAGCGGTTTATGATGCCGGCGTATCGTTGCGAAATTAACGCTGCCCGTGCTGGTAGGATAACACGCCGGCAGGGAGGTTGATGAAATGCTCTCCGGAAAACGGAAGGCATCGCCCGACCGGAAAGGCACCCTGAAGCTCTTTTTGAAGGCTCTTGAAAACCTCGGGCGGGCATGCAAACAGCAGTTCGTAATCCTCGCCGCCGGCCATCATGGTTTCCAGCGGGCTCGTGTCGTAACGGCTGCAGAACGCCGCGAGTTCCGGGGCAGCGGCCTCCGGATGGAGGTCCATTTCGATTGTAACGCCGGATGCCCGGGCGATGTGGCCGGCATCGCCGATCAGCCCGTCGCTGATGTCCATGGCGCACCCGATCCGGTGCCGGGCGAGAATCTTTGCAGCGTCAAATCGCGCCCGGGGCGATTTGAATGCTCGGACTAGGGCCGGAAATGCGGAGTCTTTTTTCAACAGGCAATGAAGGCCCGCCCGCGCCAGCCCCAGGGGACCGGTGCAACAAAGCATATATCCCGGGCGGGCGGCCGAGCGGAGGGGAAACAGATCCTCGAGACCGCGGCCAACGGCAAACAGATCCAGGGCCAGTGCCGCTCCGCTCGATACGTTACCGCCTCCCAGGGTGCAGTCGTACTCGTAAAGGGCCTCGTAAAGCCCTTCATACAGGTCGATGACCATCTGTTCTGAAATTGCCGCCGGCAGGGTCAGGTTGACAAACAGGCTGACCGGCTCTGCGTAGCTTGCGGCCAGATCGCTCAGGGTCACCACCACTGCCTTGTATCCGATTTCCCGAGGGGTTTGCCAGTCCAGCCGAAAGTGGATCCCCTCCCGCTGGGCGTCTGTGGAGATGACCGGCCGTTTGATGGCCGTCAGCAGGCAGGCGTCGTCGCCGGGGGGGATGATCACCGGGGATGAGTCGCCGTCTTGGGAAACGGCGCGTCGGATCAGTCGGTCGATCAATCCGAATTCATCCCGCCAGGGGCGCTCGAGGCTGTCTCGCGGGGAGCATCCGCAGGCTCTGCCAATGGTTTCCAGGTGTGCTGTCATGTTTTCAGGTGGACTTGAGCTTCCGAGCAGAGCCGCTCCGGTTGCGCCGCTGGCCAGACAGTCGCGTACATCATCCATTTTGGATTGCAAAACCGCAACCACCGGCAGGGTCGATTCCGCGAGGATCTGTTCGAGGTCAACCGTTCCGGTGAGCAGAAAGTCCGCCGCTTCAGCGGTCGATTGGTCGGGGCTGCCCGGCCGGCGAATTCGTATCCCCACCAGCGCCCGTTCCCCGAGGAGCTCTCTTGCATCGCCCGCCTTATTTTCTCCGATGATCACGCCATCGGCATTAACCGCCTTTGCCAGGAGAACATTTCCCTCGATCAGAAACGGGACCATCTGGGTTCGGCACAGGTCCCGAATCTGTTCAATATCGGTGAACTGATCGATGGAAAACGCGGAATCCCGATAGACGATCATTGTGGCGCCTGCCCGGATCGACGCGCGGACCTGATCCAGCGGCGTCAGGATGGACGCGTGGTCGGTTACAATAAAGACGAAGCGAAGTGTTTGGCGCAAAGCATCGGGAACCATGGCGGGGAATGAGTAAGGCTGTCAGTTTAGTTTTTAAGTTTTGAATTGAGAACTATAACCGAAAAAAGGTTGTTGTGCTTTTCTGGTCTTTCACCCCCACCCGGCCTCCCCCGGTGGCTTGTCCGCCGTAGCGGTTACCGCGAAGGATTGGGAGGGATTGAGGGAGGGGGCATAAACAGACGCTCCATTTTACTAACGGCTAACCGCTAACTCCTGATTGCTCCCATCCACAAATCGCAGATTTCTGGATGGACCGCTACTCAAACCGCTCCACCCACGCCTCAAACCGCATCACCCCACCATCCCCGTAGCGTTTCAGGCCGGCAATGATTTCATCGATCGATTTGGCGGTTTTGGAGCCGCCGTTGTCCTTGGAGAAGAATTTATCGGCGTAGCAGATGATCTCCTCTTCAAGGGTTACCGGCAGCATGTCCCGAAGGGGCAGGGGGAGGCGGTGCTGTTTGATTTCATCAACCGTGAGCCCGACCCCGACGTGCCGCTCGCAGACCATGGCATGGCGGTTCAGCTCAAGGGGCTCCAGGATCATCCTGCCCAGGATGCCGTGGCACACATAGGGATGGTGGCCGCGGCAGCCCAGTTGCGGGGTGTCGGTCATGTAGATCCCGATATCGTGGAGCATGGCCGCCTCACGGAGGAAGGTGCGGTCCGGGTTGAGGTGCACCACCCGGTCCGCAACAGCCAGGGCTTTTTCCGCAACCTGCTCTCCGTGCCGCACCAGGAGCCGGAACGTCTGGCTCTCCGGGTGGTAGTGATTTTCGATGATTTTGATCGGATCCATTACTGCGTGGAAACCTTCTCAAATTTCTTTGACATCAGCACGCCTTCGATGAACGGATCGATGGCTCCGTCCAGCACATCGCCGGCGTTGCCCACATCGAGGCCGATCCGGTGGTCCTTTACCATCTGGTAGGGATGCAGAACATAGGAGCGGATCTGGCTGCCCCAGGCGATATCATCCTTGCTGTCGTTGATCTCCTGGTATTTTTCGTCCTGTTTCCGCTTTTCCAGTTCGTGGAGCCGGGCCTTGAGAACCTTCATGGCCAGGTCCTTGTTCCGGTGCTGGGATTTTTCCTGCTGGCACTGGACCACGATCCCGGTCGGCAGATGGGTGATGCGGATGGCACTGCTGGTTTTATTCACGTGCTGGCCGCCCGCGCCGCTGGCCCGGTAGGTGTCGATCCGGAGATCTTTTTCATCGATGTCCACGACGATTTCGTTGTTCAGCTCGGGATAGACAAACACCGAGGCAAACGAGGTCTGCCGCTTGCCGTTGGCATTGAACGGTGAGATCCGGACCAGCCGGTGAACCCCGGTTTCGGACTTGAGGTAACCGTATGCGTTTTCACCGCTGACGGTAAATGTAACGCTCTTGATGCCGGCCTCGTCACCGGGCTGAAAGTCGACAAGACTGAATTTGAAACCCCGTCGCTCCACCCAGCGGCTGTACATGCGAAACAGCATCTCGGACCAGTCCTGTGCCTCGGTGCCGCCGGCGCCGGCATTGATAGAGACGATGGCATTGCCGGCATCGTCCTCGCCGTCGAGCATGAGGGAGAGCGACAGCTCATCCAGCCGCCGGTCAAGGGAACGGATGCCTTCGGAGACTTCCTCGAGGGTGTCGTTGTCCGATTCCTCAACGGCCATTTCGTAGAGGACGCCGCATTCCTCAAGGTCGCTTTCCAGCGATTGATAGGTTTCCACTTGATTGGTGAGTACGGTGCGTTCTTTCAGGATGGATGTGCTTTCGTCCGGGTTGTCCCAGAACCCGTCTTTGGCGAGCATGTGCTCGATCTCGCCGAGGCGTCGCTGTTTGGTAGAGAGGTCAAAGATAGTTCCTGATCTGGTGTAGTTTACGGGTAAGCTCTTTGATGTTGGCTTTGTGTTCGACTGACATATGCTGGCCTCCTTTAGCCGTGATTTTTTGTTTATAGTTGGCAGTTAACGCCGGATACTGCATTATCATTTATTGCAAAAAATCAAAACGTCAAAAATCAGTGTTTTCTGCGATTTTTTCGGCCCAGGGACAGCGCCAGTGCCACTGCGGTCAGAAGCGCGGCCAGGGCCGCAAACGCATCGCCGTGCGTCACATAAAACGACTGCTGCCGGAGAATCGGCACCGGCCGGCTCATCACCCGGTCCTCGAACAGTTCGGTTGCAGCGAGCACCCGGCCGGTCGGGTCGATAAACCCGCTGATACCCGTGTTGGCGGATCGCACGACCGACCGCCGGTTTTCAATGGCCCGGAAAACGGCCATGGAAAAGTGCTGATACGGAGCGCTGGATCGGCCGTACCAGGCATCGTTGGTAATATTGACCAGAAGACCTGCTCCGTTTCGGGTCATGGCCCGGGCCAGGTTCGGGAAGATGATTTCGTAGCAGATCTGAACGCCAATCGATATATCGCCCCAGAGCAGTGTCTCCCCGGCTTTGCCCGGCCGGAAATCTCCCGGTCCCTGGACAATTTTCTTGATAAACGGAAACCATCCGCCAAGCGGCACGTATTCGCCGAAGGGTACCAGGTGCGCCTTGTCATATCTCGGAAAATTGTCTTCCTTCAATGATATAAGATAGGCACTGTTGAAGTATTCAACAACGCTGTTGTGGCGCCGATACGCGGGGCTGCCGATCAGAAAATCCGTGCCGGATTTTCTGATGCCGTCCATGACCAGTCGGGTCAGCTGCGGGTCCTTCAGCAGATAAAACGGTGTGGCCGTCTCCGGCCAGATCACCAGGTCCGGTTTGTTGGCGGACAGGGAGACCGACAGATCCACATATTTCCGTACAGTGCGGGTTTGAAATGCCGGATCCCACTTCAGGGTCTGCTCGATGTTTCCCTGAACCACCGCCGCTCGAGTGGTGGGTGCGGCTGCCATTTCACCCTCAACGGCTTGAATTCGCCAGTTTCCATACAGCAGAACACCGGCTGCCAGGACAATCACAGCGGCCAGGGAGCCGGCGGCAATGGGCCGGTTGACGGATTTTCCGCGCCATTTTTTTCCGGTGAGGTGAAGTGCGACAAAAAATACCGCCGTATTGCCCATGACCAGCAGGAACGACACGCCGTAAACACCTGTGATATCGGCCACCTGGATCAGGGTTCTCCAGCCGTACTGGGAATAGCCCAGAAGTTCCCAGGGAAAACCCGATAGCAGGGTGGATCGAAGATACTCCAGCGTCACCCAAAGGGCAGGAAAAACGAACAGCGCCGCAGCCGGTTTTTTGCCCAGCGGCGCTGCGGCGGCGGCAAATACTGCCGGGTACAGCGCCAGATAAGCAGCCAGTAGAAAAAGGATTGGAATGGCAAGCAAAACCGGAATTCCACCATAGGTCTGCATGGTGGGAATCAGCCAGTAGATCAGTGTGAGGTAATGGGCCAGGCCGGTGATAAAGCCCAGGCGGAATCGGTCACCCGTCGGCAGATCGTGCGATGCGGCCAGGAGGGGAACCAGGGCCACCCAGGCCAGAAAAGCCATCTCCAGCCTGGGAAACGCCGCGGTCAAAAGCAGACCGCTGGCTGCGGACGCCATCATCCGGTATCGGTCGGCAGACGTTGATTTCAGCTCCATTTTCGACATGAGAGGTGCGTCCAGACTTCGTAAGTTGTCAGGTGCCAGCAATTAGTGATTAGCAGTTAGCTATTAGCTTTCGGTTTTCAAACAGGCTTTAACGCGGACAAGCAGCAGCGCCGCAAAGAATACGCGTCTGGAACATCTGCTTGTCGGATATGATTTTATCGGGATCGGTATCGCTATCGGGATCGAAATCGAGTTCCTCGATCCCATTGCTGACGGAATGCAGTCTATCGCAAGGCGATGCCCCCATCCCGTTTTTCGTGTCCAGGTCCCATGTATTTGAGATTTGGAGTTTCCGGTTTATCCGGTATGCCTTCAGACGATCTCAACAGATTCCAGGTATGCCTTTACCCCGCCGACAGCCAGATTGAACATCCGCGCGCCGGCCATGACCACGTGCACATTGTCGTCGTGTTCGCACATCCTGGCAAATGCCGGTCCGATAATGGCGGCCGGGTCTTCGACACCGGATTGCCGGTTCAATTCGCCCAGGTAGTGGTCGAGGCGGTCTTTGATCGTCTGAAAATAGTCGATCTCAGTGCCGGTTGTCGTTGTGGTCACCGTGGAGAGGTTTTTGGACAGTTCGTTGATACCGCCCCAGAACATGGAGGCCACCTCCGTTTTTTTGGGATGCTCACCCAGAAAAAACGATGCCGACCAGCCAACGCTGATGATTTTCAACAGCTGGATTTCATATTCCACTGCCACCGGGTTGATGGCCTCCCCCTCGGGCAGCCGGCTGATGATGATTTTGAGATCTTCACGGTCAATGGAAAAATCGATCAGTTTCTGACTGATCTCGTCGACGGTCAGTTTCGCTTCGGCGGATGAAGCCATAAAAGTCTCCAATAAAAATTACGAACGGTCAGGAAAAGATGCTCAGCGCCCCATGTTCGTAAAGAATGTTTATTCCAATGCCAAGCAGAATGATACCCCCCAGCGCATCGGCAATTACTCCGATTCTTCCGGTCTGCCCGATACGGCTGCCCATGTGAAGTCCGGTGATGGTGAACGCTCCGGCCACGATACCGATAATCAGGGCCGGGGTCCATATGGAAATCCGGAGCATTGAGATGCTCAGGCCAACGGCCAGGGCGTCGATGCTTGTGGCAACCGAAAGCATGACCAGGGACAGGCCCCGGGTGGGATCCTTTTTGGGTTCGTCCGAACTGTCCTCGCCCTTGATCGCTTCCCGGATCATGTTTCCCCCGACCAGCGCCAGCAGGCAGAAGGCGATCCAGTGGTCCCAGCGTTCGATCAGGCCCTGAATGCTCAGCCCGGCGCTCCAGCCAATCACCGGCATCATGGCCTGAAACAGGCCGAAGTGCCACGACAGGCGAAAGGTCTGGCGGAAGTTCACCTGTTTCAGACTCACACCGGCGGCAATGGAAACGGCAAAGGCGTCCATGGCCAATGCAATGGCAATAGCGGAAATGTTCAGCAGCGGCAACGGGTTGTCCTCAGTTATAAGGGCCGTGGAAAAAATGTTTTATCCCAGCTATCATCACCCATGCGGGCCATTTGGACGAAACATTTTATTGCGAACCTACCCCCTTGAATTTTAAACCGAAAGCCGGGGTTCGGCTGTTGGCATTGCCCGGCTGAAACCAAAGGTTGACAAGACGTTCATGAGCCACGTCTTTTTATCCAAAACCTCCGGGATTGTCAAAGTTTGTGCCGATTCAAAAAAAAACGGGGCGTTTGGACGTGCCAAACGCCCCGACAACAGGGGGGCTGATCATTTTAGCGCGGACAAGCCGCTACCAAACACACATCACCGGCGCGAAAAGTACACGTCTGGTGCAGCCGCTTGCCGGGATATGGATTTATCGGGATCGCTATCGGTATCGAAATCGATTACCTTAATCCCGATTGGGAATAGTCAAAAAGTTTTTGAATAAATCACTTATTATCGCTTAGCCAGAGGTCTTTCCGGCCACTGGCGCAAAATCGGCTACGATTCACGGATGGTCGACGCCGTAATCCTCCGCCTGGCTAATCCCCGGAATCCGGGGTTGAAATCTGCTCCATTGTGCAGTTGCAATGGGGACAATACACCGTGGCGATGTTCTGCTCGTCCATCCAGGCCTCGTGTTCGATTTCGTAAATGTAGGGCTCTTTTTCCCGCGTACAGCATTCGTCATTATTGCAGTGAAAACGTACTTTCATGGACTCTCCTTTCAGTAAATACGGTCTGTCAGGGTCGGGGTGCCCTGATGATTTCTGTTCAGCGCATAAAATTCTATCGTAATGTAAGATACGTCGATGAAAAGTCAAACAAATGATTATTCAGGAATGATTAGACGGTGGGGTCGGTGTAAAAGAATGCCATTCCCCTTTCAAAAAACGCTGAACGAAAATGGTGATTGGGGGCGGCGGCGTCAGCCCGGGCGGTGATCAGCTCTCGGATTCGTGTTTGACAGGGTCTGAAAAACCTGAAATATTAAAAATTTATAAGAATTGCATGTAAGTTCTCAATAAATCCTGGTGTGAGTCACAATTTATTGAACTTCGAATTTGTGATTTTGTCTTCATATTTTGAT
>ENA-ORCT01000400-ORCT01000400.1-marine-metagenome-genome-assembly--contig:-NODE-400-length-21344-cov-3.543189_pt1 | contig 21344 bp, 24 predicted proteins | sample MGYA00248632_ERZ508511 | MGnify/ENA primary metagenome ERZ508511 (study PRJEB26182, sample SAMN06268839) | marine metagenome | isolation source: Tt an P1-techrep anaerobic enrichment on pine from sediment...
GTTGGCTGACTAAGATGCGTGGATCGAAAGATAGTTCCATGGTGAATCTCGGCTTGATGGTGATGAACAATAGGGTCGGTTGAGCGTTGTTGAGCTGTGTTACATATCGGCACCGTCCGAAAATAGTTTACGCTGCCGGACTAAAAAGATAGACCAAGCCAGGAATTTACCGCCGAGGACGCAGAGTTCGCGGAGAAAACCTGGATCTGGTCTGGCTCACAACAAAAACCTGAGAACTGGAGGCTGATAAAAGCTGAAGATATGCATTCGCAGCTCAGGTAATTGAAGGCTCTGAATGTATCTTCTCTGCGTTCTTTGCGATCTCTGCGGTGAATGCTTCTAGGATTTTTGGCCTACAGGATCACCAGTTCCGCATGCAGGGCTCCGGAAGCCTTGATGGCCTGGAAGATGGCTATCAGGTCGCGGGGCGTGGCGCCGATGGCGTTCAATGCCTGGGCGACGTCGCCGATACTGACTCCCATTTCGAGCACGACCAGGTTGCCTTCATCCTCAGATGCGGCGATATCTGTTTCTGGCACTACTACCGTCTCTCCCATGGAGAAGGGGTAGGGTTGGGAGACCTCCGCCGATTCGCTGATCACCAGATTGAGATTGCCGTGGGAAACGGCCACAGTGGCGATGCGTACTCCTTCGCCCATGACGATGGTGCCGGTCTTTTCGTTAACCACGATCTTTGCGGTAGCGTCCGGTTGTACCGGCAGACCTTCCAAAGTGGCGACGAATTCAACCAGGCGCTGGCGATAGGGTGGTGGAACGGCAACATTCAGGCTGGCGCTGTCAACGGCAACCGCCAGCGGACTTTTGAAGTATGTGTTGATGGCGGTGGCAATGCGGGAAACGGTGGTGAAGTCAGGGTCCGCCAGCTGGTAACGAAGTTGACTGTCGGTATCCAGCGTAAAAGGTACTTCCCTTTCAACCAGTGCCCCGCCGGGAAGGCGGCCGACGGTCGGGTGATTTTTCTGGACCTTGGCCGCCTTGCCGCCAAAGGCCAGAGACCCCACCACAAGCGGCCCTTGTGCGACAGCATAAATTTTACCGTCGGGGGCCTTGAGCGGGGTCATGAGCAGGCTGCCACCGGCAAGACTGTCGGCGTCGCCGATGGAGGAGACCAACACATCGATGGTGGAGCCAGTCTTGGCGAAGGGCGGAAGTTCAGCGGTGACGATGACTGCAGCAACGTTATCGACCTTGACGTCGTCAGGGTTTACGGTTACCCCGAGTCGTTCCATCATATTGACCAGCGACTGGACGGTAAACTGGGTGCCGTTGCTGTCGCCGGTGCCGTTGAGGCCGATGACCAGACCGTAGCCAACCAACTGGTTGCTGCGCACCCCTTCGAGTTGGGCGATATCCTTGATGCGCGCCGCTGAGGATGCAGAGGGGAGCAACAGAAGGATCAGCAGCAGGGCGAGCGACCAGCCGATTCGAAAATCAGTGAAAATATATTTCATGATTGCTTTCATCCGGAAGCTCCCGATGGGATGATAATGGCTTCTGTACCGGAACGGTTCAGTTTAAGCACTCGAAATCAAATGCCAGATCATATATCACGCTCGTTCGCTGCGCTCACTCAAGCCGCAAAGGCGCCAAGAAAACCAGGGTTTGACTTTCTTTGCGGCTTTGCGGCTTGAGCGACTGAAAGGAGCGGGCGTGAGATGATTTGTCTTGCTGTTAAAATTACTCCGACTCGGAAATTCAGTTAAAACGGCCAGACGTTATCGAGAATGCGGGTCATCCAGCCCGGTTTCTGTTTGTCGCTGATGACCCCCTTGCCTGTGTAGGCGATCTTGGCATCAAGCACGTATTTGGAGTCGATGACATTCTGCGAAGAGATATCGTTGGGGCGCACGATGCCGGTCAGAACGATGATCTGCTCTTCGTGATTGACAGTGACCGTTTTGCCACCTTCAATGCGCAAGTTGCCGTTGGGAAAGACCTCCACCACCCGGGTGGAGAGGGTGGCCACCAGGTTTTCCTTGCGCGAAGTGCTGCCACTGCCTTTGAAATCGTTCTCGTAGTTGGTGGAGATCAGCTGGGTCGGGTCGATGGCGCTGTTGATTACGTCGAAGTCCGTTTCAAAACCAAAAAGTTTGCTGATGCCGGCCTCGTTATCACTCGATCGACCGGTTTCGGTGGTCGCTTCTCGGCTGGCACTGGCCTGTTCAAAGATGGCCACGGTGAGGATGTCGCCAACCGCACGCGCCTTGATGTCACCGAAAAGACTGCCGCGGCTCTCGGTCCACAGCGAGCCGACTGATTGAGGCGTTTCCACGGCGATTGGTGGGGCGGTATCCGACGGCAACTGGGTTGTCGGCATAGGAGTGTGGGTGGCGCAGCCAGACAGGAGTAGGACGACGACAATAAGGCCAGACAGACGCATGTTCATGATTTACAGCTCCACAGCCACCGCAACCGGTCCGGTGACCTTGCAGATGAGGTCTTTTTGCGAACTGATGTTGCGTACTCGGATCATATCGCCGGCACTGCCATTCTGTTGGGCCATGCCCTTGGCGGTGACGAGCAGGGCGCCCTTGCGGGCGGTAATGGTAACGATCTCGCCCCGCTTGATCAAAGGTGGAAAAGCCACCGCCGATCGTTCCAGGACATTTCCCTTGCGCAAGGAACGTTTCAGCCGCTGGCCGAGCAGTTCCTCGATGTCAAAGCAGGGTGCCCGCAGGCGATTGAGATCTCTTTCAGCCAGTTCGATATTTTCTTCGTGCAGAATCGTGCCGCGGCGCAGGTCGGCGGTTGTCACTGCCACTTCGGCGAGTGCTTCCAGAGTTGCACTGACGGCGATATTTTTTACCGCTCGCCCGTCGACTCGAAAAATCAGGTTGAAGCGACGGCTCGGCAGCACCCGCGGATCGGAAGGAGTGACCTCGCAGGATAATTGGCCGGACGGAACGGCAAACGCCTTGGGCAGGCGCAGGTGCCGAAAGCGGATTTTGGCCTGCGGCATTTTGCTGCGCTGCTGCTCCAGATAGTCTTCCAGGTATTGCCTCATCTGTTCCGGGGTAACCACCGCCTGTGGTCGGTCGCCGGCAACAGCGGCCATCCCGTGGCGGTGCAGGGGCAGAGACAGCAGGCAGATGAGGCAGAAAATGAACGGTAAGCGCAGAGCAAGCGTCATGGTCCGTCCGTTACATGAGGTTGTTGGTCATTTGCAGCATGTCGTCGGCTGTTTTGATGGCCTTGGAGTTGATCTCATAAGCCCGCTGGCCGGCAATCATGTTGACCATTTCTTCCATGATGTTGACGTTGGAGCCCTCCAGAAAACCTTGGGCGAGGATGCCGAAGCCATTGTCTCCCGGGGTACCGACCGACGGAGCACCGGTGGTGGGGGTTTCTCCGAACAGGTTGTGACCAAGGGCTTCGAGGCCGGCGGGATTGCTGAAGCGGGGCAGCTCGATGGTGCCGACTTCGGTTGGAGTGCTTTCGCCGTCGAGAAAAACTTCTACGGTGCCGGACTGACCGATGGAAACCTGGGTGGCATTCTCCGGGATGACGACCTCGGGGTAGAGAGGGTAGCCGTCTGAAGTCACGATGCGGCCAGTGCCGTCTTTCTTGAATGCCCCGGCCCGGGTGTAGGCGGTTTCTCCGTTGGGCATGGTCACCTGGAAGAAACCGGAGCCCTCGATGGCCAGGTCGAGATCGTTGCCGGTCTGCTGAATGTCGCCGGTGGTAAAGATCTTCTGTACCGCAGCGACTCTTGAACCGAGGCCGACCTGGACACCGGTGGGAATTTCCACTCCGGGCGAGGAAGAGGCGCCGGCGATCTTGACAGTCTGGTAGAGGATGTCCTGGAAGTCGGCGCGGCTCTTTTTGAACCCTGCGCTGTTGACGTTGGCCAGGTTGTTGGCAATGACGTCCATGTTGGTCTGCTGGGTTTCCATGCCGGTGGCGGCGGTCCACAAAGCCCTGATCATCGATTGTCTCCTTGTCGTCCTATTCTTTAGCCGATTTTGCCGACCTGAATCGCTTTTTCGGCCAGGTTGTTGTAATTTTTGAGCATTTTCTGACAGGCTTCGAAGGCCCGCATGGCTTCGATCATCTTGCCCATTTCCTGCATCATGTTGACATTTGAGTCCTCGATCTGCCCCTGAATAATGTTGGGGTTTTCAACCCGTTTCTCGTAATCCTGAATATCTTCCTTGGTTACGGTAAACAGGCCGCCTCCCTTCCGCTTCATCACGGACGGGTCGTCAAATCGGTACAGGGGCAGTTTTTTTGTCTCTCCGCTCTCGAGCATCATATTGCCGTTTTCGTCGATCAGCACGTCGGGATTGTCCAGTACGATCGGTTTGCCGTCCTCGCCGAGTACCTTCAGGCCGGCGCCGTTGATCATATAGCCGGCATCGTCGAGATGGAAGTTGCCTTGGCGGGTGTAAAAGACCGTGTCCTCGTCCTGCTGGACTTTGAAGAAGCCTTCGCCGTCGATAGCCAGATGGGTTTGGACACCGGTGCGAATCAGCGGCCCCTGACCGTAATCGGTAAAGCCCTCTTTAGCTTTTGTCAGGGACAGGGCCGCGTCGCTGCCAAGGTTTCGAGCCTCTGCCAGGCGGGCTTCAAAGGCTACCTGGGATTTTTTAAAGCCGACGGTTTTATTGTTGGCCAGATTGTCACTGATGGAGTCCATCAATTTCAGTCGGCTTAAGGCTCCGGAAAGTGCGCTGTATTGTCCACTGCTCATGGCGAATCCTTAGATGTGTTCTGGTCTAGACAGTTTGTCGACCGTTCAGCGGCATTTCTTTAGTTTCATCTGGCATGCGTTGGAGTTGTCGGGGTGGTTTTGCTGGGCCTGGGCCGCCCGTTTGAGGGCGATAAGCTGTTCGGCTTCTTCCAGGGGAAAGTTCAGCACCGCAGCGATTCCTTCGGCGCCCATGCCCTGCTCAGCCAGAGCCGCTGCATAACGGTATTTTTCCGGCGGCTGGCGCCAGTCGGGACCGTTCTGCAGGCGTTGCTTCAGCGTTGCCTGCAACAGCGAGTCCGAGAAATCAGTCACCGGTTTGTCCTGCTCGGCCTTATCCGATTCCACCGCTGCTCCTTGGGCCAGTTCCGCGCGGCAGCAGTAAAGCTCCTTTTTAAGCCGCCGTATTTGCAGGGCCAAGGCCAGCGAACAGCTGCTGGTTATCAAGGCGCTGCAGAGCAACAGTATCGGGTTGAAGGCAAAGGATATCATCGCTTGTCAGCGGTTAGCGGTTAAGAGGGCTGCGTTGCCGCTTGAGGCTTCGGCCGATGTGGTTTTTCAACTTGATCAGCGCCTGGCTGTGCAACTGAGAGACGCGCCCTTCGGAGATCTCCAGCACCTCGGCGATCTCTTTCTGGCTTAATTCTTCATAGTAGTAAAGAGTCACCACCAGCCGTTCTTTTTCTGAGAGGCGATCGATATGCGCCGCCAGCTGCTGGGCCAGTTCACTGGCCTCCAGAATATCCAGAACGCTTTTTTCATCTTCGTTTGCCAGATTGTCCAACAGGCTGGGACCATGCTCCGAATCGCCGATCGTTTCATGCAGGCTGATGCAGCCGAGGTGGCTGGTTTCTCCGAGCAGCTGGCGATATTCCTCGAGGCTGATATGGAGGGCGGCGGCGATTTCGTGTTCTTCCGGATCGCGGCCCAAGGTACGTTCCAGACCCTCGATCGCTTTTTGAACCTGCCCCTGTTTTTTACGCAGGGTACGGGAAAACCAGTCCATGCGTCGTACTTCATCGAGGACCGCGCCGCGCATGCGTTTTTCGGCGAAGGTTTTGAACAGTACACCCTGCCCGGGATCGAAGCGTCCGGCGGCATCGACCAGACCGAGCATTGCGGCACTGGCGATGTCTTCACGGGACATGAAGGCCGGTACCTGGGTCACCATCCGGTCGGCGAGAAAACTCACCAGGTGAAGATGGGTTTTGATCAACCGGTCCTTGTCGTCGGTGCCCGGTGGGGTGTAGTGGACCGCTCCCTTCATCGGATCTCCTCGGGGTTCATGGTCATGAGCTTTTTCCAGAAAAATTGCAGGGTGCCTTTGGGCTGCAGGTCCTGGGGCATGACCAGCAGGCCCTTGGCGAAGGAGGTAAAGGCATTGCTGGTTTTGCTGGTCGGGTAAAGGTTGATCATCGGTTGCTGGCGACGAATCGATTCCCGGACCCGTTTGTCGAAAGGAATACAGCCCATGTAATCGATGGAGATGGAAAGATAGCGATTGGCGACCGTGGTCAACTTCTGATAGACCTCCAGACCCTCTTCGGCGTTGGCGACCGAATTGACGATCAGGGAAAAGACCTTCTGGTGATAACGGGTCGAAAGAAGCTTCATCAGGGCATAGGCATCGGTAATGGCGGTTGGATCGGGAGAGGTGACCATCAGAATGTCGTGAGCCGCAACGCTGAAATAGGTAACGTTCTCCGAGATGCCGGCTTCGGTGTCGATGAGCACGATGTCGAAGGACTCATGCAGACTGTCGAGTTCCTCCATGAAGCGCATTTTCTGAACACCGTCCAGATTGGTAAACTGTTGCACTCCGGAACCGGCCGGCAGAATTTTGATGCCGTGGGGACCTTCGACCATAATTTCCTCCAGGGTCCGTTCGCCGGAGAAAAAGTGGTTGAGGTTGAAACGGGGGGTCAAGCCGAATACCACATCGATGTTGGCCAGCCCGAGGTCGGCGTCGATGATCAGGATCTTTTTGTCTTGTTTGGCCAGGGCGATGGCCATGTTGGCAACCACCGCGGTCTTGCCTACACCGCCTTTGCCGCTGGTAATGGTGAATACCCTTGGCGGAGTCCGGTCTTCGCTGTTGTCCGGGGTAGGGTCAACAAGTTGCTCCTGAAGTGATCGCAGGGTTTCAGCTTGATCGGATAGTTCGTGTATCGCACTCATAATCTGTTCTCTTTAGGATTGTTGAATAACAAAACCGGCGACGGCCGCGGGATCTGCTATCAGCAGATCCTCCGGAACCCGCTGACCGTTGGCAAGATAGGACAGAGGAAGATCCTGATGAAGCGGAACATTCAGCAGCGAGCCACGCTGATCGCATTCGTCGAGTTTGGTAAACACCAGGCTGTGCAGTGGAAGGCGGCTGAACTGGCCTACCGTGTTTTGCAGTTCGCTGTCCCGGGTGGGGGCAGCTAGGACTAAGTGGTTTTCGGTTCCGAATTCGGGGCCGAGAAATTTGCCCAGTTCGGCGATGCTGACCTCGTCCTTTGGGCTGCGCCCGGCGGTATCGATGAGGATCAGGTCCTTGTCCTCATGACGGGCAAAAACTTCTTGAAGCTGTTCCGGGGTAAGCACCACCTCTACCGGTACGTTCATCAGTTCGCCGTAAACCTTAAGCTGTTCTACGGCGGCAATGCGGTAGGTATCGATAGTGACCAGGGCGATTTTTACCCCGCCCTGCAATAGCAGGTTTGCCGCCAGCTTGGCGATGGTAGTCGTCTTGCCAACCCCCGTCGGTCCGACCAGAGCGATGCGCCGTTGTTTGGACGAGGGGCGAAAGGGGCCGGTGACCCTGACCAGCGCTTGCACCGCCTCACTGTAGAATTCGCTGAGGCGGTCCTGGTTTTCCATCTGCTGAGGCGAGAGGGTTTCCCAGGCATACTGCTCGATGGCTTCGGCCGCTTCGGCTTCAATGCCGTAGGTGGTCAGATTTTTGCGCAACAGGGCCATTTCCTGAATGTCCTCGCAGCCTTCCGCAGCGCTGATTGCCTGAGGGCGGCGTCGTCGGGGGACTTCGCGAATCGCGGTAGGCGGTTCCTCGGAAGGCTGGGGTGTTGGCACTGCCGGTTTTTCGGAGAGCTGTTTGATCAAAGCCTTGAGTTCGTCGATCTCGCCGCGCACTTCGCTCAAGTCCTGGCTGGCCACCTGGTTTTTCAGGTCCCGCAATTCCTCTTCCAGCGGGTCGACTACCTTGCGCTGCTTCCAGAGATCCTGGTAGGTGACGTCGTCTCCACCTGCCGTCTGCCGGACCTGCGTGCTGGCTTCAGGGGAGCGTTTCGGCTGAGTTGCAACCTCTGGCTCCGGAGCATCGATGGCCGCCGTCACTTCGTAGATCGGCTTGCGGAACATCCCCATACCCTTACGCACGGTACGGGTGGAAAGAATCAGCGCCTCGGAGCCCAGGGTTTCCTTGACCTTCTTCAGGGCCTCCGGCATGTTGTCGGCTTCAAATACTTTAACCAGCATCGATCGTCACCGTTCCTGCCGACCGCACCTTGAGGTGTGGGGCAATTTCATTGTGAGACAACACCACCAGGTTTGACAGGTAGCGTTCGGTCAACCTTTTGACATGAAGTCGAATTGTTGGCGAGCAGAGCAATACCGGCGTGGCGCCGGCGCCCAGAGACTGAATGGTTTCGCTGAGCGCTTCCAGAAACGCCTGGGCCTTGTGCGGGTCGAGAGCCAGGTAACTGCCGTCCTGGGTGCGTTGTACCGAATCCTGAAGCGTTCCCTCCAGGTCGTGGTCGAGAGTCAGCAGCGACAGGGTCTGGCTCTCATCCGCGTAGCTGCCGCTGATGGTGCGGGCCATGGCCTGACGAACCTGCTCGGTCAACATGTCGGCATCGGTCATACTCGGTGCCCAGTCGGCCAGGGTTTCGAGGATGGTGCGCAGATCCCTGATAGTGACTTGTTCTCGCAGCAGATTCTGCAGTACCCGCATGATCGATCCCAATGGCAAAAGGTTGGGGGTCAGCTCTTCAACCAGCTTCGGATAGCTCTTGCCAAAGTTGTCTAGCAAGTTCTGTACCTCTTGGCGGCCAATTAGTTCGTGAGCGTGACGTTTGATGATTTCGCTAATATGGGTGGTGATTACGGTCGTGCCGTCAACCACCGTATAGCCTGCGATCTGGGCCCTTTCTTTCTTGTCTTCATTGATCCAGGTGGCAGGCAGGCCGAAAGCCGGCTCAGTGGTGGACACCCCTTTTAAAGGTTCTGTAGCCAGGCCTGGATTCATTGCCAGAAAGTGGCCGGGCATGATCTCGCCGCCAGCGATGGGAATACCTTTGAGCACGATCGAATATTCGTTCGGTTTGAGCTGCAGGTTGTCTTTGATATGAATGGGTGGAACGATGAAGCCGCTGTCGAGGGCGAACTGCTTGCGAATCGATTTAATGCGTGGCAGCAGTTCGCCGTCCTGCGAAGCATCGACCAGGGGGATCAGGCCGTAGCCCACCTCCAGCTCCAGCAGGTCTATATTGAGCATCTCTTCGTAATTCTCCTCCCGAGGCTCCAGGGCTTCGGGGATCTCCTCGGCGGCTGTCAGTGCTTCCATCTTCTGGGTTTTTTGCACTCGATAAGCAACCACGGCCAGAACAATGGACAATAGCAGGAAGGGGAGGAAGGGCAGACCGGGGATCAAGGCAAAGCCCAACAACACTCCGGACACGACCCAGATGGCCCGAGGGTGGACGGTAAACTGCCCCTTCAACTGGCTGCCAAAATCCTCGCTGCCGGCAGTGCGGGTGACCAGGATGCCGGCCGCGGTTGAGATGATCAGCGCAGGAATCTGACCGACCAGGCCGTCACCGACGGTGAGAATCGTGTAGTTGGCGGCGGCATCTGCAGCAGGCATGCCTTTCTGCAGCACACCGATGACAAAGCCGGCGCCTATGTTGATCAGGGTGATGATGATGCCTGCGATGGCATCACCCTTGACAAACTTGCTCGCCCCGTCCATGGCGCCATGAAAGCTCGCCTCGTCGGAGACCTCCTGGCGGCGGGCGCGGGCCTCATCTTCGGTGATCAGACCGGCATTGAGGTCGGCGTCGATGGCCATCTGCTTGCCCGGCATACCGTCCAGGGTGAAGCGGGCGGCGACCTCGGCCACGCGGCCGGCACCCTTGGTGATGACCATAAAGTTGATGATCACCAGAATGGTGAAGATGACGATGCCGACCACGTAGTTGCCGCCGACCACGAACTGGCCGAAACTTTGAATCACAGAGCCGGCGGCATCCGGGCCTTCATTGCCGTGCAGCAGGATCAGCCGTGTTGAGGCGACGTTGAGGGAAAGGCGGAACAGGGTGGTGGCCAGCAGCAGCGACGGAAAGATAGCGAAATCCAGAGCCCTCAGGGTGTAGAGGGAGATGATCATGATGAGCAGCGAAACGGTGATGTTGAGGGACAGAAAGACGTCCAGCAGAAAGGACGGCAGGGGGATGATCATCAACAGCAGGATAGCCACCAGACCCACGGAGGTCATGACGTCGCTGCGCAGCAGATTGCCTTTCCAGTCCTGTCGCAATATATTTTCCAGCATGAATCTTATCCTTGTCCCGGTTTATTGATGACCCGGCAGGTTGTAGACATAAGCCAGTATTTCGGCAACGGCCTTGAACATCTCCTCGGGGACCGGCTGGCCGATCTCCACCTTGTAAAGCACTCGGGCGACGGGTTTGTTCTCCACCAATGGCACCCGATGCTCGGCGGCGATCTCCCGAATGCGCATCGCGGTATGGTCGGCCCCCTTAGCCACGATCTGTGGCGCATCCATGGTCTGGCGGTCGTAACGCAGGGCCACCGACAGATGGGTCGGGTTGGTGACGATCACATCCGCTTTTGGAACCTCGGCCATCATCCGTCTGCGAGCCATCTGCTGCTGCAGGGAGCGGATGCGGGCTTTGACATGAGGGTCGCCATCCGATTCCTTGAACTCTTCTTTCTGTTCCTGCTTGGTCATCTTCATTTTCTGTTCCATCTCCCAGCGCACGAACAGAAAATCGAACAACGCCAGCAATATCAGGATGCCGCAACTCTTCAGCAATACGCTGGTGGCGACCTGGCCGAGGAAGCGAACCGTCTGGCTGACATCCTGGTCGATCAGCAGCAGGGCACCGTCGAACTCGCTGAACACCACCTTGTATGCTACTGCTCCGATCAGCAAAACCTTGGCCAGTGACTTGACTACCTCAACCAGAGAGCGCTTGGAAACGAAGCGCGCTGCTCCGGCAATGGGGTTCAGTTTGGCGAAGTCGGGCTGCAGCGGCTTGGCGGTCAACAGCCAGCCGATTTGCAGAAAACTGGAAAAAAAACCGACCACCAGCACCAGCAGCAGTAACGGAGCCAGCAACAGAGCGGTTTTCTGGGTCAGCAGCGTGAAGAGATTGACTACCGCGTTGGGAGTCACTTCGTAGCTGGCGGAGATCTGCCATACCCCGGCCAGGGAGGCGGAGAGCTTGTTCCAGAACAGCGGTGCGTAGAAAAACCACAGCAGCAGGGTGGTGGCCATCAGCGCGGCGGTCTGGACTTCTTTGCTCTGGGCCACCTGGCCCTTTTGACGAAAATCCTGTCGGCGTTTGGCTGTGGCCTGTTCTGTCCGTTCTTGTTGGGAGTCGTCGGCCATTTAAGTCCCTCCCAACAGTTGAAACATGTAAAGAAAGCGTTCGCCCAGGCCGTTGAATTCCCGTTCCAGGAGGGTGGCAACCAGTTGAAATGTCAAACCTATGACCAGAAGTGCCAATCCTATGTTAATCGGGAAGGACAGCATGAAAACATTGAGCTGGGGAAAGACCCGGGCCATGATACCCAGCACCAACCCCGACAGCAGCAGCAGTGCCAGAATCGGCGCGCTGAAGCGGACGGCGAGAACGAACATGTTGCCGGTCAGGTCCATGAGAAAAGGGATGCCACCGCCGCCTATGTCGAGTTTTCCAGGCGGCAGCAACCGGTAGGAGTGAACGATTGCCCGCAAAAACATGTGATGAGCGTCAAAGGCCAGGAACAGCAGGATGGCGAAGACGCTCTGGAACTGGGACATTAGCGATATCTGGCGCTGGTTCTGAGGATCGAAGACATTGGCGGCGGCAAAGCCCATCTGGTAGCCGATAATAGTGCCGCCGAACTCCACCGCAGTAAAAATCAACCGTCCCATAAAACCGAGGATGAAGCCGAGCAGGGCTTCCTGGCCAACCAACAGCGCCAGGCCGATGGGGGACTGGGGCTGGTTGGGCACAAAGGGGGAAACCACCGGAAACACCAGCAGGGCAATGGTCAGGGTCAGGCCGGCGCGCAACTGCATCGGGCTCTGATTGCTGCTGAATACAGGAATGCTGCTCATCAGCGCGGCAACCCGGGCGGCACAGACCAGAAACAGGCCAAAGGTTTCGGTGGAAAGGGCGGGGAAGGCCACGTTACGACTCAGCCGCCAACCGTGGCGATGCGGGTGAGCACACTTGTGGTGAAGCTGATCAGGATCTTGATCATCCAGGGCGCAAAGAGCAGCATGGTGACGAAAACCGCGACGATTTTCGGAATAAAGGTCATGGTCTGCTCGTTGATCTGAGTCGCCGCCTGAAAGATGCTGATCAGCAGGCCGACAGTAAGCCCTGCCAGCAGCATGGGAGAAGCCACCAGCAGTATGGTTTCGATGGCCTGGCGGCCCAGGCCGGTGACGAATTCAGGGGTCATGACAAATCCTTAAACCTAATAAAAACTCTGCACCAGCGAGCCGACCACCAGATTCCATCCGTCGACCAGGACGAACAGCAGCAGTTTAAAGGGCAGAGAGATGATGACCGGTGGCAGCATCATCATCCCCATGGACATCAGTACCGAGGCGACCACCATGTCGATAACCAAAAACGGGATGTAAACCATGAAACCGATCTGAAAGGCACGCTTGAGTTCTGACAGCATGAAGGCCGGTATCAGGGTCATGGTCGGTACCTGGTCCTGGTTTTCGGGATCCGGCTGGCCGGCGATCTCCATCAGCAGGCCCAGTTCTTTTTCCTTGGTCTGCTTGAACATGAATTCGCGCATGGGAGCGACCGCCTCGTTCAGGGCCTGTTCCTGGCCGATCTTTTTGGCGAGATAGGGCTGAAGAGCCCGATCGTTGATCTGGGTAAACACCGGCGCCATAATGAAAAAGGTCAGAAACAGTGCCAGACCGATAATGATCTGGTTGGGTGGCATCTGCTGGGTGCCCATCGCCTGACGCACGAAAGACAGCACCACCACCAGGCGAATAAAGGCCGTGGTCATGAGCAGGATGGCCGGGGCCATGGACAGAACCGTCAGCACCAGCAGGATCTGCAAAGCAGTGGAGGTCTGACCGGGGTTGGCTGCCTGGCCGATGCCGACGGTGATGGTCGGCAGCCCTTCCGCCTGGGCAAGCAGCGGCAGCAACACAATCAGCAGAGCGGCCATAGGGAAAATGCGTCTCATGGCTGCTCCTTGCGGGAGCGTTCTTGCAGCGCTTCTTCAAAGGAGCCGGCTGGTGCAGCGTCGAGCTCGCAGAGCAGTTCGATACGTTCGCTGGCTACCCCGAGCAGCAGTTCCCGGCCCTGAACCTCGACCAGGCAGAGGGCCTTTTTGCCACCCAGCGGACGGGTTTCGCGAATATGGATTCGCCCCTCGCGGCTGCCCGGCAGCCAGCGCAGGCCGCGTTTGCTCAGGGCGTAGAGCAACAGCATGATGCCCAGCACCAGGAGCAGGCCGGCCAACAGGCGCAGACCGCTGCCGATCAACTGCTCGGGAGGCTCGGTTGCGGCCTGAGCAGCGGCGGGCATCATTGTCAGCAGGGTGGTGAGTGCCATAAGTTTTATCCCAGGTTCTCGATGCGTTCGGACGGACTGACCACATCAGTCAACCGTATACCGTATTTGTCTTTGACCAGGACCGCCTCGCCCCGGGCGATGAGTCGCGAGTTGACATAGAGGTCCAGGGGCTCGCCGGACAGCTTGTCCAACTCGATAATGGAGCCTTCCTGCATTTGCAGGAGATCTTTGATCAGGATGCGCGACCGGCCGATTTCCACCGACACCTGCAGAGGGATATCGAGCAGGAAACCGAGTTCCTCCTTATTCGTGCTGTTGCTCGGGTTCGGTTGGGCTTGTTTCGGATCTTGGTCATTCGACATTGTCGTATTCCTCGTTAGTCTGTTGAAGGGGGTTTCGTTGGATCTTCGATTCGCTCTGTGAGTCGAATGGCTTTCTTGCCTTTCAGGGCACCGGCCTGGGCAATGAACTTAGGCTTGCCCTCGACCAGTACGGACAAGGGGCCTGAAGGGTCACGGCCAAGGTCGATGATGTCGCCAGCCTGGAGGTTGAGAATATCCCTCACTGTCAACGCGATCTGACCCAGCTGCGCGGCGATTTCCGTTTCCATTTCTGACAGGGCAGCTTCCACCTGATTTTGCCAGTTCTGGTCTATCTTTTTGCTAAGCGGCCCCATCTGGTCACGCATCTTTTCCCGCAACGGTTCCAGGGCGGGCAGGGGAATCGCCAAGCTGATCTCGCCCGTCATCTTGCGAATCGATACTGTCAGACGGCACACGATTACTTGTGTGTCAGGTGGCACAATGTTAACCAGGCGCGGGTTGCTTTCGATCTTTACCAAGGAGCTTTCGAGTTTTTCCAGGGGGTTGAATGCCTTTTCAAGGTCGAGGCAGGCATCGCCAAAAGAGTTTTTCAACACCGAGCGCTCAATGGCGGTCAAGGGGCGGTTTGGCAAGGGCTGCTGAACATCAGGGCAGCCCCCCAGTAGATTTTCAACCAGGTAATGAGACAGGGCGTCGTTGAAAATCAGCAGGCCGCCCCAGCGCAGGGGATCGAGGTGAATGATGCCGATCGCCTCGTTCCCGCTTAGCCTCTGCAGGAAACCCTCGAATTCATAAGCCTCTATAGCTTCCCGTTTGACCAAGGTGGAATGTTGCAGGCAATTGGTTAGCGAGATGCTGAAATTGCGGGCGAAGGTGTCGAGGATGATATCGAAATTGTCAAACTTGCACTTGCGGCTGCTGTGGCTGAAGACCAGGTCGAGTTTGTTGGCCTTCGAGGGTTTATTCGCAGGGCCTGCTTCGCCCTCAACGGCGATTTCGCCTGCTCGCACAGCAGAGAGAAGTTCAGCAATTTCGTCTTTGGATAGGATGCGTTCCACAGGGGCCTCTACTGGACGACGAATTCGGTAAAGTAGATTTTCTGGATGCGACCGCCGGTCAGTAGCTTGTTCAGGCGCTCGCGGAGCTCGCTGCGAAGCTGAAGCTTACCTTGCAAATCGGACAGTTCGCCGAAGGTTTTGTTGCCGACCAGCAGCAGAATGGCGTCCTTAATCTGCGGCATGCGCTGGTTGATTTCCTCGATTACCAATTCGTTGTCGGTTTCCAGGGTGATGGCCGCCTTCAGATAGCGGGTGCCGTCGTCGTCGAGGATATTGATGATAAACGGTTCGATCTCCACCATCGGTCCGATGGTGCCTTGTGCCTGGGGTGCAGTAGAAGATGCGGGAGGCGCCTGTTCGGCCGGGTCCACCTCATCTCCGCCCTTCAGCAGAAAAAAAGCCGCTGCTCCACCGCCGATCAGGATAACCGCTGCGGCGATGATAATCAGCATCATTTTCGACGACTTTTTTTCGGCGCCGGCTTCGGCGCTGGTTTCTTTGTCAGCCATTGCTATCGATTCCTCCAGATTAAAAAGGCAATTGGTCGTTGGCGTCGATCAGGTAAGGTAGTTTTTGCTTGTAATGACCCAGGCTTTCAAGTACGAATTCGACCCGCCGGTTCAGCATGCGTTGCTCTTCGCTATGGTTGGGAACCAACGGCTGCTGGGCACCGTAGCCGACTGCTGACATGCGCTCCAACGGAACAAGGTTTTCCTGGGCAAAAAATTTCAATGTACTTACGGCACGTTGCACGGACAGGTCCCAGTTCGTTAACTGCGGGTTGCCCGAGGGGCGATCGTCGGTGTGTCCCTCGATTCGCACGTTCATCGGCAACGGTCTAACCAAGGTGGCGATTTTTCTCAGCACCGGGTGGGCCGCCGGTTTCAGGAGAGTTGATCCGGAATCGAACAAAATCGATTCTTTAACCCTTAAAACCACTGCCCCGCGATCCTTGACCAGATCGATTTCCCGGTCGATTTTCAGTCGGGTAAGGACGGTCTGAACTTTCTGATAAAGGCGGCTGACGTAATCATCGTCCATTGGCGCATAACTGATGATTTTCGGCTTTGCCACCTCCACCTTGCCGGCGCTGCCGATGAAACCGAATGCCCCTTTCAATGAGCCGAGGGCATCGTGAAACTTCATTTTGTCGAGGTTTGCCATCGACAAAAGCAACACGAAAAAGGTCAGCAGCAGGGTTACCAGGTCGCTGTAAGTGACCAGCCATTCCGGTGCGCCGCCCCCGGCATCTTTGCATTTTTTGCAACCCATGACGGCTACCCTTTCTTGGCAAAATTCGATTGTCGTTCTTTTGGAGCGACAAAGGCGTGCAGTTTTTGCTCGATGACGCGCGGGTTCTCCCCTAGGAGGATCGATTTCATGCCTTCGGCGACCAGGGTCTTGTCGAGGATTTCGCTGGCAGAGCGGTTCTTTAGCTTGCCTGCCAGAGGGTTACAGAGAGCGTTGGCGATAACCGCGCCGTAGAAGGTGGTCAACAGGGCGACCGCCATGGCCGGGCCGATGCTGGATGGGTCGCTCATGGTCTGCAGCATCTGCACCAGGCCGATCAGGGTGCCGATCATGCCCATGGCCGGTGCGGCGGCGCCAATTGCCAGGAGGATGCTGGCCCCCTTGCTGTGGCGTTCTTCTATGTACTCGATTTCGCGGTCGAGCATTTCCTTGAGGCTATCCGGTTCTTGACCGTCGACGGCCATCTGCAGGCCCTTTATGAAAAAGGGGTCTTCGACTTCAGAGAGAACCGCCTGCAGGGACAGCACCCCTTCTTTGCGGGCTTTTCCGGCGAAGCGGATCAATTGTTCGATGCGCGACTGACTGGGGGTGTTTTGGGTAAAAAAGGCCTTTTTGACGACGTTAATCGTTCCCATGATGTCACCGAAGGGATAGTTGATTAACGTGGCGCCGATGGTCCCGCCGACAACGATGATCAACGAGGGGACGTTGACAAATAACATGATGCTGCCACCCTGCATGATCGCCATGAGCATCAGTCCGAAGGCGGCAACGATACCGAGAACGGTCGAGAGGTCCATAAAAAGCCCTTTAAATCGTGTTGAGTCAGAATGTTGTCGATCGCGGACTCAGAGGCCGCGCCAACATCAAATGGCAAGTAACATGCCAGTCTGGTCGTTTTTGTCGACAGGAGGATTCGGTCATTTAAAAAAAACTTGTGAATTGAATAGTTGGGCAGGTTAGGCAATGTCGTGAAGGATGATTTCCCGGCCCAGGCTCTCTCTTGGAGTCGGGTTTGCCCGTCTGGGCCTGTCAAGCTTTTGACTGACAGGTTTGACCAAGGAAGTGGGACATAAAAAAGCCCCGGTCTTGGAGGCCGGGGCTTTTTTATGTAATGAAGCAATATAACTATTAACGCTTGAGGTTAATCAGTTCGCCAAGCATTTCATCGGTGGTGGTAATGACCCTGGAGTTGGCCTGGAAGCCGCGCTGGGTGGTGATCATCTTGACGAACTCGGCAGCGAGGTCGACCGTCGACTGTTCAAGAGCGTTGGTAAACAGGTTGCCAAGCTCGGCACCCGGTACGCCTGTACGCGGCGGGCCGGCGGCGTCGGTGGCGGAAAACAGGTTCTGGCCCTCTTTGCTCAGGCCGCCGAAGTTGGCAAATTTGGCCAGGACGATTTGGGAGACCTTGATCCGTTCGCCGTTGGAGTAGTTGGCGGTGACGGTACCGGTTTCGTCGATGCTGATCTTCATCAGGTTGCCGGGGCCGTAGCCGTCCTGGTCCTGGGAGAGGACCTGCGATTCGTTGGCGTACTGAGTGGTGTCGAGGGTAAGGTCGATGTCCTGAATCGATGTGCCGCCGCCCCAGTTGAGACCGGTGATGGTAATGCTGCCGCCGCCGGTCTGTTCGCCAGTGCTGTCGAATGTCAACGGAGTACCACCGGAGGAGGCCACCGTGGTGTTGCTTTCGTCGACAATGTTGTAGCTCCAGGTATTGGCGGCGGTTTTGGTGAAGTAGGTGGACAGCATGTGGGTGTTGCCGAGGGAATCGTAGACCGTGGTCGACGAGGCGTAGTTGTAGGTGGCCGGATCGGTGACGTCGAACGCAGCGGCGATGGTGGTGGAGTTGGCGTCGAGATTGGTTGCTAGGCTCATGTTGGCGGTCATGTTGGCGGGGATGCCCGCGTTGATATCGACCAGCACGTCGGTGGGGTCGCCGGCGGTCAGGTTGCCGTTGGCGTCAAAGGTTTTGCCTTGTACACGATAGCCTTCGGGGTTGACCAGGTAGCCGTCGCCGTTGAAACGGAAAGCTCCGGCTCGTGAGTAGAAATTGGTGGTGCTGGTCGGCTCACGCAACACAAACAGGCCGTTGCCCTCAATAGCCAGGTCGGTGTTTGATTCGGTGCTTTCGAAGGTGCCCTGGCCGAAGAGATTGTCGACGCTGGACAGGCCGGTGCCGCGACCGACCTGGGAAACGCCGCCGGAGCCGTTGACCGTGGCCGAAAGCATGTCGGAAAAGACCGTGCGGCTGGCTTTGAAGCCGACGGTGTTGGTATTGGCGATGTTGTTGCCGATGACGGACATGGCGTTGCCGTTGGTATTGAGTCCGCTGATGCCGCTATACAGTGATGCTGATATACCCATGGTTTATCCTCCTGAATGGGACCGCGTCTGTCGGTCGGCGGTCCGCGAACCTCCTGCGAGAGGACCGGTTCGGTTAAGCGATGATGGCGCTGTCGATGTTGGTGAAAACGTTGTCTTTAAGATTGTCCTGATCGACTACCGTGACCACCTGGTTGTTTTTTACGCTGACGATCAGTGCATTATTGTCGAGCATGACCAGCGAGTCGCGTCCGCCTTTGGAGCGAACCTGGTTGACGGCCTCGTTCAGCCGGGTGAGATCGGCTTCAGAGAGATCGATGTTGCGACTGGCCATACGCTGCCGGGCGTGACGGGAGAAGCCAACTTCGTTGCTGCGTAGCTCTTTGGCAAATACTTCGTCAAAGGAAGCGCCGTCCGGTTTTTTCTGCCGACCGATGTTGCCGTCAGGTCTGGGCGAAGGTGGAGCAATCGGTTGCGGGATCAGGGTTATTCTATCGCTCATGGTCAGAGCTCCCTGATGCTTTTGACGTCGTTTAGGTTATAGCTGCCGCAATTGGTAACCAGGGTGCTTTTGGAGCCGTCAAGGTCGACCCCGGTAACCTGGCCTCTGATCAGCGCCTGGTTGGAGATGCCTTCGTCATTGCCGTCAAGAGCCAGGACCGACAGGGTATAGTTGCCGGGGGCAACCGGCAGGCCGTTTTTACCGGTTCCGTCCCAGGTGACGAAATGACTGCCGGCGGCCATGTCGGTCGGCTCCAGTACTGCCAGGCTGTTGCCGTGGCTGTCCTGAACATGCAGTTCGACCCGGTCGGCCTGGGCTTCGAGCTGATAGCCGAGGGTAACGTCGTCAGTGCCCAGTTTGAAATCGCCTTTTTCAACCACAACTTCCCGGCCGATCAGTCCCAATGCTGAAAGTTGCTGCTGGTTCTGGGAGGCACTGGCAAGGTTTTCGATGTTGTCGTTGACCGACATCAGCTGTTCAAGGGAGCTGTACTGGGCCAGCTGTGCCGTGAACTCGGTGGGGTCGGACGGGTTGAGTGGATCCTGGTTTTGCAGTTGCGCTACAAGCAGAGTTAGGAAATCCTCTTTGCCGAGGGTGTTGCTGCCGGTGATGGCGGACAACTGACTGCTGCTGGAGCTGCTGGTTACGTCTGAGATAGTAGACATGGAAGTGTTTCACCTCCTCGTTTAAACGCGCAGACTGAGTCCTTGTGCAGAACCGTTCTGAGCGGCCATGTTGGCTGCCATGACCGGATCGTCAGCAATGATGCCGGTTGGGGCGTTGAAATGCCCGCGGAACGACTCGGACTGCTGGCGGTGATCGAAAAATTCCCGACCGGTCTGGTGATTGGAATCGACACTGACCTGAATGTCTTCCAGGCGGACTCCCTGGTGGCCGAGGGCTTCGTGCAGGCGGGGCAGGTGCTTCTCCAGAATCTCCTGAACCTGATGGTTCTGAGTCAGCAACTGGGCTCGCAACTGGTCCTTTTCCATAGTCAGGGCGAGTTTGACTTCCCCTAGCTCCTCGGGATGCATTCGGATCACAATGCGGCTCTGGTCGCCGGCCCGTTCGACGGGAATGCGTTCCAGCACTTGGTCGAGGATCCGACTTTCACTGAGGTACTCGCCCGAGGTCAGGCGAATGGCACCCGGCTCGACTGTGTCAGCCGGAATGGCCTGCTGGAGGCTGTGCAGCCCGTTGTGGGTGGTCTGGGAAGGATGCAGGCTGCTTTCCAGTGCCGAGCCAAAGGGCAGGCCGTTGGAAGTTGGTTCGATTCCTTCGATCATACCGTTTGCCAGGTCGGACATCGATCCGCCGCTTTGTTCGAAACCAGAACCAGTTGACGTACTCTCGTTCTGGGCCTCGATGCCGGCTTGCAATGAGACTTCCGCGCTGGAGGCAACAACAGCGTTGCCAGGGCGGATGCCTTCTACTGCAGGACGCCCGCGTAGTTCGCCTCGCAGCGGCCGGACCTCTTGCAACATGTTTCCAAGGCTGCTTTCCATCAGGCCCGTTTGCTGGTGGCCTGCCGCCTTGTCCGCTACCGCCTGTTGCACATATTGTGCTTCGGCCGGTTCTGCCGTCGGTTCAACACCAGAAGCGAAAGGCAGCGGCCCCACAGCTTTTCGATTGTTGCCGGTCGTTGCTGCCGCTTCTGCCAGATCGGCCGCCGAAAGGGTGACCGATTCGGAGCCACTGGTTGCCTGAGGACTTGCTGCTGCAGGTTCTGCAGAGACAGTGGCAGAAGACGGCTCAGCCAACCCATTTTGAGCAGCTAGCGGCTTTTCAGCAACCGCCGTACTGGCATGGACTTGAGGCCCTGGCGTTGCTGCCGGTTGCGGTTTGACGTTGTGCATGGCCGCTTTCTCCAGCTGAGGAACAGCGGATATATCACCTTCCTGCTTGTTCTGGACGCTTGGGATGGCAGCAGTATCCTGGTTTGGCAGTACGTTCTCAGCTGCAACGGCCAGGCTGGGTTTTACGGCATCGGGAGAATCGACGATATCGGTCGCCTCATCCGTCAGTCCAGCCTCAGGCTGTTGGTGACCACCAGAAAAAAGCGGGTTTAGCGGTTCCGCTCCTTCCGCGAGGTTTGCCACGGTGAAGTCCTGTTCGCTTTCGGCTTTCTCCGCTGCCTGGGGCAGCCCTGTTTCAGGCTGTCCTGGCTGGCTGTTGCCGGCGTTTTCAAGAGCTTCCTGAAAAAACGGATTTGCCTCTTTTCCGGTTCCGCCCTTGACTGGGGCGGACGGTGCCGACTGCGGTTGTGCAGGGGGGATGTTCAGCATTTCCATGTTTTCACCTCCTTTCTGTTGAAATAACTTATTTCCTGCCGGCCCGTGACGTTGTCGCTATTCGTCGAGGCTGGCGTAAGATTTACTCAGAGTGGCC
>ENA-ORCT01000401-ORCT01000401.1-marine-metagenome-genome-assembly--contig:-NODE-401-length-21339-cov-3.234080_pt1 | contig 21339 bp, 14 predicted proteins | sample MGYA00248632_ERZ508511 | MGnify/ENA primary metagenome ERZ508511 (study PRJEB26182, sample SAMN06268839) | marine metagenome | isolation source: Tt an P1-techrep anaerobic enrichment on pine from sediment...
TGAAAAAATTTCGCGCTACCACATCGGGGGGCTGATTTTTATGCAGGGGACACCTGCCAATCAACTGGCCATCACCAATCAGCTTCAGGCACAGAGCAAAATCCCCTTGCTGGTCACAATGGATGCCGAATGGGGACCAGGATTTCGACTGACCGGTGCCCCCAAATACCCGGTGCAGATGGCACTCGGTGCAATACAAAAAGACAGCCTGATCTACCAAATGGGCTACGAAGTGGGAACCCAGCTGAAACGCATTGGGGTACACGTAAACTACGCACCCGTAGCCGATGTCAACAACAATCCGGGTAACCCGGTCATCAACTATCGCTCGTTTGGTGAGGAGCCGGAGAAAGTAGCCCATAAGAGCTGGATGTACGCGAAAGGAATGCAGGATGCAGGCGTACTGGCTGTTGCGAAACACTTTCCCGGTCATGGTGACACCGAAACAGACTCACACCTGGGCTTACCGGTTATTAAGCACGATTTCGATCACCTCGAACAGGTCGAGATGTATCCGTTCAAGCATTTGATCCATGAAGGAATTGGCGGAATAATGACGGCCCACTTGCATGTTGAAGCATACAATCCGGAATCAGGCATCCCGGCTTCCCTCTCAACCAACCTGGTTCAAAACAAACTGATTGATGACCTTGGGTTTAACGGCTTGGTTATTTCCGATGCCATGAACATGCACGGGGTCAGCAAGCAATTTTCGGATGGAGAAGCGACAGTCAGAGCTTTGCAAGCCGGAAACGACATGCTGGAAATTGTGCCCAATCTGCCCGTCAGGATCGCTGCCGTAAAAGCAGCCCTGAAAAACGGCCAGCTAACACAAGAACAGCTGGAGCAAAAATGCCGGAAAATTCTGGCGCTGAAAAAGTGGTTGCAACTGGATCATTACGTGCCGGCCTCGGCCGAGAACCTGGAAGCGGACTTCAACAAGCCCGAATATGAACTCACCAAACGCTTGCTTCATGAGCAATCATTAACACTCTTAAAAAACGAAGGTCAGCTGCTTCCCTTGCAACGGTTGGACACATTGAGAATCGCCGCACTCTCCATTGGCGCTGAGGGTGAAACATCCTTTCAGCAAATGCTGGCCAACTACATGCGTCTTGATTTTTTCAACCTGCCTAAAAACGCAACAAAAGAAGCGATTCAGAAACTGAAGCACGAGCTGGGCGGATACAATCTTGTGATCAGCGGAGTTCACGATATGCGCCTGAGCGTAGCAGGAAATTATGGTCTGACACCTGCGGTCAATGAAATTCTTGCGTCATTTGCCGATAAACCTCAAATTGTTGTTCTGTTTGGCAATCCGTATGCGCTCAATTACCTGCGGGAAGCAGAAAAAGCCTCCGGACTCCTGGTTACTTTCCAGGAAAATAGAATCACACAAGAACTTGCAGCTCAGGCAATTTTTGGCGCCATTCAGGTCGATGGCCGACTCCCGGTAAACATTAACGAAACGTTCTTTCTAAACCAGGGAATTACGCTACCAAAAAATGGGCGACTAAAATACACCATTCCGGAGGAAGTCGGGTTTTCTTCAAGCCAATTGAATTCAAAGATTGACAGCATAGCAGAACTTGGGCTAAAAGAACAGGCCTATCCCGGCTGCGAGGTTTTGGTGGCGAAAGACGGGAAGGTTGTTTTTCAAAAGAGCTATGGTTATTTCACTTACGACAAAAAAAAAGCAGTCGATCAATCTGCCATCTACGACTGGGCTTCGCTGACCAAAATTACAGGTCCACTTCCGGCCTTAATCAAGCTTCATGGCGAAAAAAAATTTAACCTCGACCTTCCTTTTTCATTTTACTGGCCCGACTTTCGCAATACGGATAAAGAGCATATCACCAGCCGGGAAGTACTGGCTCATCAAGCCGGCTTTCAGTCATGGATCGCATTTTACCAGGAAGCGATGAAAAAGGATGGTAAATTGAAAACATCCATTTTTAGAGATCATCCGATGACGGGTTTCAGCTTACGCGTGGCCTCTACCCTATACATGAACGAACACTATATTGATCATATCTATTCCGAAATTCGCGATTCGAAACTACGACCACAAAAAAAATACGCTTATTCCGATCTGGGCTTTCACATCTTCCCCCGGATTATCGAAGATCTGAGCGGCTCTGACTACGAAGCATATATTCGCTCCTCGTTTTATGATCCACTGGGCGCCAACACGGTTACCTACAATGCATACAAGCATTTCCCGCGCGAAGTGATTGTGCCGACCGAGCAAGATAATATCTTCAGAAAAGAACTGCTTCAGGGGTTTGTGCACGACGAAGGTGCCTCTATGATGGGCGGTGTTTCGGGAAATGCCGGTTTGTTCGGTTCGGCAAATGACCTGGCAAAAATCATGCAGATGTATTTGCAATACGGATTTTACGGAGGGGAACAATTGCTGGATTCGGCCAGTGTCCGCGAGTTTACGCGTATTCAGTACCCTGAAAACGAAAACCGCCGGGGATTGGGATTCGACAAACCTTTTATCGACAACCACGAAAACAAGCTCGAAGAAGCCTACCCCGCTGTGGACGCCAGCCCCGAAAGTTTTGGGCACAGCGGCTACACCGGAACATTTACCTGGGCCGACCCTAAAAACAACCTTTTGTTTATTTTCTTTTCCAACCGGGTGTATCCAACCCGCGAAAACTCAAAACTATTCAAACTGAATATCCGCCCGGCACTGCATCAGGCACTTTACGACGCCCTCAATTAAACCGATTAAAAATATAGGCCAAACTTCCACCTCATTTTTGAGCCGCATACAAAGGTCAAAAATGCTAAAAATTGTTAAAATGTTTTTTAACATCAAAGCAAGCGGAAAATGTATTCCACGTCTCAAAAACCGCTTCAATCAATGCATCTCATTCGTTCGAAAAGTTTATTGAAAGGCAAAAACCAACAAATTCAGGAAGGCTATAAATGGACTTAATTCATATCCTTATATTATTAGATTATTAATTTTAACTTTAAAGGACATTTTAAAAGGATCTAGTTAATAACCCATAAAAATTTTACTGCCATGGATAAAAAAATCACATTTAATGAATTGCGTAAAATTAAAGACAGCTTACCTGATGGTTCAATTCGCCAAATTGCGCAGGAGTTTGACCTTGAAGTTGAAACCGTCAGGAATTATTTTGGAGGCGCAAATTATGACCGTGGAAAATCCGTAGGGCTGCATATTGAACCGGGGCCAAATGGTGGCGTAGTATTAATTGATGACACAAAAATATTGGATCGGGCGCAACAACTCATTGCCGAACAAGTGCATTAATTCGTTTAAAATATTATTTTTGAAACTGTCTTATTTAAAATAAGGCAGTTTTTTTTTACCTAATAAACCTAAAATCATGACTCGAAATCTTCTGTTGATCCTTGTTCTGGCCGTAACTACCGGCCTCTACTCCTGCCAGCCAAAAGCGAAACCCCTGTTTAATGGTCAAGATCTTTCCAACTGGGACATCTCTATTGGAACAGCCCTAACCGGATTTGACGACTTGAAAGAAACAGCGACACCTGAATCAGTGTTTTCGGTTGTAGAAGAAAATGGTGAAAAACTACTCCATATCTCAGGCGAGGTGAATGCTTCTATTGCAACCAAAGAAGCCTACGAAAACTACCACTTCCGGCTGGAATTTAAGCATGGAGAAAATGTGTACACCAAACGAAACAGCGGTTTGCTTTATCACAGTTTTGGCCCGTTTGGCGCCGGACTTGGCACCTGGATGAGCTCAATCGAGCTGCAGCTGATGCATGAAAACCTGGGTGATGCCTATATGATGGGTAATTCGTATGCCGAAATTCCTATTCAAAAAGAAGGCGACAATCCGGTTTATTCAGCCGACGGCGAAACACTTTCATTTGGCGAAAACCAGGAAGGTGGCAAGATCGCCCGCAAAAGTTCAAACCAGGAAAAAGCACTGGGCGAATGGAATGTGATTGACCTTTACTGTGTCGGTCAGAAAGCCATTCATGTGGTTAATGGCGTAAAGGTAATGGAATGCCACAATACAGGCATGCTGGTCAATGGCCAGGTTCAGCCGCTTTCCAAAGGAAAAATTCAAATTCAGTCAGAAGGATCTGAGTTATTCATCCGCAAAGCTGAACTTACCCCGATCAAAACAATGCCTGATGATCTTTGATCTGAAAAAAGCATTCAATCTAAAAGAAAAAGCGGTGCAAAAAATTTTACACCGCTTTCCTTTTATCTTTTTGTCCGCTTGCGCTTGGCTCGTGGCTGATCCATGCCTGCTTTTTTCTTCTTCTTGATTTTGGGAACCGACACGCGTTCCTCTCCGGTTACCCGGTCAACTTCCAACGAATGGCCGTCAAGCGAGGCCTTATTCATCGACTGTATCAGTTCTTTTTCAAAACGGCTGTCTATTTCGAAAAACGAGAATTTACGCTGAATGTCGATCTTACCAATTTCAACATTCTTCCTCTTAGAGTGCTCATTAATCAAGCCCAAGAGGCGTGAGGCATTCAGGTTTTGCTTCTTGCCGGCGTTGATAAACAAACGGCTAAAACTCATGCTTCCACCGCCATATTCGCCTCCCCGGTCGCTTCCTCGCCCGCCACGTTTTTCAACGTTTTTCCGTTCGTGTCCCCGCACATTCAGGTCAGGAGCATTTTTATAATAGGCTAAAAAGCGGTTAAACTCAGCCGACACAAAACGTTTCAAGATTTCCTCGCTGCTCAGTCCGGCAAATTTCTCCATAATGGCTGGCATGTATGGATCAATTTTCGAATCATTCACTTCAACCTGCGCCACTTTTTCGACCAAATGCATCAGCTGCACCTCGCAAATTTCTTCTCCGCCAGGTACATCCTTGCGCTCAAACCTTTTGTTTGAAAGTTTTTCGATATGACGCAGCTTTCCGGTTTCGCGCATGTGCAAAATAGAAACCGAAATGCCGCTTTTACCGGCTCTTCCGGTTCGCCCACTCCGGTGAATGTAAGCCTCCGGATCGTCGGGCAAGCTATAATTGATTACATGGCTGAGGTTGTTCACGTCAAGTCCGCGGGCTGCCACATCGGTTGCTACCAACATTTGCAATTGTCCGGTACGAAAACGATTCATCACGTAATCGCGTTGAGCCTGCGACAAGTCACCGTGCAAAGCATCGGCATTGTAGCCGTCTTCCATCAGTTTTTCTGCCACATCACGGGTTTCCATACGCGTACGGCAGAAAACAATGGCGTAGCAGTTGGGATAATTGTCGGCCACACGCTTAAGCGCAGCGTACTTATCTTTCGCATGAACCACGTAATAATGGTGCTCGACATTGGCAGCACCTTCGTTTTTACGTCCCACCGAAATTTCTTCGGGCGAGTGCAGGTACTTTGTTGCCAGGTTCGCAATTTCGCGTGGCATGGTAGCCGAAAACAACAAGGTCTGCTTAATAGCCGGAGTCTCCGCCAATATGGCATCCAACTCTTCTTTAAACCCCATATTAAGCATCTCATCCGCTTCGTCCAGTACCATCCAGCGAATTTGGCTCACGTTTAGTACTTTCCGGCGAATCAGGTCATGAACCCGTCCCGGCGTTCCAACCACAACCTGGCCACCATCTCGCAACTCACGAATTTGCTTACCTATATCGGCTCCACCATAAACGGCAATGTTCTTAAACCCTCTTAGGTTCTTTGAGAAGGCATCCAAATCGCGGCTGATCTGAAGGCACAACTCACGGGTTGGGCACAAAATCAGCGATTGGATATCTTTTTTATTGACATCACAATTGTGCAAGATTGGCAAGCCAAACGCCGCTGTCTTCCCTGTGCCGGTTTGCGCCAGGGCAATCAAATCGTTTTTACTGTTGATAAGATGTGGAATGGTTTTCTCCTGAATAGGAGTCGGTTGCTCAAAGCCCATTTCTGAAATGGCGCTGAGCAGTTCGGGTTTGATACCCGTCTGTTCAAATGTCATCATTGTATTTATTTAATCGAAGAACAACAGGTTCTTCGCACCCAATAAGCACTGATGACAATAAAATTTACTTTTCAATACACCCCGATGCCATCGATGCCAAAAATTGAGCTGCAAAGATAGATTTATTTTTCACACCTGACACTCAGCCCTTTCTCATGTAAATTTGGTGTTAAGCCAATGCCCGGCAACAACGATTAAACTATTGAACAACAGCATACAGAACCAGATACATTTTGTAACTTACCTACAGCAAAAACTATCGTTCAATGGGATACTCCTACTTGTTTAACTGTCGAAACTGCAAACACAGCCAACAACTATACGAAGGTTGGCGTTTTATGGATCATGACCGAACGGTTGAGTCCATCCTGAATTCAAGCCAAATTAAACTACACTACAAAACCCGGCAGAAAATTACAATGCTGTCGAAAGCTCACCTCCAATTGCAAGTAAAAACAGAATACAAAATTTACCGCTGCCGTTGTTGCCTTCAGCTGTACGACAAGCTGGTTGTTTCTGTTTGGAGTGGTGACCAATTGCTTCACGAAACCCGGTTTAAATGCGCAAGCTGCGGGCGACACCTAAAACACACCAACATTCACCGCCTTAAATTTGCGGCCTGTCCCAAATGCAGAAGCCGGCAATTCGAAAAATCAAAAGCACTGATGCTTTGGAATTAAGTTTATATGATTAGCTTTGCGCCAAAGTTTTAAAGATGACTGTTTTACTCGTTGCCATCCTCGTTTTTTTAATCAATATTCCCTTCGGCTACCTGCGCTCCAAACACAAGAAGTTTAGTTTGATGTGGTGGCTTTACATTCACATTCCGGTTCCCTTCGTCATTTTGCTGCGGATTTACAGCGACATTGGCTTTGCTTTTTATACCTATCCGATTTTGATTGGGGCTTTTTTTGCCGGCCAACTGGTTGGACGCGTATACTTCCCAATTAAATGCCGGGATTGAGCCTAAGGTAATTTCCCGTTAATCTATCAACCAGCGTTGAGCTGCCTGAGTCGTGCATTTGTTCGCTCCAACTTTTGTTCAAATTGCACCAATTGACTGGCAACAAAAAAATGCCTAACTTGAATACGTGAAAACGAAAATATTAATTGTCGATGACTACAATATTTTCAGGCAGGGACTCAAATTACTTATAGAGAAACATGAAAATTTTAAAGTAGTAGGCGAAGCTTTAAATGCCAACGATCTGTTTGAAATTCTCAAGCACACAACACCTGATATTATCGTTATGGATTTAATGCTTCCGCAAAAGTCTGTTATTGCCATTTCGAAAAAGCTGAACAGCGAATATCCGAATATCCCGCTGCTTATTATTGTAGTCAACGCCCTCGAGTACACCATCCTTCAATGTGTCATCAACGGGGCGCGTGGTTTAATCTGGAAAAACAACACACCCGAAGAGTTGATGTCAGCCATTGATACAATTGTAGCAGGCGAACGCTATATCGAAATTCCCGAGTCAGCCATGGTGTCGCAAGTTATTCAACACGCTCAGACGCACTTTTCAGAAGTTGAACATTTTATCGAAATTAGCGATCGGGAACTTGAAGTACTTAAGCTGATTGCAGATGGAAATTCCTACAAAGCAATTGGAAAGATGCTCCACATCAGCCCCCGCACGGTTGAATCTCACAAGAACAACATTCTGTCGAAACTGAAATTAAACTCTACAACCGACCTCATTAAATATGCCATCAAACATCAGCTGATTCAACTTGACTAGCGGTATACCTACTTCCTGTCTTTGCGAAGCCGTAATTTTGCATCCGTAATTTTACGGATAAATTTGGTGCTTTCACCGATTGACTCAGGTTGCTATTTTCCTGTAACTTAGCTATCTAATTCAAAAAACAACCAAATCAAGCAAGCTACTGCCTAACGAGCCGTTTATCATCCATCGTTTTTAATTTGAAATTCATGGACTGTAAATTGCCGGCAAAATGGAAGTTATTTATAAAGTTGTTATCTTCGAAAGTTACCCGCTCTTCTCCTCCGGAATAAAAACCGTTTTAAATGCGTCCAACTCGATTCGCGTTACCGGTGAAGCATCGAATATTGACGCCCTCCTGCATCTGCTTCAAAAAACAAATCCAAACGCCATCGTATTCGATATTCTCCATTGTATCAATGCCGGCTTAAAACCATTAAGAAAAATCGCACGAAAATTTCCACACATTCCAATTCTCCTGATTGTGGGCGAGGAATATGCTGACTGCTTTGAGAGTTATTTCCAACTCGGGGTAAAAGGCTTTGTCTTTAAAGAGGATACTTCGGCGGAATTCACTCAGGCGATTAAGGAAGTCTGTTCTGGTCGTGACCATTTTCGGAATCAGGTTCGGACGTTTTTTAAGGAATCCCTTAAAAAAAACCGTAGAGACAAAACGACAAACCAGACAGACCAAAGCTTGACTGACCGGGAGATTTCAGTGTTGAAACTATTTTGCAGGGGACTCACCTACAAGGAAATCGGCCACAATCTATGCATCAGCCCACGAACCGTTGAAACCCACAAACAAAATATTCTAACGAAATTAAAAGTTAAATCTACCGTCGACATGGTCAAATATGCCTTTCACCACCGAATTTTACACTAATCCGAATGCATGGATTTCAAAGAGAATGCAACAGGAAGCTCCACAATAATATCCGTAAAATGCCGGATTGAACGGCCTAATCGATTTTCGTACTTTTAATTTCGACTGGTGAGATTCCAGTCGATGACAGCACTCTAAAAATCTGGGGTAAACCGCTACTGAAGGGTTGACACGGCTCAACGGGTACATTTTTTCGAAATGTCTTTTTAAAAATATGCAAATGAAAGAGAATCACCCTGAAATCAAACTGGATGAGTTAATTATGGTTGAGCCGCCGTACTGTATTCTTCAGGACCTGAAACTCATGGATGACGGATCAATCACCGGTAAAGTTTTCAATGAATATCAACCGCAAGATGAAGGAGGCCCCATTGCCGGTGCCGAATTTGGAAGACACATCGCCATCCTGGGGTCAATAGCCCTGGCCAACGCCTTGCAACATAATCACAGTCATTATTTTTTGGCAGTCCGTGCGAATATCAAGCGTGAAACACCAGACGTTTATCGTTTTGACGAACTAAGTTTGTATGCCAAGCCAAGTAAGCTTGAAAAAAGAAAAGGGAAAATTTATGGTGAAATATACGGACAGAACAACGAGTTGATCAATACCGCGAAAGTGGATTACATGATCCTGGAACGTGAAGTATTTTCAAAGGTCTATGAAAGACATAAGAAAGAGAATTCGATCGAAAACAAAGTAAGTCCCTACATCAAACGGCGGCATTTGACCAACATTGTCATTGACGGGCACACAGCCAGAGCCGAATTTGGAACCATCTTAAAAAACGAATGCGAAGGTCATTTCAGGCATTTCCCGGCGCTTCCGGTAGCACTAATTGGCGGGCTCTTTGGCGAACTAGGCTACGAGTTGTTCAAACACAATCTCCCGGGCTATGATACCATCATCAGCCCCCGAACTGATATTAAAGCCCATGGACTGGTATTCAGCGGTGAGCACCTCCATTTCGCAGGGCGAATTAGCCAATGGATCAGCGATGATGCCATATTAATTACCGCCGAAGCTTTGGTTAGTGATGATGTTGTTGCTGATGTGAGTTTCATCTTAAAAGGAGTGAAGCTTACCAAGGAAAAAAGCAGCAGAAAAAAGAAATTTCAAAAAATCATCCGGCGATACAACCCGTTTGCGAAATCTTAATCGCATAGTTCACAGCTCCGCTTACGCAAAATATCCGGAAGATTCCTGATTGAATTGCCCTGCTATTTCAGCTACCTTTTACTTCGCATTCTTTAAAAAGACCATTTTAACGGCCAATCTCTGACGTACGTTCCTACCGAAACGGGAACTGCTTGCTATCAGACCTTTCGTTCTACACAAACTTAGCAATCGCGAAGACCGCTAAGGGTTGATTTCACCGATGCTTCATTCGATTTTCTATTAAAATTTATTTTTTATGAAACAAAGCTACTTTTCTCTCAAACAGACGTGCAGTTACCGATGTTGGCGCTTTGTAATTATTTCGGCGTGTGCGATGTTGGTAACCCTTGCTATACCTAATTCTTTGATGGGGCAAGGCAATCAAGCAGACATAACGGGGAATATCCTGGGTATTGCTCCTGTAAAAGCTCCGCACAACGGCACTTCCATTGACGGCAACGCCTATGCTTATTGGCGGGATCAAATATTCAAAGTGCCCGATCTTTCCACTCTCGACCCAACGGATTCACTTGAATTTAATTTTAATAATTTTGGTGATATATTCTACTGGGGGACGGTTTATCCGCCCGATGGTGACGAAATTTATCCAAACGATCCTGAAGCTGGAGTACTTGACGTAATACGACTTAGCCCGGGAACTACACCTGCTGATTTTACTGCGGCTCCACATAACTTCACCGATGTGGAAGATGACACGGTAGTTGTTTACGTTGACGGAATTGGCAATCAAGACCTTACTGGTTTCCACCAGAGTACCAAGATGAATGAAGACCCTAAAGAATGGCACTGGAAAGCGACGAGTTCCCCTCAAAAAGACGATATGCAGAATTGCGGGGCGTTGTTTACCTGGGGAGATCCTAATTTAATCGGAATTAATGGACTACCCGGCGACTCAACCGAACTATGGTGTGCCTTTGCCGCCGACCGCAAGTCTGTCAAAGGAGTAAGCTGGATTTCTTTTGAGTTTCTCCAGAACCCGATGTATATGACGACTACCGGAACGGATTCGAAGGGGAATCCGCTGGGTGAATTTATTTCTACCGGGCCTGATAGTGGTCGCACGGTGAATGATATCATTGTATTTGTGGGACTGTTTAATGGAGGTGATCAGGCCGATGTAAGGGTTAATCGTTGGGAGTGGGTTGAAAGCGAAGGAGAATATCAGTATGTCGAGATCCTCTCCAGTAAGGACGCTCCCAATCCAGCAGATGGCTATCCTTACGGATCGATTCTGGCTACGGTGAATACGGAAGAAACCCCTATTCATTTCCCGGCCTTTGGTCAGGTCGATGACTTTCTGATAGGTGATACTTTGTATACCCTACCCTATTACGAAATTAATCAGTGGTGCGAGGGAGCCATAAACCTCAGCGCATTGTTCGATTTAGATGAGGATCCCTGCTTTACGTTAAGCACGTGTTTTATCAGCACCCGCACCTCAAGTGAATCAACTAGTTCTGAGTTAAAAGATTTCGTTGCACCTATACAGGTAAACATTACCGCTGATCCACCAAAAATTGCTTGTGGTGATGTGACAATTGATGCCTGTACTCCCAGAAATGATATTATAGCTGCATATGAATCATGGCAAGCTGGAGATAGCATCGTTATCCTTGATCCGGGAACAGTCATGGAAGGCGACCCAGGACAAACAGGCTTTATCTTCGATACTGATTTTGAATTCCCAACACTACCCGAAGGTGCTGAATGTGGTTTTAGTACATCCTACTGGTTTATTTATTCAGATTATTGTGGAAATAAAGATTCGGTTGAATGTACGTTTGCAGTCACCGCTGCGCCTGACCTGTCATGGACCGAACCGGCTGACAGCACCATTTCTTCCTGTGCATTTGCAGACCAGGCTGCGGTTAATACCGCCTTCTCAAGCTGGCTGACTTACGTGGAAGGTGTCGCCAATGTTGGCGGTGGATGTGATCCGATGGTAACCAATGACGCTACAACAGCGCCTGACCTGTGTGTGGGTGATTCCAGAACAGTCACCTGGACAATTACCGACCTGTGTGATACCGTCATGTTTGATGCTACTTACACTGTAATGGGCACTGACACCATAATGGTTTCCTGCAAAGACACCACGCTTCTTTCATGCGATGTCGACATTGATGCCGCGTACGTCGAGTGGATGAATAATTTCACTTATACTGGTGGATGTGTCGGCCAAATAATGGATAACATTAATGAGATTCCTGCATGGGCCGATAGTATTAATCCATCAACTGGAGGAAGTGTGACCTTTACCTATGCTGCATGGGACAACTGTACCAGGGATGAAGTCACCTGTACGTTTGTTGTGCCTCCCTGCGCTCCAACATGCAACACGATTTATGCATTCAACAATCAAGCTGATTCTGAATCGATAGAGTGTTTCCTGGAAAATGGTTACAGCAACTGGGGTTGGAGCAATAAGGTAATGCAACCACTCGAAGGCAGCTACGTTGGTACGTGGCCGTTATATGCCGGTAATCCGGATTGTGCTCCAATTACTGATCCTGTCGGAGAAGTGACAATTACCTACGCTGCTGGCGGAACATTGACAGTTGATTATGAAATGTTTGGTGACCACTACCTGACTGAAGCACATGTTAACGTTGGCTGCAACTGGTATGCGATGAAAAAAAATGGAAGTCCCACTATTTCTCCGGGACAATACAATTACGGAGGCAACACAGAAATGGCTACCAGCTATTCTGTCGAGTTCCCCGAAGTGTCTGGTGATGTTTGGGTGATCGTTCATGGTGTTTCATGTTATATCGAAGGCTATACCCCTGATCCAATGGCCGACGGCGGAACCTACAACGGTAATCCGATTAATTGTCCGGTGGCTCAGTCAATAGAAATTGCGGAGTCGCAATCTGCTACGACATCGAACCTGAAGTCTGCCAATTTGAAAGTCTACCCGAATCCATTCAGCGAGACGGTAACTTTCGAATTCAAAACCCACAGCAACGCTCACGCTACGCTCGAAATAAGCAACCTGCTTGGCCAAAAAGTAGCAACATTACTCGATGGCCCGGTTGAAAAAGGCGTGCTGAACAGGATTGAATACACACCTGTAAATGAAACACCAGGCATGTTAATTTACAGGTTAATTATCAACGAAAGCGCTCAAACAGGTCGCATTATCTATAAAGAATAGAACGACAATGTCCCAAGACACTTGTTTTGAGCAAATGCAAATACTACCTGAGTAAAACAGGTAGATTTAGGTCGCAGTAGTTAGACCAACTCAAAATGAAGGGGCTGAATCCGAATGGAATCAGCCTCTTCTATTTCTTTAGAATTTGAGTAAGAACTTAAAATCAAATTCTAAAACGATTGACATGTACTCAAAAACAAGTCTTTTTCGACTTCAAAATCGTAGCTAGAATTAAATCTGGCGTACGCTATTTTAGGATTTCGGAAATAGGTTTCCCAGTGTGGAAAACAAAAGGAAAGAAGCAGGAAAACGAAATTTCAAAAATTCCTTCGGCAATACAGTCCACTTGCCAGACCTTAATCGCAAAATCAACAGCGCTGCGAACACAAAATATCCGGAAGATTCCTGATTGAATTGCCCTGCTATTTCTACTACCTTTTATTTCACATCCTAATAAGACGTTTTTGTCCGATTCTCTCTTTGCAGCGTCCTCTTTAGATGGGTGTATTGTTTTGAAACTACCTCTTTTTTGAATGTCTTAAATATTTGTATTTAAGGCATTAATACTTGTTCAACGTATAGATTCCAATAGTGTAAAACTATTGTAAACCTAAAAATTGTGATAATGAAGAATGATTACTTCTCTTCCTCTGGAAAAAGTGACTACCGATGTTGGCCTTTAACGATGCTGCTGATTGCAGCTATGCTGACGGCGGTACTACTACCAAACACGACGATGGCCCAAACCGGCAATATCCAAGGGATTGCACCGGTTATTTCTCCCCATAAGGGGACAGCTATTGACGGGAATGCTTATGCCAACTGGCAAAAGAATGATACAACAATTAATGGTGTTTTTCAGGATTGGTCCACATCCGGCGATATTTTTTACTGGGGTGAGCTTTATCCCGGACTGGGAGCCGGTGTTTTGGATGTCATCCAAAGGACACCTCCTCAGCTGGATACCATTATGGCACCGATGCCTTATACACCCGGTGTTGATAAGGATACCGTGATTGTTTACCGCGATGGAATTGGTGAGTTTGAGACATCGGTTTATGAGCCGGGAACAAAGATTAATGGCGACCCCAATACCTACCACTGGTTGGCGAAACCGGTGCTCGCAAAGAATGAGATCCAGAATGCGGGGATTTTATTTACCTGGGGCGATCCCAGTTTGAAAGGGATTGATAATGAGTGGGGAGACCCCAATGACCTGTGGTGCGCTTTTGCTGCCGACCGCCAGGCAATCACCGGTAGTAGCTTTATCGAAATTGAAGTTCTGCAGAATAAGATGTGGCTGGATTCGATACCTGTCGGTAACGACTCCGGTAGTTTCCACTCAAACGGTCCGCATGGAGGGCGTACCATTGGAGACTACGGTGTAACAGTCGAATTTACACAGGGCGGAGCGGAAGCAAATGTGATCGTTACGCGTTGGACGTATGATGGACTTGATAACAAAGGTGATAGTGCTTTCAGTTACCATGAAGTCCCCTCGAGCTTGGTTGATTCGGTTAATGGTTATCCCTACGGTTCAATTTTGGCTACTGTAAATACGGAGAAAACCTACGTTCACTTTCCTGCATTTGGGCAGATTGAATCAGTCACTCTCGACAAATTTATGTATGACGGGACGCCTGATGGAGATACAACGCTTACGCTTCCTTTTTACCAGGTTAACCAATGGTGTGAGGGAGCCTTTAATATAAGCGCCCTGTTTGAATTGAATGAAAATCCTTGTTTTGTTATCAGTACTGTAAATATTAGAACCAAGACATCCGGATCGTCTGATCAGGCTAATGTTGTGGATTTCCCTGGACCACCAATCCAGTTGAATATTACAGCAGATCCCCCTGTTGCTCATTGCCCGGGCGATTCAACCTATGAGGCATGTGTAGCTCAGGCCGAGGCTAAATGGGATGCCTGGAAGAATGAATTTTACCATGTTGCTGAAACAGGCAAAGATCCGGTGTTCGTGAACATAGACGGAGATACCATTCCGGACAATTTGCCACCAGACTACGTCTGTGAAGGCTTTTCGACAACCGTCTGGATTACGGTAGTTGATGATTGCGGCAAACAGGATTCCTGTGCAGCGACATTCACAATTGCAGCTGACGATCAGCCGCCAATGCTCGATGGAACACTGCCAACCGGACAAACAGGAATCAGCGGATGTATCGAAGATGCTCCTGATGGTCCTACCGCAGCAGCAATTGCAGCCTTGTATGCCGATGACTGCGGAAATGTGAATGTCAACAAGACTGGCAGCCCCACCGGAGACGACTGCTCATGGAGTGTCACTTATGTATTCAGCATTAAGGATGACTGTGAAAACTATGCCGACACCGTCAGAATTACTTATAGTGGTGGTGACGATCAACCGCCAACGCTGGAAGGTACTTTGCCAACCGGTGAAACCGGAATTAGCGGATGTATCGAAGATGCTCCTGATGGTCCTACCGCAGCTACAATTGCAGCTCTATACTCCGACGACTGTGGAAATGTCAATGTCAACAAAACGGGCAGCCCGACAGGGGACGACTGTTCTTGGAGCGTTACCTATGTTTTCAGCATTAAAGATGACTGTGAAAACTACGCCGACACGGTAAGGATAACCTACAGTGGTGGTGACGATGAGCCACCAATGATCACATGTCCCGCCAATGTTGAGCTTGCTTGCGATGAATTACCCAACATCACATTACCAACGGCAACTGACAACTGCGATGATTCGGTAGATGTGACTTGGAAACGTTCAGATGATGCAACTGGATTGAATGATCCGGTAACTCCAGGCGCTACGGTGACTGTTACAGTTTATGCAAATGATGGCTGCAATATTGATAGCTGCCAATTCACGATTACTGCCGAAGAGTGCGGACCGCATATCTTCCCGACAGGAACCGAGTGTTACAATTACAACAACTGTCCGGATGAAACACTCGACACGTACAACCTGGATTACATCTGTATTCGTACGGATAAGGATGATATCATCAATAAAGTGGTACCGGGCGCTATGATTTACTTCACGCATCTGACTTTACCGGCTGGTACTTCTCAAATCCAGGTAAAACAGGCAAATGACTGTGGCTTACCTGCTTTCAATACCATTAGCCTGGATGTTAAACTGTATGATAGTAGTTGTAACAGAGTAACCGACGGGGTTTCAGCTTCAGAATCTGCTGGTGTCGTAACCATCGATGTGACCGGAGCTATGGCTGGCGATTATGTCCTGTATGTGAAGTATGATCCGAAAACGAACATCGGGCAAACATTCGATTCATTTGGATGTGAGTATGAATTTACAACCGAAATTGATGGAACCTACGCAATTGGTAGTTATGGAACACTTGAACTTCGTTCTTGTAACAATCCTGCAAGGTATACCATCGTGGATTGCCAGGCTCCAATTGTTGAATCTGCTACCATACAGGAAGCAGAGTCTTTCTCAACAGAAAGCTTGAAGTCTACCAATTTGAAAGTCTACCCGAATCCATTCAGTGAGACGGTAACCTTCGAATTTACAACCCACAGTAATGCCCACGCTACGCTCGAAATCACCAACTTGCTCGGCCAAAAAGTCGCAACGTTGCTTGATGGACCAGTTGAAGGAGGTGTGCTGAACAGGCTTGAATACACTCCTGTAAATGAAACACCAGGAATGTTAATTTACAGGTTGATTATCAACGAAAGCGTTCAAACAGGTCGCATTATTTACCAAAACTAGCTAGACGATGTACTGGAAATTTGTTTGAACACATGCAAATAAAACCTGCTTAAAACCAGGTAAACTTGGGTCGCAGTAGTTACCAACCCAAAGAGAAGAGGCTGAATTCAATTCGAATCAGCCTCTTCTATTTTTTAAGTATATGACCATGAAAGCCAATTCTGCCCAAAAAGCTTACCCATATTAAATAATCTGCCTGATTCACAAGGCAGGGTGCTGCTTCATCTCCTTTTTTGAAAACTGCAAAGTTGCGATCGGCTCATCCGGATGCGATTTCGTCGCCGATATTGTTATCTTTGTTATTCAAAACAATAATCAGTAATACAGTATGAAAGCACGATTCGTCATCATTTTTGTCGCCCTATTTGGCATGCAGGCAACAGCACAGAACAAAACAGCTGTGAGCTTATTTTGGAAAGACAATCCGCAACAAGTCAGTTCGATTGAGTCACAAAGTGGTGATTTATACCAAAAAGTTGGACATCACGGGCCAGCCGTGGAAAATGAATGGCTGGCTTTGCGACTCTATTTTGACCACAAAGTAGCGATTGACGTGTATAATAAAACCAAACCACAGTTGGAGCTGGAAGTGGCAAAATGGTATCCAACACCCGAACAGCAGGAGGAAGGCTGGGGAGCCGATCAATATAAAGCCGGCCAAACTGTTGGACTTGGAGGTGTCCGGTTGTGGGACGGCCAGCAAGTTGTTTTGCTTAATCCGGTCAGCTTGCGAACCGCGCGGGTGAAGAAGGAAGCCAACCAATCGTATATGGAAATGCTTTCCGAAAATGTGCCCTACAAAGGCGACAGCATTGATGTGTTGGTTCGGGTGACGGTCTATTCAGGCCTGCGCGAAGCCAAGGTCGAAGCTTTTGCTTTTAGCTCGAAGCCCGTGCAATTTACCACGGGGATCAACTACCATGCCGGGACAGCTACCAAAGAGGGCGACGGTTATCTGGCCACCTGGGGTTTGCATCCCGAAGATGTGGCTGCATTCCAGCTCAACATTGGAGCGGCCATCCTTTATGAGCCCAATGACTTTTTGCAAAAACAAAAAACCGATACCGAATACGTGTTGATTTCGAAACCGACCAACTACCTGTCGACCTGGATTACATCGGCATGCGAAAAAGAAAAGGATTTTGACAACATGGACGATTTCATTGAATATCTTGAAAAATTATAGCTCCTAAAATCCTGCTTCAAGCAGGATTTTTTGCATTAATGCCACCAAACAACTCCTTATAATTGAATGAAAACACAACGGATTCATTGCTTTCAGCATGTCCCTTTTGAAGGACTTGGTTCGATTGAAAATTGGATCAGAGATCGGGAGCACCGACTGACCTTTACCCGGTTTTTTGAGAACCATTATCAACTCCCCCGGCTCCAGCAGTTCGATTGGCTGATTGTGATGGGGGGTCCCATGGGCGTATATGACGAAGACCAATACCCATGGTTGAAAGAAGAAAAAAGAATTATTGAGGAAGCGATATCCGCGAACAAAGTCGTCCTGGGAATCTGCCTGGGGTCGCAGCTTATCGCCGACGTCCTGGGATGCAAAATCTTTGGCAATCAACACAAGGAAATTGGCTGGTTCGATGTGGAGCTTAGCCCGGAAGGGAAACAGCATTTCCTTTTTAATGGAGCACCTGCAACCTTTAAAGTCTTTCATTGGCATGGCGACACCTACAAACTACCGAAAAACGCCACACATTTGGCGCTATCAGCCGCGTGCCCGAGCCAGGCTTTCTGTTATTCTGATACTGTTCTGGGATTACAATTTCACCTGGAAATTACGCCTGAGTCACTACACGGTATGCTGGAGGCCGGTGAAGACGAGTTAATCAAAAATACCTACGTTCAAACCAGGCAAGAAATTTTGGCGGACCAGCAGACCATGACGAACAACAACCTCCTGCTCATTGAACTGCTGAACAAGCTTGAAGAACGTGCTCAGCAAAAAACTGAAAGTTAATGGCCGGCCCCTTTCGAGTAAGCCAATTCAATCAGCTTGCCTGCAATATTTTCAAGGTCGAGCCTGATTTCCGGTCTGGCAATTTTTAAAGCAAAGCGTGGCATAGTCGGCGAAATGGCATGGCAGGGGTTTTGAATGACGGTTTTACCTCCAAAACTTTTGACGGTTTTCATGCCATGAGCACCATCTGAATTGGCTCCGGAAAGAATAACGGCAATCAGTTTGCGCTTATAGGCCCAGGCAGCCGACTCGAAAAGAATGTCGATGGAAGGGCGCGAGTAGTTCAGTTTTTCGTCAGTCGACAATGAGAAGGTCAAATCATCTTCAACCAGCAAATGATAGTTGGGCGGTGCAAAATAGATATGCCCGGGTAAAATGGCTTCGTTGCTTTCCGCTTCTTTTACAGGCAGCGAACAAAGCCCGTTCAAAATCCGAATAAAGACATCGTTGTTGTGGTCGCCAATATGCAAAACAACAATTACAGCCAAGGGAAAACCCTTCTCCAACTGTGGCAAAATAAGCTTCAAGGCTTCAAGCCCGCCATGCGACGTACCAATAACGACTGCTTTATACATTCAACTTCTTTTTAAAAATCTTTTGCTGGTCATCAAGCGTAATAAACTGATTTTCGACCATCGAAAACTTCAGGCTTTCTTTGGTGCCCAAGCACAAAAAGCCCGTGGGAACCAAACTTTCAGACAAGAGGTTCAGCACTTTATTCTGAAGTATTTTATCGAAATATATCAGGACATTACGACACATGACTAAGTTCACTTCGGCAAACACACCATCTGTCACCAAATTATGGTCGGCAAACACAATCCGACTCGAAAGCTCTTTGTTAAGCATGACAGAGCCATACATCGAGCTGTAATAATCTGACAATTTTCCCTTACCTCCGGAAAGCCGGTAATTGCGTTCGTACAGTTCCATGTCGGCTTTTTGATAAACCCCTTCCTTGGCGATTTCGAGCACTTTGCGATTAAAATCAGTTGCATAAAACTGGCATCGATCCAGCAATCCTTCTTCCTGCAATAAGATGGCCAGAGAATAAACCTCCTCGCCCGTTGCACAGCCGGCATGCCACACTTTGAAATAGGTGTAGGTTTTTAGTTTGGGCACAATGTTTTCGCGAAACGAGCGGTAAAATTCCGGATCGCGAAACATTTCGGTTACATTGATGGACAAATCCGCTAGAAAATCTCTGAAGAAATCCGGGTCGCTCAATACTTTTCCCTGCAATTCAGACACCGTACCTATATTGCTTAAGCCCAGCCGGGTTAAAACTCTCCTGCGAATATGGGCTTTGCTGTAATTTCTAAAATCGTACCCATACTTCAGGAAAATGCCTTCCAGCAGCAGATTCAATTCAATGGTCAGCAAATCAGCATTCGAATCATTATATGCACTCATGTTTCGGTTGATTCACTTTAGTTTTGGATTGAACGACTTCCTGCAATACCATCAAAAGATCCTTTTCAGAAAAAGGCTTACTCAAAAAATCATTCATGCCGGCCAACAGACAATCCTTTTTTTGCTCAACCAAAGAATTAGCTGTTAAAGCCGCTATGTAAACCGAATTTTTAATCTCCTTGTTTTTTTCCTCTTTCCTGATCATTTTTGTTGCCTGAAGACCATCAAGCACTGGCATTTGCATATCCATCAGAATTAAATCATATGCTGAACACTGATGCATCGCGACTGCTTCCTCTCCGTTGTTTGCAATGTCGCACGCGTAGCCCAATTGCTTCAGGGTAAGTGTGCATACCCGCTGATTAATGACATTATCCTCAGCAAGCAGGATACGAAGATCTTGCTGCTGATAATGAATCAGTTGCTTTTCCTCCTCTTCCAATGGCGGTGAAGCCGCTTTCAACGGAAGGCGGAACCAAAACTCAGATCCCTGACCGGGCTCACTGTTCACATTAATTTCGCCGTTCATTAAACACACTAAATTCTGAGAAATAGCCAAACCCAGTCCTGTTCCTCCATATTTACGCGTAATGGATTTTTCGGATTGGGAAAACTCTCTAAACAGCAACAACTTACCTTCCTCTGAAATTCCAATACCAGTATCCACCACCCGAAATAAAACCCGGGAGATATGCTCATAATCGTCCACCAATTCGATATGGATTTCCACTTTCCCCTGGTGCGTAAACTTAATGGCATTGTTGACCAGATTCATCAGAATCTGGTTGATACGCAACGGATCGCCGCAAAGAAACTCCGGAACATCTTCAGCAATTGAATAGGTGAATTGAATTCCTTTCTCAATCGCTTTGAATTTCATCAGTTGAAAGACGTTTTCCACCAGTTCCTGCAATTTGAAATCGATGCTTTCAAGCTGAATTTGACCAGATTCAATTTTTGAAAAATCGAGGATGTCATTGATGATCATCATCAGGTTCTCACCCGAGTTGATAACAATATTGAGCAGTTCCTTCTGGTCGTCGTTTAATTCAGATTTTTGCAATAATTTCGAAATTCCCATCACGCCGTTTAGTGGCGTGCGTATTTCGTGCGACATATTGGCTAAAAACATCGACTTGGTGCGCGTTGCCTCTTCGGCCTTATCTTTAGCAATTTTCAGATTCAAATTGGCTTGCGCCATTTCGGCAAGCAGATAATCCAACTTGGTACGCTGAAGATATAAATCGAGAAAAACCCTGACTTTACCCTTTAAAATATCAGGAATGATTGGTTTGGGAATAAAATCCAC
>ENA-ORCT01000402-ORCT01000402.1-marine-metagenome-genome-assembly--contig:-NODE-402-length-21305-cov-3.002779_pt1 | contig 21305 bp, 13 predicted proteins | sample MGYA00248632_ERZ508511 | MGnify/ENA primary metagenome ERZ508511 (study PRJEB26182, sample SAMN06268839) | marine metagenome | isolation source: Tt an P1-techrep anaerobic enrichment on pine from sediment...
CGTTCCAGATCGCGACAAGTCGTCAGCACTGCCGGGTGCTCCACACGGGTCGTCACGATCTTACGCCGGTTGGGATGCATCGCCAAAGTACCCTTGATCGCCGTATTGTCACTCTCGGTGCCGCAACTGGTAAACAGGATTTCATCCGGCTCACAGCCCAGCAGCACCGCCACCTGTTCACGGGCCTGGGCAATTTTCTTACCCACCTGCCCACCGAACGTATGCATACTGGAGGGATTGCCGTATTTGTCGCGCAGATACGGCATCATTTCTTCAATCACTTCATCGGCCACCCGCGTGGTGGCATTATTATCCATATAAATTGCGTTCTGCATTGAAACAGCACTCGCTTTCGTTAATCTTTTACTTCTTCTACAATGATTTCATCGCTGACAAATTCCCGCAGGCGGGCCTGAACGACATCCCTCATCGTAAACTCGGCCATTTTACATTGGGCGCACATTCCCCGAAAAGCCACCATCACTTTATTGCCGTCGATATCAATCAGTTCAATATCGCCGCCGTCAGCACGCAACGCGGGACGAATCTGTTCACTGATGGTTTCCTGAATCAATTGGATCTTCTGGATATTGGTCATTTTTCCCGGCTTGGCGGGCTTGGCCTTATGTTCGACGTGAGCCTTTTGGCCCTGGACCTCTTCGACCAGTTCGGCAATGGCTTCCTTACAACCGCCACAGCCGCCGCCCGCCTTGCAGAAATTGGTCACCTCTTCTACTGTCGTCAGGTCATTTTCCAGAACCACCTTGCGGATTTCATCATCGGTGACGCCAAAACAGGTACAAACGATGTTGCCTTTCTGTGCTTGAGGGGGTTGCCCCCCCTTGCGGCTGTAATAATCAGCAATCGCCGCTTCGAGCGCTTCCTGACCCATGACCGAACAGTGCATCTTCTGGTCCGGCAGACCTCCAAGCCGTTCGACGATATCCTTATTGGTCACGGCAGCCGCTTCTTCCAGCGTCATGCCTTTAATCATCTCGGTCAAAATCGATGACGACGCAATCGCACTTGCACAGCCGAAGGTTTGGAATTTGACATCCTTAATCCGACCATTATCATCCAATTTAAACATCAGCGTCAATGCATCGCCGCACGCCAATGAACCAACTTCACCCACACCATCCGGATCGTCCATTTTACCGACGTTTTTCGGATGATGGAACTGATCCATCACTTTATCTGTATAGTCCCACATAAAAACCTCAACGTTTCACTACGACTGACTGGCCTTTAATGCCTGGTCAAAGTCATCGATAATATCATCAATGTGTTCTGTTCCCACGGATACCCGAATATAATCCGGAGTGACCCCGGCTGCAAGTTGTTCTTGGTCCGTTAATTGCTGATGTGTGGTGCTGGACGGATGAATCACCAGTGTTTTGCTGTCCAATACGTTCGCCAAATGACTGGCAAGTTTGACATTGTCAATAAATTTCACACCGGCGTCTTTTCCGCCCTTTATACCAAAGCCCAGAATGGCACCCTGTCCGTCAGGCAGATATTGTTTCGCCAGACCATGATTTGGATGCGATACCAATCCGGGGTAGTTCACCCAATCCACAGCGGGGTGTTTTTCGAGAAATTCCGCCAGGGTCAATGCATTTTGACAATGCCGCGGCACCCGCAAATGCAGGGTTTCCAGACCTTGCAGCAGTAGAAAGGCATTGAACGGCGACAGGCATCCGCCCGTATCTCGCAGGATGTTGGTCCGAATCTTGATGATATAGGCCAATTCCCCAAGGACCTCGAAGTACTTCAGCCCGTGATAGCTTGGATCCGGTTCGGTCAGTTCCGGGAACTTTCCATTGTCCCAGGGGAACTTGCCGGAGTCCACCACGATCCCGCCGATACTGGTGCCGTGGCCGCCGATGATCTTGGTGCAGGAATGTACGACAATATCGACACCGTGTTCGAACGGACGGAACAGATATGGCGACGCCACTGTATTGTCACAAATCACCGGCAAACCGTTATCATGTGCGATCTTGGCAATCGCTTTATAATCCAGCACGTCGTTTTTCGGGTTGCCGATGGTTTCGATGTAGACTGCGCGTGTGTTTTCTTGAATGGCTTTGGCAAAGTTATTCGGGTCATTCGGGTCGACAAAGGTCACATCGACACCCATCTTGGGCAATGTATGCGAAAATAATGTACAAGTTCCGCCATACAATGAGTTTGAGGAAACGACATGCGATCCCGCGGGTGCGATATTCTGAATCGCCGCGGTAATCGCCGCCATACCGGAACTGAATGCACAGGCTCCGATGCCCCCTTCCATCGCAGCGATGCGTTTTTCCAGGACATCTGTTGTCGGATTCATCAGGCGGGTATAAATGTTGCCGAATTCCTTCAGGGCAAACAGATTAGCCGCGTGTTCGGCATTGTTAAAGACATAACTGGTCGTTTGATAAATCGGCACCGCGCGACTGTTCGTGGTGCTGTCCACTTCCTGGCCGGCATGCAAGGCAAGGGTATCTAATTTATATTGTTTCTCTTCCATCTTCAAATCCTTATTTATATATGTCGATTGGGTTGTTTAGTTTCAGGAAGGCAGCACTTCGAGCATCCGATCAAGTGAGCGTTTCGCATGGGAACAGACCGGCTCAGGAACGGTAATAATGTATTGCATGTCCTCAAGAGCCCAGGCCACCTTTTCCAAAGATATTTTCTTCATGTTCGGACACACTGCTTTTTCCGTTACCGGGTAAAAGTGCTTGTCCGGATTTTGTTTTTTAAGTGAATGGATGATTCCTTTCTCTGTTGCAATAATAAATTCATTAACCTTGCTATTTTTTGCAAATTTGAGCATCTGTCCGGTACTGAGCAGTTCATCGGCAATCGCCCGGACATCCGGATTACACTCCGGATGAGCCAGCACCAACGCGTCAGGATGGTTCTTGCGGGCCTGGTGGATATCATCGGTCAGAATACGGACATGCGTGGAACAGTAACCCGGCCAGAGAATCATCTCACGACCTGTTTGTTCGACGATGAAGCCGCCCAGAGTTTTATCCGGGACAAACAAAATCTCACGGTCCTGCGGCAGCGTTTTCACCAATTCCAATGCATTTCCGCTGGTGCAGCAATAATCACTCAGGGCTTTGACTTCGGCGGTCGAATTTACATAGCAAACCACCAGTGCATCCGGGTGCTCGGTCTTTAATTTCTGTAATTGTTCGGCATTAATCATATCCGCCATCGGGCAACCGGCCATTTTGTCCGGCAGGAGTACTGTCTTTTCGGGTGATAAAATCGCCGCGGTTTCAGCCATGAACAGCACGCCGCAAAACACGATCACATCCGCATCGGTTTCAGCGGCCTGCACGCTGAGTCCCAGTGAATCGCCGGTATAATCAGCGATATCCTGTACCTCGCCCGGCTGGTAATTATGCGCCAGGATTACGGCATTACGGTCTTTTTTGAGCGATTGAATCTTATCAATAACAGCAGAGCTCATATATGATACTCCAACTCGGTAAAACCAGGTCCTTTTTTTCTGTAAAATGCTTCCGGACGTGAAATGGCCACCACTGTCTGGGGAGGAACCGACTCACGCATCCAGACATTACCACCAATAATCGCCCCTTTACCGATAGTGATATCACCCAGAATCGTCGCTTCAGCATAGACGGTCACTTCATCTTCGAGGGTGGGATGGCGTTTTTGATCACGAATAATTTCGCCGCGTTCATCTTTTGGAAAGCTCAGTGCTCCCAGCGTTACCCCCTGATAAATCTTGACCCGGCTGCCAATGACAGCTGTTTCACCGATGACTACACCGGTTCCATGATCGACGAAGAAATACCTGTCGATCTGCGCGCCGGGATGGATGTCAATACCCGTCTGCGAATGAGCATACTCCGACATAATACGCGGTATCAAAGGCACGTCCATCCGATAGAGTTCGTGAGCAATTCGGTGAATGGCAATCGCCAAAATACACGGGTAACTGATGACTATTTCCTCAAATGATTTAGCCGCCGGATCACCATCATAGGCTGCTTCAACATCAGTCTTGAGCACGCCGCGGATGGCCGGAATGCGTTTGAGTAATTCCTCGGCGTAGATATCGGCAAGGTTCGAGCAATCACAGGTGGGGCAATCTTTCAGCTTGCATTCGTGTCGCAGTGACATTTCGATCTGCTCTTTCAAGTCACGCTTTAAAATCACCAGCAACTCATGAATTACGGATCGCACATTCTCGCGGGTTACTTTACGCAATCCGCGATACCCTGGAAAGAGCAATTCCAACAACAAATCCAGGACATGAATGATCTTCTCGCGCGCCGGCAGATTTCGTACATCAATAAAATTGATGCCGGAATCATTCTTATAGGTCTCAACGATCTGATCAGTAAGAGACTCGAAATCCAAATGATTAGGGAACCTACCAGACATTTCAAACAACCTCAAAACGAAAACAGTTTACATATCCAGATGAGCATACAAATCAGTGCTGAGATAACGTTCGCCGGTATCGCACATAATGAATACAATGGTTTTTCCGGCGTTTTCGGGCAGTTTCGACAATTCAACGGCGACATGACAAGCAGCTCCGGCACTGATTCCGGCCAAAATTCCCTCGGCACTGGCAAGGTCCCTGGCAGCCTGAATGGCTTGATCATTGGTGACTGAAACGATACGATCATAAACTTCGGTATTCAAGATCATCGGAACGAATCCGGCTCCAATCCCCTGGATCTTGTGGGGTCCCGGATTGCCTCCCGACAGGACTGGTGAATCCGTCGGCTCAACAGCAATGATTTGTACATCGGGCTTTTTGGCTTTCAGCACTTCGCCGCAACCGGTAATCGTTCCTCCGGTTCCGACACCGGAAACCAAAATATCAATCTCGCCGTCGGTATCTTCCCAAATTTCCAGGGCCGTTGTTTTGCGATGGATTTCCGGATTGGCCTCGTTATTGAATTGCTGGAGAACCAGGGAATTCGGTGTATCCCGATGCAGCTTTTCGGCGGCTTCAACCGCCCCTTTCATACCTTCAGCGGCCGGGGTAAGTTTAATTTCAGCCCCTAGAATCCGCAACAGTTTACGCCGTTCCAGGCTCATCGATTCCGGCATCGTAAGGATCAGACGATAGCCTCGAGCAGCACAGACAAACGCGAGTCCAATGCCCGTATTGCCGCTGGTCGGCTCAATCAAAACAGTTTCCTTATCGATCTGGTTTTGTTGTTCCGCCTTTTGAATCATGGATATGGCAATCCTGTCTTTCACAGATCCGCAAGGATTAAACGATTCCATTTTAGCCAGCACCATGGTATCCTTATCAACCATGCGATTGAGTTTGACCAATGGTGTATGTCCGACAGTAGCAGTAATATCTTTATAAATTCTACCCATGGCAAACCTCTCCTTGGTATAAAATTTTAAATGTGATAGTTATTTGACTTCTTGGAACGCAGGGACCGCTCAACCAAATCCGCCAGAGTCACTGACTCCAATACCCCGAAAATAGCATTCTGCAATTCCTGCCAGATCTCCCGGGTAGCACAATCCGTACAGCGGGGACAGTATTCCGGATGCTCCAGACACTCGGCGGGAACCATCGGCCCCTCAAGAGTTTGAAAAACATCTTTAAGCTGGATTTCAGAGGGCGGTTTGGCCAGCGTATACCCCCCACGCGGACCACGAATACTGCGAACCAGTCCCGAGGCTTTCAGCATGGCAATCAACTGTTCGAGATATTTATTCGAAATATCTTCTCGTTGAGCAATTGTTTTAATTTGAAGTGGTGCATTGCCATATTCCAACGCTAACTCCAAAATTGCCCTCATTCCATACCTTGTTCTTGACGATAATTTCATACTTTATCTCCTAATATCCTATTACATTAGTAGTTTATTTTTTTATACTACTATATTCCCAGAGACTTGTGCAAGAAAAAAACCTCAACAATGCAATTTTTTAGAATTTTCATATCTTTTTATTGATATTAGGCTTATCCTTATCGCCTTTCAGTCTTTGGCCCTGAATTACATTGACACTGTTGATCTTGATTCTATAATCAGAATTACTTTCCTGAAGAATACTTACGTAGCGGGAATACGGAGTTGCTGACGATGCCGAAGACTACCACACGAAAAATCGCTTTTATTTCATCCTCTCTTCCACGAAAGTGCGGTATTGCCACTTTCAGCAATGATTTGATTCAAAGCATCACCGGCTGCGCCGGAACATCCTTCGATCCGTTTGTGGTCGCAATGGTTTCCAGCCATGAACACCAATACAGCAGTCCTGTTAAATTTGAGGTCCGTAGAAATGTCAAAAATGACTATTTATGCGCAGCCGACTACCTGAATTTCAGTCACGTTGATGTCATTTCGGTCCAGCATGAATTTGGCCTCTTTGGAGGGGATGCGGGCAGTTACCTCAATTTCCTGTTGAAACGTGTCGATGCCCCGGTCATTACAACCCTGCATACTATTTTAAACGATCCCTCGCCGGAGTACCGACAAGCAACAATTGATGTCTGCGGTCTTTCGTCTCAAATCATCGTCATGAATACGCGCGGGATTTCCATGCTTAGCGAGATTTACGGCATTGAACCGGCAAAAATCAAACTAATCCCGCACGGGATTCCGGATTTGCCGTTTGTTGACAGCAGTTACTATAAACATAAATTCGGCATCGAGGGGCGTAAGACCATTCTGACATTCGGCCTGATTAGCAGGAACAAGGGTATCGAGCACATGCTTAAATCCCTGCCGGCCATTGTTGAGACTGACCCGACCGTTCTTTACATCATCCTCGGCGCCACTCATCCCGATGTGCTGCGCCACGATGGAGAAGAATATCGGTTTGAACTTCAGCGAATCGTAGACGAACTGGGGATTCATAATAATGTCATGTTTTACAATCAGTTTGTCAGTGACGAAAGGCTTCACCATTTTCTCTGTGCCGCAGATTTATATGTCACCCCCTACCAAAACCTTGAACAACTCACCAGCGGCACCCTTGCCTTCGCAGTAGGAACAGGCAAAGCCGTTATATCCACCCCCTACTGGGCGGCTCAGGAGCTACTGGACGAGGGTCGCGGAAAACTGGTTCCATTCAATGATCCCAAGGCACTGTCCGATACGATCATAGAATTATTAAAAGATGAATCTGCTCTCAATTGCTATCGCCGCTGTGCTTATGACTACGGACGGACACGTACATGGTCTAAGGTTGCAAAACAATATTGGGACCTTTTCTTAAATACGACATTGCCTCCAAAATCACCGACACGAACATCCAAACGACCGACGGAGGGTATTTCTTTGTCAGAAATCCCGGAACCGGCTCTGCAACACCTGCGTCATCTCACTGATGACACCGGTTTAATTCAACACGCCAAATTCATGCTGCCGGATCGCAACCATGGATATTGCACCGATGATAATACACGGGCAGCTTTAGCCATGGTCAAATATTACAACCAGTATCCGGACCCGGAAGCATTACGGCTTTTTAATATTTACCTTTCCTTTATCTGTCATGCCCAGCGTGAAGACGGTACATTTCACAACTTTATGTCATATGATCGCCAATGGATCGATCCTGAACCCCAACATGATGCACTGGGACGTGCCTTGTGGGCATTCGGATCAATCATTGAACACCCGCCTTATAAAGAATTGGTTCCGATCATTAAGGATTTATTTGACCGATCCTTATCGCATATACCGGGACAATCTCCCCGCGGAAAGGCCTACGCGATATTTGGGATGCGAAGCTACCTGAAGCAATTTCCCGGCGCCAGCGATAGCAAATGGCACATACAACAAGCCGCCCAATGTTTGGTGAAACTGTATCACCAATACGCAGACACACAATGGAATTGGTTTGAAGAAACGCTGACTTATGATAATGCCGTTCTACCTCATGCGCTTTTTGAGGCCTATTTGTCAATAGCGAACGATACATATCTTGAAATCGCCACTAAAACGTGCGACTTCCTGTTGGAAAAAACGTTTACGGGTGAACATTTTAGTTTTGTCGGCTGCAACGGCTGGTACCCCAGGAATGGCGTTAAAGCTCAATTTGACCAGCAACCACTGGAAGCGGTTGGGACTGCAATGATGCTTCGAGCTGCCTATGAAGCAACGGATAATCCGAACTACCTCAAGATTCAGAAAAAGGCCTTCGACTGGTTCTTCGGGGATAACGATCTTTCCGTTCCACTTTATAATTTTCGCACCAAGGGATGTTCAGATGGATTGCAAAAGAATGGTGTGAATTTGAATCAGGGCGCTGAAAGTATGCTTAGTTTTTTGCTGGCTCAACTCAGTATCATTGAAAGTTTCAGCCCGTCACAAGACAATCAGGTCAATCATCCAGAAAAAAAAACATTGCCAACCAAACCAAAATCTGAACTTCAAGAATAGAAAACTTATGCGCATTGCAACATTTAACGCTAATTCAATTCGAAGCCGCCTGCCGGTGATTCGAAAATGGCTCGATCTTCATCAACCCGATGTACTGGCGATCCAGGAAACCAAGGTCCAGGATCCGGACTTTCCACTTACAGACCTTGCTGAAACTGGATATAAGGCCGTTTTTCGCGGCCAGAAGAAATATAACGGGGTTGCCTTTCTCAGCAAAGCCAATCCCGAAGATGTTGTTGATACCCTTGAACAAGACACCACCGATCAAGCACGTTTCCTGAAGGCGCGCTTTGAGAACATTATTGTCATCAATACGTATATTCCCCAAGGTAAAGCTGTGGATTCAGAGAATTTTAAATATAAATTGGATTGGTTTAGTTGGCTTCGGCACTATTTTGACCGTTATCATACCCCGAAAGAACAAATTCTATGGGTTGGGGACTTTAATGCGGCCAAAGAAAATTCCGATGTTCATGATCCGGAAATATTATGGGGTCATGTATGTTTTTGTGAGCCCGTTAAAAACGCCCTTTACAACATCATAAATTGGGGCTTTATTGATCTTTTCAGGAATCATCATCCCGAAGCCCAACAATACTCATTTTGGGATTATCGCGTTCCGAATGGCTTTCAAAGAAATCTAGGTTGGCGTCTGGATTACATTATGGCAACACCGAATATCGCCGATACATGTATAGATTGCTGGATAGATCGGACTCCTCGAGGATGGGACAAACCCAGCGATCATACGTTTGTGGTTGCAGATTTTGATATCTAATCCCCTGTTGAGGCTGAAAATTGCCGCGAGTAAAACCGTTACAAACGGCCCAAACGCTGGACTGTTGCACAGGAACAGGGGTTTTCAGTTGTAATAAGGATAAAACTTCGATATTCAAACTTGCATTTTTGTATAAATGTTTTATGATTTCGAGTTCTATTTATGTGAATGTAGGTACAAAAATCAAATAAAGGCCGAACCAAATGGGGCCCGTAACGATATCATACGACGATTTTAATGATCTAGTTAGCAGTCGAACAGAACGCTATTTTAAAGCGGTCGGCTATTTAAAAAACCATGCCGGCAAAATGAACTTCCTGACACGACCGCTGCTTGGTGAATTGTTGTCACAAGCCACACAGATCGAAGAACTTCTGGATACGTATGGAGCTCGAAATAATTGCCGCTGGGCCCGGTTTCGAGCGTTAACAGCTGCGATTAAGCTGTTTTCTAACGTCAGTTATGAACTGCTTCATATTCATCATTCGATTCCAGCCTATCGACTCCTGAAGGTTAAACGCGATTTCTCAAAAAGCACTGAACAGACACTGCGTTTTGCCGAAAGCATTCTTCTTGATGCTGCCGAGCGTCTTCTTGCAGAAGCCGGTACGCTGCACCTTCCCATTCCGGAAATCCCGAAGGCAGAACATTATTTTGATGAAAAACTCCCGACCGGACGTCTTCCGCATGATCTTGCCAGGAGAAAAATTGAAGCTGTTTCCAAAACTGTCTCATTCCTGTCGACGGCTTTTTTAAATCTGGCTGCAGAAAGCCGAAAAATACTGCCCCATAAAAATCCAGCCTCAAACGCATCCCTGTGTGAATTAACCGGCCCCATCAGTGAAGAAAAACTGCGTTCGCTTGAACTGCGGTTTCATAATCTTCAATCCCTTTATGATACGTACGTATCTACCACAGAAACCGAAGTGTTTGACAATGATCTTCCAGTGCTTCGAGGCCATATCAGCGTTGTGCTGCATCTACTGCGCCTGGCACGGGACTTTGCCCATTACTATGAGCGGCATGCCGGACCGAATGCTCAGCATATCGTTCAGGTTCGTAAACGCCTTGTCGACCCCGAAACGCTTTTGGAAATTCTGATCAATTATTGCATCAGTTATGTATCGGAATATCTAACCTGTGCTGAAATGCTGTGTCAGCACATGCTCAAACGATATACCGAGATTGGCACCATTGAAGTATGCGTGCCCCCATATCGTGGATTTCATGTCCGGCCATCAACCCTTATCTCCAAACTGGTACTTCACTACGGCAGTGAAGTAAAGATGAAACTGGGGGATGACACGTACGACGCCAGTTCCCCGCTGGAGTTATTCCGTGCAAACGAAAAGATCAACGCCCACAAACGTCGATCTCTGGCCCAGGAAATCATCTGCCTGAACCTGGTTCCCTCGAAAGCTGATGAAAAGAACCTTGAATCAATTATTCGAGATGTCATTATAACCCTGGCCGAACGCGGAAAAGTAATCATTTACGAAAAGCCGCTGAAGATCGAAGAAAAATACTTTCAGTCCGATGCTAAACTGATGGAGCAGGTTACCGATGAAATCGCCAGGCTGCAGGTAACCGGAAAGATCGATATTGCCACCGACATTCATGCGGCGTTCACCGGGGATAAGCGTGTACTCGAAGACATTCAACTGCTGGCCGAAAACGGGTATGGGGAAGATTCTTTTGGAAATAACATCGCCCTGCCGGATCCCCTGGCATATCTTCGCCAATAACTACACTTGAACCAATCAGTACCAAATTAAACATCATCAGGACGCCGCATTCGGGTCCGTCAATGCCATCGATCCAGTGTCAATGATTTCGTCATCCGAGGTTACCGACTCAGACGATTGAGATTCAGGATCATCCTCGACAACATCAGAGAGCGATTTCATGAGGTTGTCCGCCTTGTAAGAGGGGATTGCATAAATCCAACCCTGATGTTTTTGATTGAATTCAGTCACATTATCGATAGCTAATAATTTGGCTTCTTTTTCCTTCAAGACCTCTTCAGACTCGACATGTCGTTCTTTTTCAACAGGTGTTTTATCCATGAAATCAGCCGACAGTTTCGTATAGACCTTATCATCCTTTTTGGCCAGCACGAGTTTGTAAACGGTTTCATCGTAAAGCTTACAGGTATAGACTGACTCAAACTGAAGATCCTCAGGAGCACTTTCAACACTCATGACATCGTCAAAACCAAGGTAGTTCAACGCACCAAAAACAGATTCATAAACAGTATCCTTGAACTGCTTGCCGGCGGGCATATTGTCCATTTCAACATTATCGCTGCCCTCCGGCGAAGTGAGAATATACACATCGTCACCGGTCCTGACAGCAACACTGTCAATATTGGGCTTTTCGACCCTGAGCAGTTCCTTATTGATATAATCCAGGGGTGCTGTATTGATACGCGGCGGATTTTTAATGCTGTATACCGGATTAGCGGATAGTAATCTGACAAACGCATTGCCATCCTCATCGGTTTCTGACATGGCAAATCCCACAATCACACCGGCTTGATCATCCAGAAATTCGAGGGTATATTGAGCGGTGTCTTTAGTGACTTTCAAATCAACATGATTGTCCGGATTGCTGGTAATGACTTCATAGGTGCGGATGTCCAGGCAATTATTAATGAGTGTATTGATCTTCGCGATATCGGCCGGATAGCCGTCCTTATCTGCAACAACAAAACCATTGCCCGTGCGGTTCAGTGTCATTGTTGTCTGACCCTGTTCACTGGTGATCTGAATCGCCGCAACGGCTCCAAGATCAAGCCCTTCAATCAGAGCTGCGCTGCTGAAATCCGCAATATTCACACGTTGACTCAGGCGGCTTTGCAAAATTGCCCAACCGGCCATCACTACAGCAAGTATCCCTAATACAGCAAGTTTCTTATCGCTCATAGTCTCTCCTATGTTCTTCTACGGGTTCGTCAATCAGGAATCACTGGCATGACTGATATACCGTCTACGTTTGATACTTCGATAAATCCCTAATGCGACTGCAATACACAGCGTCAGAATGGGTCCTGGAATCGTACAGTAAAACCGCATCCGTTCTTTAAGTTGTTCAACCCGCTGTCGTTTCTGCATTTTGATGTCTCGAAGCTGCTTCTCTGCATCCCGCAATTTTAATTCGATGTCTTTTTTCTCTTCAAGAATCGTCTGATTGATTAATTCACCTCGATTCTCACCGTCAAGCGACTGAAGCTTCTCGTTGAGTTGCTGTTCAAAGACCGCAATCTGGGCCTCGATGGCACGGCTTTTTTCGAGTGTTTCTTCTTCGGCCTTCATTTCAATATCTTCAACCACCGTAAACGGACGGCTGTAATTGCCGCGGGAGCGGATCGAAATCAGCCGGTCTGAACCGGACAGGTTTTCCAGGACATTCATCAACAATGTACTGTTGTCTCCCACTGTGGCCAGACCGAAAATGGTTCGCTGATACGCCACCATGTCGCCAAGAAAATCCACATCCGAAATCACAACAACAGCACCGGACTCACTCGATTCTGTAAGACCGGTTATGGTTTTTTCAGCCGGTTCGTTGGGATCAGCGTTTTCATCGGAAACCTGCCCTTCTGTCTGGGTTGAAACCACAATCCCTTCCGGAAACGCACTTTTGAAATGACCGGTCACCATGTATCCCATTTTGACCGATTCGGTGCCGTCACGGAAACGCCGCATAAAAGCACCGTAATCGGGACTCATCAATTCAAATGGACTTTCCACGGACCAGGTATTACCCTTGTCTGATGTCATCAACAGAGGAGCATAGTTCAAATCGGAGTTTTCCGGGCTCTGCTCAAGACGGTTCAAAACACCCGGAAAGACCATCGTGACTTCACGTAAATCCGCAACAATTGGATGCTCCTGGTTAAAACAGTTCTCGTCAGCAGTCAATTTCAAGATACTCAAAATCTTTTCCGGCCGCTCATTAGGACTCGGCGAACCAATCACGGACAGGGAACGGTCTCCGGCAAATGTATCCGCCGGCATTTCCAATCCCCATGCCTTCAAAAGATCCGGCAGATTCGAACTGGCCTCATGCTGAATGCCGCTGAGCTGCTGCTGACGATCCGGCGGATCTGCGATACAATGCGGGTCGACGCAAACAACCGTTCGCCCGCCTTGAAGCAAAAATTGGTCAATCGCAAATCGCGTTTGCTCTGACAACGCTTTGGGATGAATCACAAGCAGCAGGTCAACATCGCTGATCGTATCCGTATCGGTCGGCACCATGGAAACCTCATACTGCTTTTCGAGATGAGAGACGATCCCCCATTTTCGGTTGCCCTGCTGGCCCTGCATCTGCATCATTCGGAGCATATACTCCGAATCCCCGGTCACCGGCAATGAACTGAGAATACCCAGTCGCGTCTTTTGACGGGTGACTGCAGTATCAATCAGATAGCTGATATCGTATTCGACAAATTCCTGCCGGTCCGGCGAGAAAAACTCGATGGTTTTCGTAACACCAAACTGAGTCTGCAGGACCAGTCCAAAGAAAAAGCTTTCATCTTCGGTAATATTAAAGCGACGCAAATTGTAACGAATCGCCGCCAGTTCCTCTTCACTGTACGGACGCGGGTCAATGATTTCCAAATTCACCTTCCCTTTCGCCTGTGTCTCATATTCTTCCAGCAGCGCCCGTACATACGTGTAATAATTATTATAAAAACGAATCTGGTCCGGTGCCTTCATTGCTGCGGTTTTTGTATAAAACAGCTTTAGTGTAACCGGCTGCTTCAGATTGGCCAGGATTTCCTTGGTGCCTTCCGAGAGTGTATATAAACCGCGTTCGGTAATGTCAAACCGAATTTGTTTTCCCAGATTCTGCGAGATCGAAATCGCAGAAATCGCAATCACCACGACAAATAAGATTCCTAAAATCGCACGTGTGGTCCTGTTCATCAGTTCGCCTTCCTTTCTTCCAGAATCAGCGTGCAGGCATACACCCAGGCAACAATCAAAATTCCAAAGTACGCAATATCCTTGAACTCTACAACACCCCGCATAACGGATTCAAAGTGGGTTTGAAAACTCAGGCTTTCCGCGATGGATGCAACCGCAGGAGAAATTGATGTAGACAGGTAATCCATGGTGGTCGGATTATCTGCAAAAACCAAAATCGCACAAACCACGACCGAGATGATAAAGCTGATCACCTGGTTCTTCGTCAACGCAGAGAAAAACGAGCCAATCGCCAGAAAGCCTCCTGCCATCAGGAAAGCCCCCAGGTAGCCGGTCACAATCTGTCCCATATCCGGATCGCCAAGATACACCACAACAGCCGGTAAGGGAAACGTTAGAATCAAAGCGATACCTAAAAATGCCCATGCCGCCAAAAACTTTCCCAACACCGCCTGCGGCACTGTGATCGGAAGCGTCAGCAGCAGTTCAATTGAACCGCTTTTACGCTCTTCGGACCAGAGCCGCATCGCAACAGCCGGAATGAATACAATAAACAGCACCGGCATTTTCGAAAAGAACAGTCCCAAATCAGCCTGTCCGATCTCAAAAAACTTGTCAATGAACGGCCACAAGCCGGCGGCAAACAAAAAGATCACCAGGAAAACATAGGCCACCGGCGTCGCGAAATATCCTTTAAGCTCTCGTTTAAAAACAGCCAAAAAACTTTGCATCTGTAATACTCCGTATTTTTGGTTAATAATTAGGCAGTTTTGCGGGTCATTGTAATTTTACGAAAGACCTCGTTCAGATTACAGCCGTGCTCCTCGGTCAACTTGGCCGGTGTGGAGTCGACCAGTATTTTCCCCCGTGCGATAATGATCGTACGATTACACACCTGTTCGACCTCTTCGAGGATATGCGTGGAGACAATAATGCATTTCTCCTGCGCCATCTGGTTGATGAGTTGGCGTACTTCATACTTTTGGTTGGGATCCAATCCATCGGTTGGTTCATCCAGAATTAAGACCTTCGGATCGTGAATCAGGGCCTGTGCCAGGCCGACACGGCGGCGATACCCTTTAGAGAGGGTTTCAATGGTCTGATGATAGACGGACTCGATTGAACACATCGGCAGGATACGGTCCAGGGTCAGCTTTCGTGCACGCCCCTTGATCTGTCGTGCATCACAGACAAAATCCAGAAATCCGGCCACCGTCATTTCATGGTATGCCGGAGCGTTTTCCGCCAGGTATCCCAGCGATTTCCGCACACCGACCGGATCGGTAATAATATCATGTCCGCATACTCTGGCAGTACCACCATCCGGAGCCAGAAAACAGGCCAACATTTTCATCGCCGTACTTTTTCCGGCCCCATTGGGGCCCAAAAAGCCCAACACATCCCCTTTTTGAGCAATAAACGAAATGTCGTCCACTGCCGTCACAGGACCAAAACAGCGTCTCAGGTGTTCTACCTCAATCATTATATGCTCCTATAATTTCAATTTATGGTTATACTATTTCCAGTTTTTGGGAATTTTTTTTTGGTAACCGTGAATACGGTATTTGATACTATTTAATTGATTTTTTTTGTCTGTCAAGCCCTTTTTTGAAGATATTTAGAGGGAAATGATACAAACATCCTGTTTACAAAAAAGAAAACGGGCCGCCAATCATTTGATTGGCGACCCGTGAAAATCGCAAATCAGTTATATACGATCTTGAAACACCTTATGGGTTCGTGATCGGCAACTGCTCTGAGGGTTGACCCGCATTCAGATTCGGCGAACGGTCTCGCGTAATCACATACCACAGGTATTCGGCATGTTTGTTGCCGGTATAGACCCGGAATTCTTCCGGAGTCTGCAGGTCCCCGGTCCCACTCGGGTTTGTATAGTACTCAGCATTAAAGTCGGCAGCAAATTCACCTTCACCAACATTGTCAGCATTTCGCCATTCAGGTCCGCCGCCAATACTGCCGCCGCTGCCAAGCGATGCGGATTCAGTACAAACAAACTTGTACTCGACATCGTTTTCATCGGTAGCAATATTAGCAATGATAATATGGTACCAATTTCCGCCATCAGAGATCGCCAAGGGATAACCTTCCGCATGCTCTGCCGGATCGGGATCAGGCGGGGTCAGATCCACTTCTGCAATCGTAATATTGCTGAGATCAGACCAGTCACCTTCCTTGAGCGGAACCGTATCAGTGCCATAAAACAATCCCATACGCACCTGGTAACTGTATGTCACACCCGCTGTTAATCCACTATCCGTAAAGGTACGCGTGGTGCTGTAAGCCCGGTCGTTGCCACCGGCACCGCCGCTGGTTTCTTGGAATTGATACTTGATGACATAGCCCGGCGGTAATGGCGGATCGCCAAATGCTGAATAAGGCCTTACCTCCATCGTCACCGAATATGCTGATGTCGACTGTTCCGGTTCCTGAGCCCACTCGGCCTGAGGTACATCTTTGTCAACATTGGGAATCAAGACTTCTCTTTGAACAGATTGATCTGTTTCCAGTCCGCTGCCGTCTCTGGCCGAAACTACATACCGATACAGTCCCGGAGGCAGACCGGTATCCGTAAATGTACGTGAGGACTGCCAGTCATTACCCGGAATTTCACCCGGCAGAAGACGACTGAAATAATATTCAATCGCATCATCCGGCCACCAGTCATCGTGATGCTGAATGACGCTCATTTCAATGTCAGCAAATGTATCGGCCACGGCTCTTGGCTCGATTTCCCAACGTGAGGGATTCGGCGTCGGCGATTCTCTATCATAATCCAACCAGCAGGAACTGAAGACCGCGTAATCGAAGATATCGATCAACCGGTCATAATTGAAATCGGCTCCGTCGCACCAATTATTCTCGGCACCGCATTGATCAAGCGTCATCCATTGCTCGATGAAGACCATAAAGTCCTCTAAATCAATGCTGCCGTTCATCACCAGGTCCAGATTTCGACATGAGTATCTCGCCACAAACGGATAATGGAAGCCCATATCAACTTCAGCCCTGTCATTGGCATTGAAAATACTGGTCGTATAATTAGTCAGACCCGCTGCAGCTGCAGTGCGACTGCCCGCATCAACACAGTCACTGGTCTGATCCAGGTAGTACTGTTTCTCAAAATCATTTACATCATCAGCACCGATGGGCATGATAAACAACGGATCTACGCTGATCATTCCGGGACGCGGCGTCTCCGGATTGAGCGTACAATCCACACCGACGTAAATTCCCGGTCCAGGTTCATTATCCGAATAATCCTGAACATCAGAAAATCTGATCGTCATTTCAGATGGGCGCGGATCAAAATCATACCCCGATCCCACTGTGATTTGAGTGCCTTCCTGTGCATCGTTGCCCCAGAAGATACAATCAAAGACGTTCGCGATACTGTGCGTTGAGGTATACAGGCCGCCGCCGGAACCGGGCGACACCAGAACCTGCTCCCCAGTCCCGTCATCTTCGTAGATACCCACACTTAAATTATCAGCAAAGGTACAGTTGCCGAAGTCCGCACGGCTGAACCACTTCACAGATGCACCGGCACCATTACGCCCGGAGACATTTACAGCGAACAGACAGTTAAAGACATCTGCAATATCATTCACCGTACCGCTGAGTTGTAAGCCACCGCCGGAAATATCCGCCCGGTTGTTCATGAAGATGCTGTCGCGAATGGACAGATCCATCACGTGAGCATACAGACCGCCGCCTTCACCGGTCAAGTCTTCGGTTGCCACCGGCACGATGATCTCACCGTCCGGATCAATGACTCCGGTATCGGGGTCAACATTCCGGCTCAGGGCAAGGTTGCCATGGATCAATGAACCAGTAATCGAAGCAGCCAAATCATCAAGGAACAATCCGGCACCGAGATAGGCATTGTTTTCAAACACGTTACAGTCGGTCACATTCACCTCTGAATCAAATCCGTAAATACCGCCACCAACGTGCGCTGTATTGTCCACAACTTCACAGCCTTCAAAGCTGACCTCGCAACCAAATTCATACGCCACGGCACCGCCATAGGTGACCTGGAGGGTATGCGGCAGATCCACCATAGTAGTATCTGCAGTGTTATTGCGGAACACGCAGTTCTCGAATGTCAACTCACTATCAATCGCTGCAAAGACAGCTCCGCCTGCGGTCGGCATATTCAACTGCCGATCCGGCCACGCTGTTTCACTGCCCGGTTGCGTACCACCAACACCGGTTAGACCGCCATGCGTCTGGTTGTTCTCGAAGACACAATCCTTAAATGTTGCATGGCTCTGAAGTTCACAATAAACTGCTCCGCCATAAGCACTGTAACGCCAGGAGTCCATGATCGTATCATAGTCCGGATCATATTCCGCATTGCTGGCGGGATAATCGTTCGCGAAACTGCCCCAGCTTGTATAAACATCGGCCCAGTTGAACCACCTGGCCCAGAGATCAAAATCATATTCACCGTAGAAGGATGAATAGGGGTAGGACAGATCGTACTTGTTGTCGGAGGCCTCGTAACTCCAGCCGTCCCATCCCAGTTCCTGCAGGTAGGCTTCGTTATCTCCACCATAGAGCCAACCGCCACCGCGACCGCCCATGTAATTCGTTTGGTTAATTGTAACAAAATCAGCACCGTTACCACCGTTGGCACCGAAGACCTCGTTGCCGGTAAATGTGCAGCTGATAAACTCAGGCTCACTGCTTAGACCGCAATAAACGGCACCGCCATAGGTCGGACTGGGCCAGCCGCCGTCACCGCCGTCTTCGTGGCCATTACCGCCCTGGGTACCATTTTCGCCATTAGCACCTGTTACCGAGTTATTTTCAAAAATACAGTTAATGATTTTCGGCGAACTGTCAAACATTTCAAGCGCACCGCCGAGGATGGCGTACTGATGATACCCGTCGGCACCAGCCGGAGGTTGATCATGCACGCGTTGAATCCTGTTGAAATTACAATCCGTAAAGATACAATTACGAATAATCAAGTCAGCCTGGGTCAGATCCATCTGGCTGTTATCAATCGTAATACCTTCAATAACAGTCTTTTCGTTCAGATCGGTCAACTCAAAATAGAAGTTATCGAAAACTGTCGCCCGAATAACCGCCTCATCTTCCGGATTGGAACCGGAGATCGTTACCTCTTTTCCTATAAGTTCAATGTAGTTCAGACTCGACGGGAACTGGCTTGCAGCGGTGTAGCTACCCGGAGCGATAAAGATCACATCGCCGTCCTGTGCATCTGCCAGCGCATCACCCAGGGTCTCATATTCCGCAGACGAACCGACATTGATGGTTCTTCGAAGTCGCGTCAGAACCTCAATTATCTTATCCTTTGTCATCAAGACAATGTTCTCAGCGTTTTGGGAATTGTCATTAATGGTACCTCCGTCCCAACCGGTCAGGTAGTACGCCGAATCCACATTGGCCGTCAAGGTCACAATGGCACCTTGGTAGTAGCTGCCCGAAGCCGGATCGACAGTCCCCAGACCGCCGCTTACAGAAGCTGTCAGAGAAAAAGTCTCTGTATTCGGATCGGGGATATAGTAATGATACCCCAGGTCGACCAAGTCGGATTCACCGTCACTGCCGCCGTCTTCGATGACTGTTCCATCCCTCGGGTCGGTCGGATCGGTTGTGTACTGCAGCGTTCGTGTCAAATCATAGAGTCCGACTGCATTCGGTGTATCACTTCCGGCATTGATCGCTGGACTCTCCTGCGGCTGGCCCAATTGACTCAAATAATATCCATCAAAGGGACCTTCTCGATACTGCGGATTACTGTCAAGAATATCTGTTTCGCCTTGAACACCGTAACCACCGATTGACCTTAAGCCATCGGCGTTAGATACGGGTGCATTCGTTTGAGCATTAAAGAGATCGCCGAGTTTATTCCCGTAAAAGAGACTGTACTGGGCATACGAATCCCCACCGGTATCCGTACTTACACCGGATTGTTTTTCATAAATACCAAAACCGGTGTTACCGCTGATAATCGAGTTGTAAATCGACACACTGGAGTCATGATCCACATAAATGCCGCCGCCCTGATTGGCACCACTGATATTATCTGCAATCGTACAGTTGCGTACTTGGAGATTAACAAAGAGCTGAGCGGCAATAGCGCCGCCGGCCGTTTCCGAATCGTTGTTCGCAAACAGACAATTCAGAAGATCCTGGTCCTGGTAATTCTGACCACCTCGAACACACAATCCCGCACCTGCGGCTAAGAGCCCGTACGCCTTGTTGTTTACAAACCGGGCATCAGCAATATTAAACGGACCATTGCCAATGTAGATGCCGCCGCCATATCCCTCGCCATCAGCAGATCGATGAGCTCCGGCATCAATTCCCACGGCCTCATTGCCATACACTAACATTCCCTCCATTGTGACATCGGACAGCGCCGTGTATAAGCCGCCGCCGCTGGCCGCTTTATTTTCGATTAAGTAACAGTCGTACATATCCAGAATGCCAGTTTTGACATAACCGGCACCCCCGTAACCGTTTTCGGATTCGTTGCCACTGAATTCACAATTTTCAAAGCTCAGTCTGATTGTCACCCAATTCGGATCACCGGTGTCGTAAAAGGAGTAAAAAGCACCACCATTGCCGGTTGCTGTATTGGCACTGAATACACTATTGGACACCTTAATATCACCATCAGCCCGAATAGCAGCACCGTAACCATCGGTTCGGTTGCCCATAAAGGTACAGTTGTTTATCTGAGCAGGAATTGCAGGATCATAATCAATCGTAAGCGCACCGGCAATATCTCTATCAACCACATCAACGATTTCTTCAGTCACCGTGCCTGATGCATCAATACTCACCACCAGTACAGATTCTACCTCTTCTTCAATCTCTGCAGGGCTGTTATTAATGAAATCGCAACCTTCCAGTATCAGTGTTCCCTGGGTACCGCTGAACAATGCACCGGCGAGGTTATCCTTGAAAGTACAATCAACAATCGTAGCAATCGCATTCGGATCAAGATTTACAGCACCACCGCGGGTGTAACTCGGCAGATCATCAATCGAAGAAACGGTGTAAGCAGAGTTTCCAACAAACGTACAGTCAATGAGCATGCTGTTGGCATCCTCACCGAAGTGGACCGCACCACCGTAAATCGTACCATTGTCGGAAAGGAAGTTATCCAAACCATCGCGTGCACCCTGTTCA
>ENA-ORCT01000403-ORCT01000403.1-marine-metagenome-genome-assembly--contig:-NODE-403-length-21268-cov-3.132556_pt1 | contig 21268 bp, 19 predicted proteins | sample MGYA00248632_ERZ508511 | MGnify/ENA primary metagenome ERZ508511 (study PRJEB26182, sample SAMN06268839) | marine metagenome | isolation source: Tt an P1-techrep anaerobic enrichment on pine from sediment...
AGATGGGCCACCAGGCAAGCAAGAAATTGTAATTAATAAAATTCGCGTTCCTAAAAGGGGGGTTGATAATTATAGCCGCAGTAAAAATGACTACGCATACCGGATCCGCGGATTCAAAAACGTGTAGATAATATCGGCCACCAGCTGGGTGCCCACGGCCAGAAGCACCATGATCATGGTGCCGGCCTCAAGGGCATTGATATCCTTGTACAGGGCCGAGTCGAGAAGGTACTTGCCCAGCCCCGGGTATCCGAAGACCACCTCCACGATGACAATACCGCCCATCAGCCAGTTGACATGCAGCATGATGACCGTTATCGGCGCGATCAGGGCATTTCGCACCGCGTGCCTGAAGACCACCTTCCGGTAGGGCAAACCCTTTAAAAACGCCGTGCGTATGTAAGGTGATCGCATGACCTCAGCCATGCTCGCCCGGGTGATCCGCAGCACATAACCCAGCTCGATAAGGGTCAGGGTCAACACCGGCAGTACCAGCATGTCCGGTCGCTGCCACGGAGCCTTTTCCCCGAAAACCGTGGCGCCCGGCACCAGTTCGAGCCAATGGGCCACCACCAGAATCAAAAAAATACCGGTGGCAAACTCCGGAATCACCGAAAACATCATCCCGGAAATGGACAGAAACCGATCCTTGAGCGAGCCTTCCTTGAGCCCGGCAATGATTCCGAGCAACAGAGCCAGGGGCATTACGATAACAAAGGCGATACCGGCCAGAACCATGGAATTGCGAAGGCGGACAAACAGGCTGTTGGCCACCGGCCGGCCGGTCCGGAGCGAGACCCCGGGATCCCCCCGCAGAAACCCTTTTTTCAAGGGAATGTATTCCCTGGGCCCGCCGGTCGACTCCATCCACCCGGTTCCGACCACAAAGGTCCAGACCTTGCGATCCGACCCTTTTTCCCAGAGCACGGCATGGTTCTGGCGATCAATGCCCCAGAATGTGCTGACTCCGTTTTTGTCGGTCCGCCATCGTTCATTGTCTGGCTGAAGGGTTTCCGTGCCGTCCGGGGATCGGACGTGGGCGATGAGATCCTCCCCTTTGAGTTCCCACTGAATCAGGTTTCCGTCACCATTTACGGCCCACCACTCCACAAAACCCCCATCGGTCAAAATCCGTTTGAGGGACAGCCCCGTCTTCCGGGAGGCTTGCCAGTCGCTGCCGGCCAGCCAGTAGAGGTAGCGGGTGGAAACCGGCTTATCCAGGCCCATCTGGGCCAGGAATGAGGCTTCCTGTTCCGGGGTGACAAATGCCCCCAGAATGTTTTTCGCCACGTTCCCGGGTGAGGACTCGGTGATTAAAAAAACCGCAATGGACACCAGAAACATGGTGAGCAACATAAGGAAAAAACGGCGAATAATAAATTTTGCCATAACGATTCAGCCTGTGTTCGACGGATCGTTTTCAGAAGCGGATTTTACCGGGTAAGGAACGCGGATTTAATTAATTACGAATAAACACATCCCATCAATCTGGCAGGGAATCGCTTCATCAGAATCGCAATGCGTCGCCCGTGAGTGCCATCTCAATGGCGGCCTCCGGGCATCCGGTGGCGCAGAGCCCGCAGCCCCGGCATAGATCTCGGTTGAGGCGGATAGCAGTCCCGGCTTTCGGGCCTTTGGACACATCGACCAGCTCAACAGCACCGAAAGGGCATCGGCGAATGCAGCGGCCGCACCCGGTGCAGCGGTCCGCCAGCAACCAGGCCTCATACCGGCTCAGGGGCCAGAGTTTTTCCGCCGCCATATTGCGCGCCAGGAGATGGGGATAACAGCAGTCCGCACAGCAGTTGCAGATGGCACCGTCGATTTTACCGTCCGCCGTTATCCGAATTTCTCCGCTTTGCATCAGCCCTTTTTTATTGGCTTCCCGGACGATATGCCGGGCCCGTTCACGGGATATCTCCCAGCCGATGCCCCGGTCGTTAAAAAACCGCAGGCAGGTGAGTGTCGGCTTCCGGCACTTGCCCATCATGGCCCGGCAGTTGCACGGCCACAGGAAAATATGTTCAACCCGCGCAATCAGTTCCTCGGCTTCGTAGAGCAGCAGGTATGTTAGCCAGATCAGGGAGGGATCCCGCTCAGCGCCTCTTTTCAAAACCTGAATCTGGTGCGTTTTATCACGCTGATAATTCGCCAGTTCCCACTCATTCAGCTGCTGCCGAATTTCGGGCGGAATATCCTTCCACCCTTCAAACATCGCCCAGATTTCCAATCTTCTGTGAAAATCGGCGGCCTCGTACCGTCCGTCGGCAAGCCGGGTAATTACAGCGCGACGGCAGGCCCGGTCCAGAAATTGATCGAACGGTTCACCGGCCCCGCAGCCCAGTCGGATTTTCAGCGCATCACCGGTCCGCGGCTCGTCGGCCAGAGCCAGAACCAGCTCGATTTCACCGGGTTCAAAAAACCGGTCCACCCAGGGGGCCAGAAACACCGGGATCCCGAATATGCTGAAAAATTCTGCCCGATGGGCGGTTGTATCAGTTAAATAAACCATGTGATTCAAAGGCAACGAATCGTCAAAACCCGACAATTTTGGCGCGGAAAATCTCGCCCGCGCCAGGGAACCGGTCTGCTGGCCAAATTGCCCGTTTCAGACCGTGTTAAGGAACGCGAATTTAATTAATTACAATTTCTTGCACTTAAATAAATCCACGTTCCCAAGTCGTTAAGTTTCTCTGCTTTTCCCGAAACCCTGTTCGGAAAAAGTGACCCCTTCGGAGCAGCAAGCGCCATGATCATTTAATGGCATAAGTTATTGGTGTCAGATGTCCGGTTTCAGAAATTGGCACCTTAGAGGCCTGACACCCGAAACCTGACACCTTAAGCCTCTGAATTATCAAAGCACCCGGCAACATCGACAACATGTTGTCGATACGACGCCGGTAAGCGCCTATGCTGTTGAAACAATCTATGCCTCGAGCCAGGCCTCATCCAGTTTGATGTAGAGACTGGGGTGAGGTTTCATGGCCTGCAACCGCTTGCCGGCAATGGTCCACACATTGATCCAGAAGGCGATGCCGATTGAACCGCGATCCTGCTGGATTTTCTCGAGCTTGCAGAATATCTTGCGGCGTTTTTCCACATCCAGTGTACCGTTGGCCTCTTTCAGCAGGGCCGTGTACTCCTTGTCCACCCAACGGGTCTCGTTCCAGGGTACCGGTTTGCCGGCATCATCGGCGATATAGGCCAGATTCGGCACCATGGTGCCAATGGGACGGTGGGCCCACGTGGTGATGCCCAGGTCCACCTCGGTCCATTTTTCCCAATACTGGCTGTTGGGCATGGTCTGGATGTTGATGCGGAATCCGACCGGTGCGGCGTCCTGTTTCAGGATCTCGGCATACCGCACAATTTCCTTCCAGCCGCTGCCAACGGCCAGATTCACATCCAGGCCATTGGGATAACCGGCTTCCTTCAGGAGTTGGCGGGCTTTTTCAGGATCATACGATGGCGTGTCAATGGGGCAGTATTCCGGATGTTTGGGGCTCACGTGGACGTCCTGTCCCAGCATACCCTGACCGAAATAGGCCAGTCCCAGGATTTTCTCGCGGTGCTGGCAGAGCTTCAGGGCCGTCCGGACCCGATTGTCGCTCCAGGGCTTCAGATCGGCCCGCATTCTGAGGACGCGGGTCTGGTTGGTGGTGGCCGGAAGAATCTGAACCCGGGAATCGTCCTTCAGGGCCTGATAAGCTTCGGTTCCGCTGATATCGCCAAAATCAAGCAAATCGACTTCACCGGCCTGAATCGCTGCAATCATTGGCGGCATCTCGGTGCCCATATCGATGAATTCAACCGTGTCGATGTACGGCAGAGGCTTGCCGTCAGCACCCATGTTCCAGTAGTCGTTTCGCCGTTTGAGAACCACCCGTTCCCCTTCCTGGTAGGTCTCGATGGTATAGGGTCCGGTGCCGTGGGGCGCCTTGATGAAATCCCCCTCAAAGGTGCGATGATTCAGGATCATGGCCGGATAATGAAACAGGTGCTCCGGAACCGCGATCTCCGCATTTTTCAAATGAAGTTTGATCTGGTAATCGTTGGCCTTCTCGATTCCGGAAGGATCCAGATAGCCGCCGATCATTCCCAGCATGGACGAACCGACATCCTTGTTCAGCCACTGATTAAAGGTAAACACCACATCATCGGCGACAAACTCGTCGCCGTTGTTATGCTTGATGCCCTTACGGAGATTGAGGGTCCAGGTCTTCAGGTCCTCACTGGCCTGCCAGCTATCCAGAAGGTACGGATGGGTGATGTTGTCCCCGTCCGTGTAAGTCAGGTATTCGGCAACCTGGCGGAGCTGGTTGGTGGGAGAGATCCACGAGAACTGCGCAGGATGGGTCACTTTATGTACCGGCGATGCGATGCGGATGGCTCCGCCCCTTTTGACTGCGCCGGCAACGGCCTTGCGCACCCAGGGCAGGCCGGCCATCTGGCTGGCGGCAAATGCGGAAACGCCCAGCAGCGCGGAATACCTCAAAAAATCGCGCCGGGTAACCCGGCCCTTCTCCATATCGCTTTTAAGATCCCACACGGCCGGGTGGATGGTAGCGTTTGTTCTTTTCATGTACCCTCCTTTATTGATAGCAATTATAGAATAACTGCGCCTGCTAAATCTTCTCGCTGGCGGAGCAACACGTGCGACATCGCCGGATGTTCAACATTGCGTATCGGCTGTCAGGAGTGAATCGGACGTGTGAAAATTGAGGGCGGATCAGAGGAGAGAACGATTTTTTCAGAATTCAGCGACGAAGGTCTCGGTGGTGCGGGCATGGTCGGTTTAGACAACCCACGAACCCGGTCCCGGTGCAGGATCAGGGGTCCATGTCAAAAAATTGAATGGATATCAAGGGGTAAGCGCTTCGTGATATACCCCTGCAACGGTGTTTCTCAAGGCAACCTATTCGGATAGCGGCTATCTTTATGTTTTATTTCAGATAGTTAATAAACTTAGTACAGAGCGATAATTATGTCAAGAATATTCCCGCCAACCCGGCGGATTAACTACCTGAAAAGAGTAAAGAATCCACACCTGAAAGACGTGGTTTTCTATGCTGAGATAAAAAAGCATCTTCACTCAGCGAGGTCGCAATTCACGAGGGGGGCACAGGCGGATGGATTTCGAATTACTGAGGGGGTGCGGGGGAATGAGGAGCAACGGAATTCAGGCGGGCACAGGCCCGCCCCACCGTTAACATTGAATGGTTTATATAGTGGCGCAGCGTGCTGCGCCCGGTTTAGACTTTTCCCGAATGTCCATATAGGGGTCTATATGTCGCCAATCATCCGGCCTGCCGCAAAACATAAAACACATACCCGTAATAATCCGAATAATTCCGGAACAATTCGATCTCCCGCCGGCACTGGTCAAACACGTTTATAGCGTCAGCATTACCGGCATATCGATCAATAAGCTCATCGAGCCGGGCTTCCTGAGGCCGATAAAAATCCGCCCACCACGACTCTGCCGGCAGGGTGAAATGATCGATTACCGTAAATCCCGCAGCTTCGGATTTCCGGAGATTTTCGTCAATCGTGGTGATGGCCGGGTATTCCGCTTCCCAAAATGTTTTCACGTTCTCCGGCGGGTCGCTTTTCAGCCAGCTCACTTCCGATGCAACCAGGGCGCCCTTCTCCCGGAGAAAAAATCTCAGGGTCCGAAGTCCGTTTTCAAACCCCATGAAATAAATGCTGCCCTCGGCCCAGATCAGGTCAAAACTCCCCGGTTCAAACGGCAGCTCAAACATGGACGCGAGCCGGGGCTCGATCCGGGCTCGCAGGGACTGCTCGCCTGCATCTCCGGCCAGTCGATCCAGAAATGGCTGGTGATTGTCCACCGCGACAATGGTGCCGCCCAGGTGCCTCGCCAGCGTCAGGGTCTGGGCGCCGGTTCCGCAACCAACATCCAGAATCATTGGCGATGCCGGCAGGCTGCCAATGCAGTTCAAGGCTTTCAGAGTGGATGCCTCATCGCCCGGCCCCTGCCGGGGAAGCCTTTCGTACACTTGATAAAAGTACTCCATCATTGATTGATTCCTTTCCATGCTGGAAGACAGCATCCGGATCTGGATCGCCTCTTTTTCCGAAATTCCCAGGGACAGAAGAAATTCGTGATGTGCCTCCGGAGCGCGCTGCTCAAAGGCCATATGCCACCGGCGCATGCCCTCCTCGTCCATCCCCGCCTGACGGAGCATCTCCACCCACAGGGACTTGTCCACCGGCCGCAGCACCTCATCCCGGGTGGCGGTTTTGAGCAGACCGGATATCAGGCGCTGCTGCCCCCGAAGGTCCAGGATTTCCTGGCTGATGGCCTTGAGCCTCTCCTTCAGCACCGTGATCTGGGGAGACTGCCGGGTCGCCAGGACCTGATCGATCTCCTTGAGCGAGATACCGGCCTGCCGGTAGGTGCAGATCGCCTCCAGCCGCTCCGCGTCAGCCTCGGTGTAGTACCGATAACCGGCAGCGCTCCGGCCCGAGGGCGGCAACAATCCGATACGATCGTAGTAGAGCAGTGTGCTCCGGGAGAGACCGAATTGCCTTGCCAGTCGGCTTATGGTGTAGGTTGGCATTTAGAGTTCCGGGTTTCGGGTTTCGGGTTCAACGTTCAACGTTCAACGTCTCGTGCTCGTGCTCAGCGCAGCGGTACTCATAATCGTAATCGACATCCCGTGGTGTGGCTGTCTGGATCAAGTGCCGGGTTTCGAGTATGGGCATAAACTGCTGCCTGTGGGAGCGGTTTTAACCGCGATGGTAAGCGCTAAAGCGCTTACTACGAGCCTGACGGATTTTTTCTGCACGGGGCAGTTTAGTTCCAGGTTCCGGGTTCCGGGTTCACCGTTCAACGTCTCGTGCTCGTGCTCAGCGCAGCGGTGCTCGTAATCGTAATCGACATCCCGTGGCGCGGCTATGTGGATCAAGTGCCGGGTTTCGGGTTCCGAGAGTCGGCGTTCGTTCAAGATTCAGGGTAGCGGCACAGCGTGCTGTGCCCTTAGTTTCTAAGTTTGGAATTTATTTGAGATTTGAAACCTGTGATTTGGGATTTCCTGTTTATCCGGGTTCTGCGCTACGGTGTCAGGTGCACAGCGCGCTGTGCCCCTACAGGTCAACCGGGCGGCATCCGGACTATGATTCGGTACCGATTTTCTCCATCACCTGGCCTAACAGTATCATGTCTCCGGTTTTTAAAAAATGATTCAGCATCATTTCGATAACCTGCATTTTCTGCCGGAAGGCTTCAGCAGAACACCTGCCGACAAATTCATTTCCTTCCCGTGTCAGGCCGGTGACGACTTGCTTCCAGACTGCCGTGGTCTTTTCGTCCCCGGCATTTTCAACCCTTTCGAATACCGGCTATCCGCTCCTCCGGAAGCCCCAGCCATTCAAGAAAACTCTGGTGGCCCTCGGGATACCGCTCCTCAAACAACTCGTGCCAGCGGCGCATGGTTGCGTCATCCAGTCCAATTTCCCGAAACAGCTCCACCCATTGATCGACAGTCATCACATTACTCATCATTTGTCTCCATATTGTTATTAAGTTCCAGAAAGACGTTTTCAGCCCTGAAGGGGCCACACATACCAGCCCCGGGCACCGCCCGGGGTAGGCCAAAAAATGCAATTGAGCCTGTAGGGGCGAAACATAAAAGCTGGCGGGCACGGCTTGTTGTAAACCCTGTAGTTTCTTGGGCCTCGGGCAGAAAAGGATAAAGACAAGCCCCCTATTGTCACGCCCCTTCAGGGCTTATAATTAAGATCCTTGAAACCCCGGGCGTTGCCCGGGGCTGGTATATCATGCCCTTTCAGGGCTCTTTCCGAGCAGATTGATCAGGCTCTGCCAGCATTCAATTCCCCAACTTATCAACCCTATCACTTCCCCTTTCTCAAAGGAGACCGAGGGAGATTTTCCTTCCCCCTTGAAACATTAAGCCCAAACCTAAAGTGTGAACCTGTAGACGGGTCAACAGGTTTTTCAATATTTTTTTGGATGCGCTTTCCCCGAAAATATCCCCATCTCACATGGATAAAATAAAAGCACATGCCGATAAAGCATTATTTTCAGCAGGTTGATACCCTTGACGCCTTCAATTAAATTGCGTATCACAACATATTGCGGTTTAACATTAAAGTCTCTTCATCCACCCTCATCTCGGAGGAGACAGGCAGCCATGCCGGAAAAAAAGCCCGTCCATATTATCAACGACAACCCGGCCCGGGAAGATGCCCTGTTCGGCTTCGATGCCTATGCGCGCACCCTGGCCGAAATGATCGCCAGCAAAGGAAACAAAACTCCGCTGGTCATAAGGGTTTACGGTCCATGGGGATCGGGGAAAACGACCCTTATGGACCAGTCCGGCCCAAGCCCTGACATAGGAGGGGGAGGCCCGGTGTGAGGGCGAATAAATCAATCGGATTTCAACCATTTATACTCCCTCCCCTTGATCCCCTCCCGCCAGGGGAGGGGGAATTCTCCGGATAGGAGCACCGGTTACCCGGCACTCCCCCCACAGATCCGGACGTGAAGATTTCCCTCATCCGGTTCCTCGGCTCTATCCCCTTTTACCGGGGTAGAGACCAAACAGGTTTCTTCCCGTTTGGCGCGCAACTTTGCTGCCCTTGCATCCTGCAATCAGATACTGTGAACTATTCGCGGTTCGCATAGAGGATACTTTTTCAGAAACAGCCTGAACGTCCCTTCGTTCATTTTTCCCTTCCGGGTTCGACGATTTAAACCATAGTACCAGGCCTTCTTTGCGTTTTCATAGACCACTTGCAGTGATTTGAAATTACCGCGCACACCAAAATACTGGTAGTGCCCGCGAAGTTTCTGACAGAGCTTTTCATGTTGAACCCGTATCGGCTTGTGCAGGTTCTTTCGACACCATTGCCTTTGGGTTCTTATGAATCTGCCCACCCTCTTCCTCGCCGTCTTTTTCTTGATGACCCAATACCCCTCGCGGCTTCTGCCCCAGTATATGGTGAAGCCCAGAAAGTTGAAGGTACCTCCACCTTTCCTGCTCTTTGAACCCGGTCTCATGAAGGGTATCAATTTGGACTTTTCCTCGTTCAAGGTCAGCCCAAAACGCCCAAACCTTTTCGGCAGGACTTCCATCACCTTATACGCGTCTGTTTTCAGCTCGCACCCGATGATGAAATCGTCCGCAAATCGAATCAGGAAACTTTTCCCTTTGAGCCGGGGTTCCACTTCCCGGATGTACCAGTCGTCAAGAACGTGATGGAGAAATATATTGGCAAGCATCGGGGATATCACACCGCCTTGCGGTGTGCCCAACTCCGATTTTGTGAAGGATTCTCCCTCCAGTACTCCGGCGTTGAGCCACTTTCCGATCAGTCGGATTATTCCGCCATCATTGACCCGGAGCTTGATCACCTCCTTGAGGAGCTCATGCTCGATGTGGTCGAATAGTCCCTTGATATCTGCATTTACGATCCAATTGGCTCTCTGCGCCCGACACTGCGCCCTTAGTTCCCGATGTGCCAAGTGGGGGCTGTGCCCTTTGCGGAAGCCGTGGGAAAAGTCGTGGAAATCTACATCGTAGATCGCCTCCAATATGGAATACACCGCCTTTTGGACAATCTTGTCTTCAAGCACTGTTATCCCTATAGGTCTCTTCTTTCCGCCTTCCTTGTCTATCCAGATCCGCTTTACCGGCTGAGCAACGTACTGACCTCTTCGCAGTCGCTGGTATAGATTATAGAGGTTTTGGTCAAGGCTCTTGGCATATTCCTTCGCCGTTACCTTGTCCACTCCGGCCGCTTTGCTATTCCGGACTTGCTTGAATGATATCTCCAACAGGTGGAGGTCTATCCGATGAGCAAGTGAAGTAAACACCATCTGCGGGTTGTTCCTGGCCAGATCTACAAGTCTGTCCAGGGTCGATTCAGCTACCCGCTCCGGCGGCTCATCTTTCTTTGGCGGCTTTTGTCCTTCCCCTTTGGTTCGCATGCAGTTTGCTCCACAATCTCCCGGTTTTTCGTTGATATGGGTTGTGATCTCTGGGTATCTTCCATAGTTCCTTCCGAGTTTACGTTGCGCCCGGCTTCACCTTCCCTACAGTGGGTCGCTTGGGCCTCACTTCCCCACCTTCCCGCCGCCTAATGTTCCTGCGGCTTCGGTACTATGATCCACTAAGACTTCCAGATGTCCGTCTCGGGTTCCCTCGCTCTTCGCTATTGTCCCCCGATACCTTGCATCGCCCCTCTTTGCGGTTTGTGTCTCTGCCTTTCGGCAGATTCGCTGACGGGGCGGAGCCTCCCCATCTGCGCCGGGATTTTGCTTTCGCCGGACCTCCTGACACCTTTCCCTTTTACACAAGGAAACACCTGGATCTCCCAAGTTCCCGAGCTACCCCTCTTGAACGCATGCCCTGGTCTAAGACCCCGGTGGTGTCCCGCATCCTTGCCATAACGGCCTACGGGACTGCTGCCTTCCGCTACCTACACAGCGTCGGCTTTCCCCATTCGTTTCCGAATCGGTTATCCTAATGTCCACAACTATATCCATTTCGGGGCTCCATACAGAGCCTGCGGTCTTGCTCCACCCAGCTTCGGACTCCCCTTACGGGGTTGACCCGTGGATTTCGCTATTGACCTGCCGGCTAAGCTTTGGTCAAGTGGGACTTCCGCAGTCTGTGATGCTCGATGCCAGGGCAAGCCCTGCAGGGAGACTGATTCCCAAACCGTCCTCCCCAATGCCAAGGCAAGCCTTGCAATGGGGTATATGGCGTGCCACCATATGCGGGCACCCACTGGGTAACATCAGCAAATTTCATCCTGCACAGGCAGGAATCCCAATGCCTCGAATTTAACTTGGCGCGAGTAGGGTGGATTAAGCGAAGCGAATCCACCACAAATGGCGAAATTGGTGGATTCGTCGCTGTCGCTCCTTAATCCACCCTACTTTTGGTGACCCGAAATTTTTCACATTAGGAGACATCAAAGCAATGTCGGTAAAAAACTCTCTCCAGATACTCCACATCTCCGATCTTCACATTACGGACGACCCGGCAGAACAATTCGACCGGTCCGTGGTGCTGGACCCGCTGATCGATCGGGGCAGGGAGGACCGGAAAAACGGCTTTCAGCCGGAAATCGTCGCGGTCACCGGAGATATTGCGTACAAGGGGGTGACCGCCGAATACGAACTGGCAGGCGATTTTTTTTCCGATCTGCTTTCGTCCCTGGGATTGTCTGACGACCGGCTGTTCGTGGTACCGGGGAACCACGATGTAAACCGGAAAAAATACCGTCCTACTGAACAATTGTCTTACAACGATATGGGGGAACTGAACGCCGAATTAGAAAACTACCGGGACGATCTTCTCAAAGGAATGTCCGACTACTTTAGTTTCGTTGAGGGCAAGTTCCCACACGTAAAGCCCCTGGATGATCGTCTGGTGCCCTTTGCCCGAACGTTCACTGTTGAATGCGGCAGAACCATCGCAGTTGCGGGGCTGAACTCGGCCTGGATGTGCCGTCAGTCAGACGATCAGGGCAAAATCGCCATCGGCGAGTACCAGGTGAGAGCCGCCATGAAAGCCCTCGATGGATCAGGGCCGGCCGACCTTCGGTTGTTCCTGTTTCACCATCCGCTGGATTGGCTCTGGTCCAGAGACAAAGCGATCTGCACCCGGCACTTTCAGGACGGTCTGATTCTCTGCGGTCATCTCCACGATGCGGTCGGCGGTTATTACTGCGATATGGACGGCAACCGCTTTCTCTTCCAGGCCGGCGGCGCCTATTTGGGCAGTGAGTCGGACTGGCCGGCCCGTTTCAATTACATCACCGTGGACTGGACCACAAACTCCGTTGGGCTCAACTTCCGGAAGTTCAACAAGGATCGCAGAATATGGGTTCTCGATACGGACACCGGGGATGACGGGGAAAAAAAATTTCCGCTTCCCGGCCCGGGCCAAACCCAGGAACCGGTTTGCGCTACGGAATGCCCGGAAATCCCCGATTCCTACATCAAGTGGATCGAGGATTGCTGCGCGTACATGGAAACCGAGAAGCTCCATGTGGAAGGCGAGCCCATCCGCATTGACCTGCCCGAGGTTTTTATTCCACTGTACGCCTACCCGCCCGATAGTGACCGGAAAAAAGAAAATCCAGAGGAGATGGAACGGCAGATGGTCGACATCGAACAACTCATCGCCGAGAGCGACCGACTGCTCATCCAGGGCGACCCCGGATCGGGAAAAACCACCCTTCTCAAGCACCTGGCCCATGGCCTGTGCACGGGTGGCCGGTGCCCCGAAACGTTGCAGGGAATGAAGGACATGCTGCCCGTGTTGATTTATGCCAAATCCCTGCGCGGGCTGTTTCGAAATGGTGATACCGAAACGCGCCATCCCCTGACGTTCCGGACCATCCTGGATTACTATTTCAAGACCATTGAAAATATCCTGGACGCCGACACCGTGGAAGCCTTCTGCCGGGCCGGGAAAGCCGTCCTTCTCCTTGACGGTCTGGACGAACTGCCCGAAGAACGGCAACGGACAGCCGTGGTGGGTGCCTTTTCCGACTTCAAACTTCGCTGCCCTGGTACAAAGCTGGTCATCACCGGACGGCCTCATGGCCTTATCGATACAGCGAGCAGGCGATTTGGAAACCGCCGCGTGGTCATCGAACCGCTTGGAGTCGACCAGCGGGATACATTCATCCTTAAATGGTTCCGGTCTGTCTACTCGAAGGACCAGAGGAAAGGAACCAAGACGGCCGACGAGATGATCAGCGAAATACGGGAGCACCCGGCTACCGGAGAGCTGACTGAAAATCCGCTGATGCTCACTGCCGTCTGCATCCTGTACTACGGCGGAAGGGAGTTGCCGGGCCAACGGGCCGAGTTGTACGACAAGTTTACGGCCAACCTGCTGCACCGGCGGTCCAAAGATCCAGAACGGGTCAGGGTATTCCTCATGACCCTCGCGCACCGGATGCACACGGAAAAGCTGAAGGGTGCGGACGAAAAATACGTGCTTGAAATACTTAAAGAATTTTTCCCCGGCAACGAGAAGGAATCTGAAAACGATTACAGCCGCCGGGTCATCGATACGTTCAACGATATCGAACCTGAATGTGGCCTGATAAGCCGAATCACCGGCCAGTGCCAGTTCCGGCACCTGACCTTTCAAGAGTTTCTCACCGCCAGGCACCTGGCCGACGTCAGTACTGATTTCATCAAGGCGGTAGCGGATTTCTGGGAGGATGACTGGTACCGGGAGGTGGTCGAACTGTATGTCAGCTATCTGAGCATCAACAGCAAGGCGCTCGCCAACCAGATTGTAAAAACAGCCCTGGAAGCGGAGGGTTCCCCGCCATTCGCCCGATGGCGCCTGGCGGCCCGGGCCCTGCTCGACATCAAGGCGGACCGTCGGCAGATCGAAATCACCGACCTGGCCACCGAACGACTCCGGGAGGTCATCAGCAGTCAGGCCAACATACCGCCGGCAGACCGGGCCGATGCCGGTGAATCGTTAGGGCGATTGGGGGATCGCCGGGACCTGGAAGCGTTTATTCCTGTTACCGGCGGGCGCTACAGATTATCGTCGGGCACGGTGGATATCGAACCCTTTGAGTTAAGCCGGTACCCGGTCACCAACCAGTGGTTTCGGAAATTCGCCGATGAAGCCGGTGGATACGAGGATCAAACCTATTGGAGTGACAATGGTAAGGCATGGCTGAAGCATACCGCCGCTAAGCGCCCCGGGCTATGGCGCGACCGCAAGTGGAATTGTCCCAATGCCCCGGTGGTTGGGGTGTGCTGGTACGAGGCCGACGCGTTTTGCCGCTGGCTCACGATAGCCCGAAATAATGGGTTCACATACCGGCTGCCCGGGGAAACCGAATGGGAGGCAGCCGCAACCGGCCGAAAGGGACGAAAATACCCCTGGGGCAACCGATGGAAAGCCGATACCTGCAACATCAAGGATAGCGGTCTGAAAAGCACGTCTTCAGTGGGCATTTTTCCTGGCGGCAATACCCCGGAGGGTTTGTCGGACATGGCCGGCAACGTGTGGGAATGGACCGCCACTGACTATCATGCAGGGAGCCAACGGAACGATTTCCACTTTGATGAAGCCGTTCAGAAGCTGTGGGATGAACGTAACTTTGACGAATATATTTCAAGTTTAGAGGAAAAGGATCGCGAGATACCCGCGCTTCGGGGCGGCTCGTGGTACTTCAATCGGGAGCTCGCCCGGTGCGCGGCGCGCTTCGACTTCCACCCGCTCAACCGGGACGGCCTTGTGGGATTTCGTTGCGCCAGGACTGAAAAATAGCCCTTTGTCCTTTTTTTGTCTTTTACCCTTTGGCGTCGTTCTAGAATTTTGTTATTGTCCGGCCGGCCAATTTCTAAAAAACAGACCGAGCCCATTCGTTATGAACACGTATCGAATCAATCGGCTACAGATCCTTCCCATTTCCATTGAAACCGCCTGGGATTTCTTCTCGAATCCCCTGAACCTGTCCGCCATCACCCCGCCCTGGCTTAACTTCCGGGTTACCTCATCGGTGGCAGGGAGGATGTACCCGGGCATGATCATCACCTATCAACTGACACCCGTTGCCGGTTTTCCGGTGAACTGGGTATCGGAGATCACCCACGTGCGGGAGCCCATGTTCTTTGTGGATGAGCAGCGCATCGGCCCTTACCGGTTCTGGCATCACCAGCATGTATTCACCCCAATCGATGTCGGTGTGGAGATGACAGACATCGTTCACTACCAGTTACCTTTAGGGCCGGTGGGGCGGGTATTCCACAATGCATTGGTCCGGAAAAAGCTGGAGGCTATTTTCGATTATCGACGGAAGGTGTTGAGGCAGCTATTTGGAAAGGAAACGGCGGGCAAATAAAAAAACGGTCCGGCCTCAATATGCTGCCATGAGGCCGGACCGGTCTATCCGTGAAAGGGTCAATCCGCGATAGTGATGTTACCGGAATATCGCTGCACGGTATCGGTATCCACGCAATCGTCCAGTTCATCGTCGGTCACGACCTTGATATCGTTTACCGAACCGATGGGGCACACGAAATCATCCCCATCCTTGTTCTTGATTCGAATGTATATGTCATTGGTGATCTGTTCGCTCATAATTCTGTCTCCCCATTCTCAAACAATCCGTCCGGATTTGTTGATCACGCCACTCGGATGATATACTCAGAATCCACTTACGAATATTACAATCGATTGAGCAGCCGACCATTGCAGCCGGATATGTTCCAGAATCGCCTGACCGTTGAAACGACGTCTCCTTGTGGATGGTCTTCCGTCACAACCTGAGGCCGTAAGTCTCCTTCAGATACTCCTTCTGGGTCGGGAAAAGGTTCCGCAGGGCCTGCACGTTGCCGTTTTCGGCCAGCCAGTTCATCGCTGCCTGGCAACCAATGGGGATAATGCCGGCCCCGCCGCAGCGTCGGCCGGGCGTCGTTTCCACGGCAAAACGGGTCCGGTTTCCGCCCCAGCCGGCGATGAACCAGTATCCGCTTTTGTTCCGGTACAGCCCTTCTTCAAAATACTCCTGGGCCGAGCGGTCCCCGGAGTGTACCCGTGAACCAAAATTATCGGCCGTATCCGTATCATAGACCACATTTAAAATCGTATCTTTCATGTGATTTACACCTCGAAATCGGTGATTGAGTATAAGAACCTGCTCGAACGATCCGCCGGTTGCCGGTATTGCATGATCAGCTCGTTCGCGGACGTCGATTGCATCGCAGCGTTCGACAATAATTCAGATAATAGGGCTTTAACGGGGAATGGCAAGGTTGAATGCAGGAGGCGTAAGATGCGGCGGTCTTCAGGGGATAGGCATTCAGGTCAATCGGCAGCATCGGCGGCATAGGGATTCATCACCGCATCCCGCGTCCGTTGGATCAGGCCGTCAATCTGCTCCAGAGAATAACCGGAGGTATCGATCGGGTCGCCGACGGTCAGCTGAATTGTGCCCGGCGAATAGGTCATCCGGCCCCGGGGGAGCACCTGAGCGCTTCCCGTGATGGTAACCGGCAGTATCGGCAAACCCCGATCCACGGCCGCCACAAAACCGCCTTTTTTAAACGCCCCCATCCGGCCGTTCTGGGACCGGGTTCCCTCGGCAAAGCACATCACGCTCACCCCCGACGCAAGATTCCGAACACCCCGTTTGATGCTCTCCACCGCCGCATTTCCGCTGGACCGGTCAATAAAAATGCATCCTGCCGATGTCAGGGCATGCCCGAAAAGCGGAATTCGCTGAAGCTCCTGCTTGGCAATCCATCGAAACTGAGTGCCCAGCCCCAGGGCCAGAGCCGGCCCGTCAAAGTGGGATTGATGATTGGCGATGATCACATAAGACCGATTCCGGTCAATCTTCTCCCCTCCGCTCACCCGCACCCTCACCCGGGTCACCATGAGAATTATCCGGGCCCACATGCGGGACACATGAAACGCGAAATTCCCGGTCCTGCTGAAAAATGACCCTATGGAGATAGGCAGAAACACCAGGAAAGTCGCCAGACACAGCCAGAACATCAGCCAGATGACTCGAATCAAAAGAACAAGGCGACACGGCGGGTTGGAAATCAAATCAGACGTCGATGACTGGAGAACCTGAGTCGGATGGGTGTGTTTGGACATGATGACCTCCGGAGAGTTGCTGAGGATAATTTTTTCTAACACCAGATATTGATTATACAAGATAAATCAGCCAGTTTTTACAAAACTATTACAATTCCTCACAGAAACGCCCTCATAAGCATACCCCGACCGATCGACGAACAATGGCCCCCTGCATCCGCCATGAAGAACCACTCATGCCATTTTCTCAACGCATTAATATTCGCCTAATGATTGTGCACTACATATTGGTGTCCCACCAAAGTTCAATTTCAAGGATGGCGACTGCTCCCCATCCGGAAATGAATGATCTATGGAGGGAAACGGGATTTATCGTTCAATGTTCAGTAAAGGTGAGTAGTCACTATTTTATCAACTGGTCGGCTCAAGCCTGGGAATAAAGCGGCTGCTTGAGAAGAAAGTCGACTTTGGCGCCACCGATGCGTTTTTAAGAGATGACGACATTCGCCATGCGCCGGCGGCGATTCTTCATTTGCCCACCTGTGTGGGCGCGGTTTCCATTATTTACAATCTGCCGGACACCCCGGACCTTCGACTGACCCCTAAAATCCTTTCCAGCATTTTCCTTGGCGACATCACGCAGTGGTCGGACGCGGCAATCCGGTCGGCCAACCCCGCCACGCCTCTTCCCGACACAAAGATAACGGTGGTCCACCGCTCCGAGGGAAGCGGGACCACGTTTATCCTGTCCGATTACCTGACCAAGACCAACACGGATTGGGCGACCCGGGTGGGCCGGGGGAAGAGCCTCAAGTGGCCGGCGGGTATCGGAGTGGAAGGCAACAGCGGTGTTGCCGACATGGTTCGCCGGGTTCCCGGCGCTATCGGTTACGTATCCTTGAATTATGCGGAAAAAAACGCCCTGCCGGTAGCGATGATAAAAAACAGGACTGGCCGATTCATTAAACCGACCCTGAGTTCAGTGTCCGCCGCGGCCAATGTGGACCTTCCCGAGGATACCCGTCTGCTGATCACGGACAGCCACGCCCCAAGCGGCTATCCCATCAGTGCATTTACCTACCTGATCTTTTATCGGGATCAGGGATACGACCAGCGAAGCCGTGAACAGGCCCAAGCACTGTCGAACCTGATAAACTGGATCATCCATGACGGTCAGCAGTACAACAGAAAGCTGTTTTATGCACCGCTTCCCGAGGAGGCTGTGCGCCGTGCGGAACATGTCGTTGACTCAATGATGTACTATGACCGCCCCTTGAAACCACTCAGACAACCCTGAATCGAACACGAATGCAGACCTTGCCTCGATTGATCCCAAGACAAGTCACCTTTATAATTACTGTATGGTTGCCGCTCCTGTTGCCGCATTTCAGCCATGCCGACATCCAGACGCTCCGGGTAGCGGTGTACGACACGCCGCCACTCAGTTGCACCGACACCAGCGATAGATGTCTGTTCGATGAGGTGCTTCGCCACATTGCCGGCCGGGAGAAATGGCGACTGGTCTTTATTCCCGGCAGTCTGCAGGAGGGCATGGAACGTCTGGCTGACCGTGAGGTCGACCTGCTGCTGGCCGCCCCTTATAACAGACAACTGGAGGATCGCTATCGCTTTTCCAAGGAGACGGTGCTGTCAACCTGGGCGCAGGTGTATGTTCAGCCGGGAGAGGATGTAAGTTCCCTACTCGATCTGGATGGACTGGTCGTCGGAGTGAAAACGGACGATCCGTATAATGAGGAAAAATCACCGATCCATGTCGCTCCGCTGATAAAAGAGGCACTGAAACTGCTGCGGGCATCCATACCGACAACCATTGAGTTTCAGGCCGACATCCAGGATGATGCCGGCCTGATTCTGGCCGATCCCACTCAGGTGCACCAGATTATCATGAACCTCTGTACCAACGCCGCCCAGGCCATGGATGAAAAAAACGGCCGACTCGGGATCGAACTCAGCAACCTGATCATCGATGACGAGACCGCCAGGCTCAACATGGATCTGAACGAGGGGCCTTATGTTTCTCAAGCAGAAGCTGGCCGTGACTCTCAGGCAGGTGCTGGATCCGAATTGATCAATCCTGAAAGGGCTCATCAAAATATCCTTCGTAATACTCAGTATCCGGCTCCCTCCGAAGGTGTCTTGAGTACTGGGCCAATCGGTGCCCTTTTTGATCCAGCAGAACCCCCAGGTCTGCCGCCCGATAGCAAATCTGCTGAACAAGATTTTCGATCGACTCCTGAGATTCAAGCCCCTCTTTCAGAGCGTAGGAGATGGATTGCCGAACCGAATTCCGGAACGATTCAGAGGGATTGGCCGCATCGACAACGTCCAGGGCCTCCTGTGTGAATATCAGCAGTCTCCGGGCAACCTTTTCCGTCACATCAAGCTTCTTCGCCACCTTTTTGGCCGACCACCCGTTATTCACGGCCGATTCCAACAACCTGGCTTCTTCCGGCATCAATTTGTCAAACCGCACATTGACTCCCAGATGGTCCTGGTAGTTATCGTAGCTGTAATTAAAAATTTCTGCTGAAAGAAAATGAATACGTTCCATTTATCCCCCTAAGTCATCAAGTGGTGCGTGGCGCGGTCCTTACAAAATGCGTTGAATATAATTTTTCTATATGCGGGTTGCCGGACTTCGAGAATCTCAAGTCAATTTTTCTGCCTTTTCCCCACGACTTGTAGGCGGTAAAGCTGGGCTTCAGCTTTCCATTATGACAATTGCTCCGGACCGTTTTCATGATAAAACTGATCTTGCTCAGATTGACCTGGATCACCCGTTCCAGATAAGGCACCCGCTTCATCCTCCAGTTCTCATAATCTTTGGGATCAAGGTATCCGAGCTTTATAAAGACATCAACAAAACTGATATATCCTTTTTCAGCCAACAACTTTGAGGTGACTACGCTGAGTTTTGTTTGAAGCTGCTTTTTATTTAAAGACATCACACATCCATATCTCTTTTCGGACTCGTTTCTTGATCCTGACGATCGGCCCCCTGATGATCGGCCTGAGAAATGAATCATACAGAAAAGCAACCCGATATGCTATCTAAAACCAGGGAAAAATCGGAGATATATCCATTGCAGTCAAAAACCGAAACGCATCGGATTTTATGGAATACATAGTTTTATCGGCAAACCGCAGATCGCGGCTCGACGGCAACTGGAACAGTGCTTTCTGGAGCAATGTACCATCTCTGGAGATTGCCCGTTTCAGACCGGAAAGCAGCGGCCATCACCCGCAAACCGCAGTCAAACTGACCTATAACCAAGATGGGCTTTGCGGACTGTTCCGGGTTGAAGACAACTACGTACTGTGCACCCACACCCGGTTCATGGATCCGGTCTACACGGACAGCTGCGTGGAGTTCTTTGTGCAGCCGCGACCGGATTCGGGGTATTTCAACTTCGAGTTCAATTGCGGCGGCGCCCTGCTGGCCTCATACATCGTGGATCCAACGCGAACGGCAAATGGATTCAAGGATTTCACCCTACTGAGACCTGAGGATGCGGAGCATATCGACATTTATCATTCCATGCCCGCAGTAGTGGAACCGGAGATCGAAGAGGAGACCCTCTGGCACCTTGAATTTTTCATCCCCTTTTCCGTGCTGGAGGCCTACGCCGGTACGGTGAAGGCCGCCGCCGGCGACACCTGGCGGGCCAACTTCTACAAGTGCGGCGATAAAACCTCTCATCCGCACTGGGGAGCGTGGTCTGAAGTAGATGAGTTGAATTTCCATCTTCCCTGCTGCTTTGGCACCTTGCGATTCGGTCCCTTTTAACCCTGATCGGTTTTCTCCCGCTCGATATTCCGGCGGAATCCACTTGGACACAACCCTGGCCGTCCCTGGAGACCCCTCCCTTTCCTTGTGTTGCACAAAATTCAGGTTATGATATGTTCTTGAAACAAAATCATATCCCCTGAAACCAAAGCGTCTTCAAAAATAATACGGTATTTATAAAAGGACTGGGTGGCGATGAACGATACACACAGCAAAACCATCGGCTATATTTTGTGGGTGTTCGGCTTTACCGGGTCTCACCGGTTTTATTACGGGCGCCCGATTTCAGGCACCATTTATTTTCTGACACTCGGCCTGTTTTTCATCGGCTGGATCGTCGATCTGTTTCTGATCCCGGGCATGGACCGTGAGGCGGATTTCAGATTCAGGCAAGGCCCTGTCAGTTATACGCTTGCGTGGATTCTGCTGACGTTCCTCGGTCTTTTCGGCGTTCACCGGATGTACATGGGCAAGTGGATCAGCGGCATTGTGTACCTGCTGACCGGCGGTCTCTTTCTGGTCGGCTATGTCTATGATTACTGGACACTCAACGACCAGGTGACGATTATCAACAGCGTAAACTGACAGTCCGCTGGCGCTTGAACGTTGAATGACACACATAGGGAAATGCTATGATGCTGAATCGATTAGCCGTCTGGGGAGTGATTCTTCTGGTGCTTGGTATCTGGTTTCCGGTCGGGGCGCAGTCCCCCCCGCCGGCCCGTGTTGTAGTCATGCCGGTCACGGAGAAGGAAATCGCCCCCACCAGCCAGATGATCGGGGCAGTGGACTTTGACCGGTTGTCGGGTGTTTCACCCGAAGTCAGCGGCCTTATCCAAAGCCAGTCCATCGAGGAAGGAACGGTCGTTCGAAA
>ENA-ORCT01000404-ORCT01000404.1-marine-metagenome-genome-assembly--contig:-NODE-404-length-21244-cov-3.627439_pt1 | contig 21244 bp, 19 predicted proteins | sample MGYA00248632_ERZ508511 | MGnify/ENA primary metagenome ERZ508511 (study PRJEB26182, sample SAMN06268839) | marine metagenome | isolation source: Tt an P1-techrep anaerobic enrichment on pine from sediment...
GCCGCCGAGAACCTGGAATTCGAGGAAGCGGCCCGGCTGCGCGACGAGATCAAGCGGCTGGAGGCGGTGGACCTGGCAGTTTCCGACGACCCGCTGGCCCGGCAGGCGGCGGTGGAGGCCGCCAGCGAGGCCGCCGTGGGGCGCTCAACGGCGGGGCGGCCGGGGCAAAGGGGTGGTGTGAAGAGGAGAAAGCGATAGCGCTTTCCTATCGGGACCCGTTGGGATCCGGCATTAACGCGAAGAACCGTTCGGCGAGATCCTGCACTTCGGATATCTCGCTCGCACGAAACACCTCCGTATGCAATTTCTCAGAATTTCTGCTTACGCAGTCAATTGCAGTCTTTTCCCAGAGAAGCTTGCAAGGCCACGCTTTGACCACTGTCGCAAAAGGTGCCGAAGTCTTGTGCGCACGAAGCCTTTGATCGAGGTCCAGCGCAAAGCCAACCTTGTAGCGCCCGGGATCAATCTCAGGTTCAAGTTGGATCAGATAGAACCACCCCGCTGCGCTGGCCTCTGCGGCAAGACCACTTGGGTCGAGTTCTACCTGCATCGAATTGCGGATTACTTCGGCTTCATCATCGCTCACGTGAGCGGCAAGCTGGCCACGCGATTGCTCTGTTCGGAGTTTTTGGGTTTCGATCCCGAGACGTTTTGCGACCTTGAACACGGTCTGCTTTCGGACGCCGATTTCATCGGCAAGTTCAACTATTGAGATCATCCTGAAAGAATAACAAGCACCCGTCCGAAGCGGCAACACAGGAAATTATACAGCTGGCGTAAGACGCATGCCTAGCCACCAAACCCTCACATCTCGTTCCCCCACAAGAACTGGAATAACTCCCACCCTAGACCAGCTGCCCGATGCTCCGCATCGGGCACGCGCCCGACCCGCCCCCCAGGGCGGGCGCGTTCCGCACCCACCCTCGGGCCGGGCGCGACCCTCTGGCAGACGTGGCGCCGCTGGCCGGATGGCAACCGGCGCCGCCCTCCCCCGCCGCGCCGATCCCTGCTATCCTGACACCATGCCCGAAAAGCCCCCGCAAAAATGGTCGCAGAAGGTCACCGAGACCAGCCATGCGCTGGCGCTGGAGGACGGGGTCTTCACCTGGGACGACCCCAGGCGCATCGCCGCCTCGCTCAAACGCTCGGCCGAGGAAAGCACGCAGCGCAAGGGCACGGTGCTGCAATCCGCCATGTCCATGCTGAATTTCTACATCAACCGCGCCGGCCGCAATCTCGACCCCGAGCAGAAAAGGATCCTCGAACAGGCCAAGGACAAGCTGCGCGCGCTGTGCCGGGATTAGCCCCCTCTTGACGCCGGCGAAAAAACCTCTCATTTGAAAGCAGTCGTGGGGCCGTAGCTCAGTTGGGAGAGCGCGTCGTTCGCAATGACGAGGTCAGGGGTTCGATTCCCCTCGGCTCCACCAATCCCCATTGACATGTTCCGGCAGGCAGCCGCCAAACGCGCCCACCGGAATAGCGCCCAGATCCCCGCCAAGGCCTGTCCGGCAGGCGCGGCTGGAGTGGGTCCTGGCCCGAGCGCCCGAAAGGGCGCCCAGCTCTTGCCGGCCAGGGGGCCGCAGCCCCCAAAGACAGGCAAGGAGGGCGCCGCGGCACGCATCTGGCAATGGCGGGGCGGGGATCGGTCGGGGACATGGACCGCTGCGCTCTGCCAGGCAAAATACGAGGGGTGTCTTTCATCGCCCGGACCGGGCACATCTCCCTGCGCCGGGTTTTTGACAGTTTTGGCGAAAAATAGTATGTTAACCAAAGATTTATCGTATTTATTCCCGAGTAATTCCCGCCGAAATCATGCAGCAAACCTCCGAAATCATTCCCCAAAAAGAAGCGCCGCGTATTGAATGGATAGATATAGCGAAGGGCGGCGCAATACTCATGGTCGTTTTCTTCCATGCCTCCATACAGATCGAGGAGTCAACAAGCGGGTTGCCCGGCCCGATATGGCAGATAAACAATTACCTGCTGCCTATTCTCATGCCGCTTTTCTTCTTTGTTTCCGGCTACCTCTCCCGGAGAGCCGTTGAACGGGGCTGGCGCGCCCTGCTGCTGGAAAAGACCATACTTTACTTCTACTTGATCGTGATCTGGTCATGTATCATTTGGGCGCAATCCGTGCTGCTTGCGTCAAACAGCGAAAGCCTTTTTGAATATCTCAAATCAAACCTCTTTCCCCCGCAAAATCGTCTTTGGTTCATTGCAGCCCTGGGCCTGTATTTTCCCCTCACAAAACTCGTTCTCCCGTGGCGCAAGGCCGGCTTTGTGCTGGCCGCGGGCAGCTATTTGACGGTATCGCTGGGAAACATCGAATTCGACAGCTACGTGTATGAGAACCTGCTGTCGTTCTACGTATTCTTCCTCGGGGGCTGTATCTGGGGCGCGATTGCCGTTTCGAAACTGAAAGCCAATCTGCTGCACGCCGGAGCTGCGGCGGTGATCTATCTGTCCTTGATGGCCGCCTCAACAAAGCTGTCGGGCGCCTTGAGCACAATGGCAACGGCGGCCTTGCCCCTCATAGGGCTGATCCTCGGCTGCTATGCGGCAATCTTCATCGCGCGGGTCGGGGGAATATCAAGAATTGGGGTCTACCTGGGAAAGACCACCCTGCCAATTTACCTTGCGCACAGCATCATAATCAGCATTGCGGTTCACGCTGTGCCCTGGCCGGATGAATTGGGTCTGCTCTTTTCCGGCGGGGCCGTCATCCTGTTGACGGGCCTGGGAGTGACCGCGTCTCTGGTACTCAGAAACGCGGCGATCCGCATGCGATTGGACTGGCTCTACAGCCTTCCCTGGGCGCCCACTGTGACCAGCTCGGCGGCCAGGAATGCGCTCCGGGCCCAGGAGAAGTATTGAGGTCAATGACAAGACCGCCTCCGGGCAGCGCGCGATTGCGATTTGTGGCAAAAAGTGCTGTCGTTAGGCGCGTATTTTCGACGGCAACATAACCACCGGGGATCGATGAACATTCTGTTTATGACAGCCCACCCGCTGCTGCCGCAAATGGTGGGAGGGCTGCAACGCTCTTCTGCGCAGTTGGCGGAGGGGCTCATGGCCAGGGGGCATCAGGTCTTCTTTCTGGGGGCATTGATGCCGGATGGCTGGATCGGCAAGCGCGACCGCCTGTTGCTGAAACTCACCCGAAAACCGGCTGTGAAAGACCATGCCGGCGGCCTTCCCACTTACCGCGGCTGGCACCCGTGGGATGCGGTTGGCCATGTCTGCCGAAAAGAGCGCATCGATCTATGCGTGGTCCTCGCCATGCAGCCGGTGAAAATGGCGCAGCAGGCGCAAAGGCATGACATTCCGGTGGTGATGATGCTGCAGGACGTGGAATATCACCAGCACGGCGGAGATTTCGCCCGCCTGGGCCCGGTGCCCTGCGTGGCGAATTCGCGCTTTACAGCTGACAGGTTCCGGAAGGATTTCGCCCTAGACCCGATCGTGATCTACCCGATGGTGGATGGCGCGAAATACCGCACCGAAACCACGCGCGAAAATGTCACCTTCATCAATCCGCATCCGAAAAAGGGCCTTGATGTCGCGCTGAATCTCGCCCGCAACTGCCCGGATATTCCCTTTGCCTTTGTGGAGGGCTGGCCGCTGACGCCGGAAGACAAGGCATCGCTCATGGAACGCCTGGCGCCGCTGCCGAATGTCACCCTGCACCCCACCGCGCAGGACATGCGCGACGTCTACGGCAAGGCGAAACTGGTGCTGGCCCCCAGCCAGTGGGAAGAGGCGTTCGGCCGTATTGGCCTGGAGCCGCAGTTCAGCGGTATCCCGGTCATCGCCACCCGCATCGGCGGCTTCCCGGAATCGGTTGGCGAAGGCGGCGTGTTGATGGACAGAACCGCAGACAGCCGCGAATGGACGGCGGCGCTGCGGCGGCTATGGGATGACGACGCCTTTTACGAGGAGAAAAAAGCCGCCGCATTGGCCCATTGCGCCCAGCCCTGCTTTGCCATCAGCCACCAGCTGGATCAGTGGGAGAGGGTGATTACGCAGGCGGCGCAAGGGTCGCTGCAAGCGGAGAAGGTGAACGGTTGATCCTGCCGATGGCCTTTCGCCGGGAGGCTGTCTTCAAGAAAACGGGAACGCGGATACCCGGGAGGGGCCCGTTTGAAGGAAGCGGGTCGAGCGCCCTGCCCTCTCCGGCCGGCTTTCCCGGACAGTGCCTGTCCGGGGGTTGGGCGGCGGATCACGACCGGGCCAGGCTCACCCCATCAGACGCTGTTGACCTGGCGATGCCCTGAAACGCCCTCGACCACGGACGAGGTCGCCCCCGGGCATCCAGTCGAGCAATCTGTAGAAAATCACCGGAAACGCCACCCCGGCCGTAACGCCGAGGAGAATGTGCAGCGAGAGATCGGTCACGCCCGTGGCCTCCAGCGCCCTGCGGGTCGCCGAGGTGGCCAGGATGTGCCACAGGTAGACGAAGAAGGAATACGGACCAAGCCACCGCAATATGCGGAGGTAGCCCGACAGGCTCAGGCATCCGACAATCAGGCACAGGCCGAGCCCGAAAGCGAGCAAGCTGTGCCGGTCCACGGCTTCGTCTGTCCGCAAATTGGCCTGCAGCACAATCGCAAAGAGGATTGCCCCAAGGATACCGGCAACCGCCCACAGCAGGACACGGTTGCGCACCCACGCTTCGAAGTAGGCCGAGAACAAGACGCCCACGGCCGCGTAGGGCAACAGGTAAAAGGCCTGGTTTATCGCCAACAGGTTGGGGGTGAAGGCGCCAGTGAAGAACAACGGCGCCAGGGCGAGCGCCAGCATCGTCGGCACAAGGACCGTTTCCGAAACGGCGCGCAACACCACAAAGAGAAGCGCCAGGGTCAGCGCAATCGCCGTGATGAACCAGTAATGCGCGTAGGGAAGATACAGAAGCTCGAGCCACTCAGCCGGCGAGTGAATGGCATAGGGCGTTCCCAGCAGCGTCGAAGCGGCCGCGAAGACGGCGATGCTGATGGCTGTCGGCAGCAAGAGGCTCATCGCGATATTGCCCGCAAACCGTTCCGGCGGCTGAGAAAAAGACCGGATTGAGAAGAATGAGAACCCGGCCAGGAATGCAAACATCGGCATCCTGAGATATCCGAGCATATCGACGACAACGGCAAGCGGGTGATCTCTGGCGAGGGCAAGGCCAGACCCTTCCCCACCGCCGACAACGTGGAACAGGACGACCATGAGGGTGCAGAAAACCCGCGCCGAAACGTGATCGAAAACCGCCCGGGCTGGGGCGACCCCGTCTTTCCGCTCTTCCGCGCAAGCCGCCAGTTCCGAGAGCGTCCACGTCCGCCATTCCGGCGGAAACTGCGGAAGGACGTCTTCCAGCGCAAGCTCGACCTCGACAAAATCGATGGACGTGCCTCCGAGGTCCTCAAACGCCTTGTCGGGTGTGATCGTGGCGCCGGGGAACTGCCTGGAAAACAGCTCGACGAGGCTGGCGAGCGCCCCGGCGGCGGCGGGCGCCTTCGGCCGTGGCCTCTGCGCGCGTTCAACGGATTTGTCGAGCAGCGCAGCGGCGGCCGCGTAGTCGACCTTTCCATTCGCATTCAGCGGCAGGGCATCGACATGCACGAGATGGATCATCTGTTTTGGCACGTCGAGGCTCTTCGCCCAGCGGGCAAGAAAATCCGCCGGCACCTCGCTCTCGCTCAGGACCACTCCAAGCTGCTCGTCTCGTCCCACCACGGCGCCGATCAGCCCCTCTTGCGCGAGCTGATCGTTCAGAACGTCCAGGCTGACGCGCTTGCCGGAGAGTTTCACGAACCGTGACTTGCGACCGGTGATGAAGAAGAACCCTTGCGCGTCGCGGTAGCCGAGATCCCCGGTCTCCAGGACCGGCGTCTGCGCCGGCGCGGCCAGATCGGCGTCCTTGCTGGCATAGCCCATCATGACATTGGGCCCCCGATAAACGAGTTCGCCCTCTACATTGGGCAAATCGATGATCGCGCCGCTTTCGCTGCGGAGGCTCATTTCGCCGCCCGGAATGGGCTTTCCGATGCTCTCCGGGAAATCTGCGGCGAAATCCGGCGGCAGATAGGCCATCCTCGGGGCCGCTTCGGTCTGGCCGTACATGACAAAGAAATCCCAGCCCTCGCGCCGCCCGCGGAGCGCCATGTCACGGACCCTCTCCGGCGACAGCCGGCCTCCCGCCACGGTGGCATAACGCATGCTCGGCCTCGGCCGGTCTATCAGCCCTGTGCGGTAGAGAAGGTCGTAATTGTGCGGCACGCCGGCGTAACTGGTGCAGCCATTGGCGTCGAACAGATCCCAGAACGCGGTCTCGACGGTCGACCGCTGCGTGATCACAAGACTGGCGCCGGCCAGCAGATAGCTGTTGATCACCGACAGGCCGTAGGAATAGCTCATCGGCAGAGAAAGCGGCGCGCGATCGTCGCAGGTAATCTGCAGATACTGCACGATGGCCTGCGCATTGCTCGCAAGGTTGTGCGCACTCAGGCGGACGAATTTCTTCTCGCCCGTTGAACCCGATGTCGACAACAACATGGCGAGATCGGGGTGCAGCGGCAGGCCGCGGTTCTGCGGGAAGCTCTCCAGGCTGTCGTCGCGGGAGTCGCAGGCATAGAGGAAAGAGAACTGCCCCAGGAAGCTCTCGCGGTGCTGCGCCGACTTTGCATCGAGAAACACGACCGGGCAGCCGGAGTGCAGCGCCGCAAGATACATTATCAATGCATTCAATGAGTTGTCGCAAATCAACAGGACAAGCCCACGGCCGCAATCCAAGCGCCGCGAGCACCGGTCAATCGCATCCGAAAGCTCCGAATAGGTGAGCGAGCGGCCGCTCTCTGCATCGATTATGGCTGGCCGGTTTGCCCATCTCTTCCCGAGGTCGTGGCCAAACCCTGGATGAAGAAAACCGCTGGCTTCCATCTCACCACCAAATCAGTCTTTGGTGCAACGGCATACCGCGCCCTCTGTTTGCTCCTTCGATCAGCTTACGTGGCGCAAGGGCTGCCGCGCAACCGGGTGAATTCGAACCGGTATCAGCCCGTCTCTGCAAGCACGGCGCGGTTCTTGCCGGGGCGTTCAGCCCGCCCCGCCCGGCGATCAGCGAAAGATGTCCACCGTCACCATGTGGCCGCGCTCGCCATAGCTGTAGATCGAGACAGAGATCATCGCGCCGCCATCGACGATCGCGCGCGCCGCCTCCGGGTCGATCCAGCCGTCCCGGATCATCTGCTCCATGGCCGCGCGGTTCTCGTAATCGGCGAAGAACGGGTCCCACTCATCCATTTCGTCACGGATGCCGAAGCGGTGGAAATTGGCCCGGTCCTGGCGCAGGATCTGCCAGGGCTGCCACAGCCGCACGCCGCTGGAATTGTAGAGGTCGGCCTCGCCGATATGGGCCGTGTAGCTGCCCAAAAGCTCCTGCGCCCGGGCCGCGGGGACCATGGCGCAGAACAAGACGGCGGCAGCAAGAAATCCCTTCATCATCAATCTCTCCGATCCGCGCCCCGGGGCCGGGCGGGGCGGCCATGCAATCACGGCCGGAGCCTAAGTCGCCGCTGGCGGCGCGTCCTTGATACGGGTCAACCGGCGGCGTGCTCGCGCGGCAGGCGCTTGAAGACCCGCGCCGCCACGCGCAGCGCGCCGTCTGTCTGCGCTTCGCTCAGCGGTTCGGCGGATGCCCCTGAGTCCCCTCAGTCGTAGCTTCCGACCACGTCATACATGACCGGCTCGAAGCTCTTGCACAGATCGTTGATCCTGCGGTTGCGCGCGCGCATCTCGTCGCTGCGCAGCATGGCCTGGAAATCCTGGCGCCTTTCCCATTGCGAATAGTTGGCGATGCGCGTCTGCGCGTCGTTCACATGCAGCCCCGCGCCGATGAAGCCAGGCTGTTTGGAGATGAATTTCTCATAGGCATCCTGCAGGGCCTCCAGCAGGTCCTGGCAGGTGCCGGGCGTGGTCTCGAACGTGGTGATGACGGTCTGAAGCTGGGCGTCTTGGGAAATGGTCGGCATCGGGCCCTCCTTGGTGGCGGCACCCGGCCCGGCCGGGCGCCTGCGCCAAGTCTAACCCAAAACCCCGACATAGTCGTCAGGCAGAGGGCCGGGCCGCCATGCGGCCCCTCCGCCCTTGCCCAGGAAGGGCAAGGCCGGGCGACGCAGGCCGCCGAAGCCCTCTGGCCGCGGCCGGGGCGTCAGCGCACCACATGAACCGCGCAGGGCGCGTGGCGGACGACGCGCGCGGCGGTGGAGCCCAGGAAATAGTCCTGCAGGCCGGGGCGATGCGAGGCGATCACGATCAGGTCCATGCCATGCTCCTCGGCATAGTCCAGGATGGTGCGCCCGGCATGGCCGGTCACCACGTCCACCTTCACGTCGCCGGCGCCGCCCAGCTCGGCCAGCAGCGCGCTGTGCGTCTCTTCGCGCGCGCGCGCCTCCTGTTCCGCGGGCAGGTATTGCGACACGTAAGGCGGGATCGCCTCCATCACCGTCAGCGCGGTGATCTTGCCGCCCTCGGCCAGCAACTCCCGTGCCACCGCCAGCGCCTCACCGCTCTTGGGGCCGTGATCCAGCGCGATGGGAACGAGAATATTCTTGTACATGGCAAAGCCTCCTAGTTGTCCCGCGGATCATGGCACGCCGCGCGGTGCGCGACTTTGACACAGGTCAGGAAGCCAGCGCGCCCTGCAGTTCGGCCGCCAGGGCCTCGATCTCGGCGCAGGCCGGGCCCGTGCGCGCCGCCTCCAGCACGCCCAGCCCCTGGCCCAGCGTCTCGGCATAGGCCACCCGGTTGGCCAGCGTCGCGGCGGCGAGGCGGGCTTCCATCCCGGCGGCGGCCTCGGCCACCTCGGCGCCCAGCCGCGTGCCGGGGCGGATGCGGTTCAGCACCAGCGTCGCGGGGCGGCTTTCGCGGCGGGCGAGGTCCAGCACGCCCTCGGTGGCCCAGAGATCGACATGGGAACTCGCCACCGGCACCAGCACATGGGCCGCGGCGCGCAGCGCCGGGCGCAGGTCGCTGTCGGCCTTGGGCGGCGTGTCGATCAGCACGATGTCATGGGTCTTGGCCAGCTTGCCGGTCTCATAGCCCACCCCCCAGGCCGAGGCGGTGGAAAACTCCAGCCCCGGATCGCCCAGCCGCTCGGCCCGCGTCATGAACCAGCGCCCCAGGCTGCCCTGCGGGTCGGTGTCCAGCAGCGCCACCGACAGCCCCGCCTGGCCGAAGGCCACCGCCAGGTTGGCCGCCAGCGTGGTCTTGCCCGACCCGCCCTTCTGCTGCGCGATGGTGATGATGGTCCCGGTCATGGCTGGCTCTCCCGCGTGTCGCCGCAATGCAGCATAGCCGAATTCCACCCAATATGCAGCCGCGGATCAAGCCCCCCGGCCGCCCGGGTCATCCGCCTGACCCAGCGTTAACACTCTGTTAAGCCTGCTGCCGAAAAACTGGGCGGAAAAGAGGGGAGCGATGCGCGCCTATGCCGCCGCCCTGATCCTGGCCCTGGCGCTGAGCGCCGGCCCCGCCCAGCCCGGCCCCTGGCCGCGCGAGGCGGGCACGGGCTTTCTGTCGCTGTCGCACAGCCTGAGCGAGGATCGCGCCCGGCCCGGCCGCCCGGCCTCGGGCTACAGCGCGGTCTACGGCGAATACGGGCTGGGCGCAGGGCTGACGCTGGGCCTCGATGCCGGGCGCGGCGAGGCCTATGGCGACTGGAGCGCGCTGCTCTTCCTGCGCCGCCCCCTCGACGGCGGCCAAGGCCCGCACCGCGTCGCCGCCGAGATGGGCCTCGGCCGCACCGGCGCGGACGGAACGGACCCGCAGGCGCTGCTGCGCCCCGGCCTGTCCTGGGGCCGCGGGATGGCGACCGCCTGGGGCCCCGGCTGGGCCACGCTGGAAAGCTACGCCGAATACCGGCTGGAGGACGAAGAGGCCGCGCTGAAGGCCGACCTGACGCTCGGCCTGAAGCCCGGCCCCGGCCGGATGCTGATCCTGCAGCTTCAGGCCGGCGACTATCCCGGCGCGCGCCCCTATCTGCGTCTCGCCCCCTCCTATGTGCACCGGCTCGGGCGCGGCGAAACCTTCCTCGAGATCGGGCTGAAGGCGGGGCTGGCGGGCGACGAGACCCAGGGCCTGAAGCTCGGCCTCTGGCGCAGCTTCTGACCGCCCGGCCGGGGACGCGGATTTTGCTGGGCCAGAGGCGCGGGCGCGGCTAGGCTGACCCCATGCTCGCGCGTGCTCTTCTTCTTGCGTTGCTCTGCCTTCCCGGCCTCGGGGCCTGGGCCTCGCCGCCCTTCCATGCCGGCCTGCCCCCGCGCGCACAGGCCGAGGCCGCCGCGCCGCCCGACGAGGCCTGCCTTTGGCCCGGCACCGGCACCGCCTCCGCGGACGCCGCCGCGCTCTCCGCCCTGCTGGACAGGATCGAGGCGCTGGCCCCCCAGCCCGACCTCCTGATCGCCGCCTGGCAGGAGTCGGGCGTCGCGCTCTGCCTGTCGGACCAGCCAATGGAGGCCCGCGGCTATTACGAGCCGCTGAGCAACCGGATCGTCCTGCGCCGGGACCTCCCCGAGGGGGCCCGTATCGCCATCCTGATCCACGAGCTGCGCCATGTGGAGCAGCTGGGGCGCGGCTTCTGCCCCTCGCCCGAGCTCGACATGCAGGAGGCCGCCCGGCTGGTCTTCGCCATGGAGGCCGACGCCCAGGCCATCGCCACGCTCTATGCCTGGCAGTTCCGCCAGCAGGGCGACCCGGCGGCCTGGGAGGCGCTGGCGGAGATCGAGCATTACGCCGACATCACCGCCCGCTTCGCCGCGGCGATGGCCGAGCAGGACGATATCGGCATCGCCACGGCCTATGCCTTCGACCAATGGTATCAGGACGACTGGCGCACCGAGGCCTATTACATCTCCAGCTGCTCTGACCATCTCGACCGGCTGGAAGAGGAAAACCGCCTGCCCGGCTACGACACCCTGCCCGAGGGCTTCTTCGCGCAGTTCTGCCGCCTGCCCTCGGGCCGGCCCTACGATTGCGGCATCGCGGGCCGGTACCGCCGCTAGGGGCTCACTTCGCCGGATCGGTCACCGTCAGCCCCAGCACCCGCCACGCCTGCATGCCGCCGCGGTAGTAGTACAGGCGATCCGCCGGGAAACCGGCCTCGATCATCCGCCGGATGGCGGTGGGCGACTGGCCGCACCACGCCCCGTTGCAGAACAGCGCCACCTTGGGCACGTCCTCGCAGAGGAAACCGTCGAAATCCAGCGTGCAGCCCAGCTCGTCCAGCCGGTCGGCGGCCTGGGTATAGGGCATGTTCACCGCGCCGGGGATGGAGCCCTTTTCGAACCACTCCTCGGTGCGGCTGTCCAGAACGATCGCCTCGGGATCCTCCAGCATGTCCAGCAGCTCCAGTTCGCCGATGGTGGTGACGCCGGGGGCGGGGGTCATCGGCTGGATGCAGAAGGGCGGGCAGGGACGCGAGGTGCGCGCCCATTCCCCGGCGACCTGGTTCTCGGTGTCCTGGATGCGGCGGATCTCGACCGGGCCGGTCCCGGTCTGCACCGTGACCGTGGGGCGGTCCTTGCGGATCTTCACCTCCAGCTCCTCTGCGCCGGCCGCCCCGGCCAGCAGCGCCATCGCCATCACCGCGAGCAGAATGCGCATCGCTCTCTCCTTCCTGAAAATCTCCTGAGGGGCCGCACCCTCTGGGCAAATCCGGCCCCGCACGCCATCATAGGGAAAAAGACCGAGCCCCGCCATGCCCAGCCAATCCCCCGTCCGCCCCACCGATGACGAGGCGCGCGCCCTGGCCCGCGCCCTGCTGAGCCGGGCCCGCAGCGCCGCGCTGGGGGTGATCGAGCCCGCCACGGGCGCGCCCTTCGTCACCCGCATCGCGCTGGGGCTGGCGCCCGACGGCGCGCCGGTGAGCCTGGTCTCGGATCTCGCACAGCACACCGCCGCGCTGCGCGAGACCCCGGCCTGCTCGCTGCTGCTGGGCGAGCCGGGGCCGAAGGGCGATCCGCTGACCCATCCCCGGCTGACGCTCCAGGCCCGGGCGGAATTCGTCGAACGGGGCACGCCGGGGCATCAGACTTTGCGCAGCCATTACCTGGCCGGCCATCCCAAGGCGAAACTCTATGTCGATTTCGCCGATTTCCACTTCCTGCGCTTCGCGGTCGGGGCCGCCCACCTGAACGGCGGCTTCGGCAAGGCCTACAGGCTGACGGCCGGGGACCTGCTGGAATGACGAAAAACGGCGCGTTCGAGGCCTTGTTGGTCGCGCTTCGGCAAGGAGGGCAGCGACCGCCCGTGGTGGGCGCGAAAGCGCCCGCCTGTGGGGCGGGCGGGCGCTGCCCGGCGTGAACGCCGGGCGGGACAGACGATCAGGGCTCCTCTTCAGCCAAAGCCCGTCCCCCCCGTCAGACCGGATTGTCGATCCGGGCCGTCAGCTGCACGCGCCCCTGCACGGCCTCGGGCCAGTGCAGCGCGATCACCGAACTCGCCGCGCCCTGCTTGGTCACGGCATAGGGCATGGAAAAGACCAGGCTGCCGCCGCCATTGGTGATGCCGTTCTCGGTCACCACGCTGGCCGCGATGCGGGCCTGGCCGCCAAAGGGCAGGTAGCCGTCGAAATCGCAGTTCCACACCGTGCTGACCGAGTTGACATCGAACTGCCGCGTCACCGGGTTGCTGATGACCTGGTCGACCCCGTTGAAGGCGTTGCCCTCGACGATGATGTTGCGCGCCCGGCTCATGTCGAGCCCGGCATAGGTGCTGTCGACATGGTCCACCCGCTCCACATTGTTGATCGTGGACTTGAACACGTTGCCCGAGATGTTCAGCCCCTGGATGTAATGGCCCGAGCCCACCGGCTTGATCACGATCCAGCGGAACCAGCTGGCCACGTCGCTGGCCATGAAGATGTTGGCGGTGATGCTCAGCCCGCCGAAGCTCAGCTCGCTCTGATGGTCGGGCTCCGGGTCGTGCTCGTTCGTCCACTCGATGAAATTGTTGTCGATATAGTTGCCGGTGACCGTGGTCTTGACGTTGGTCGAGGTCAGCACCAGCCCGGCCTGGCGCACCGCGTTGCTTTCGCTGTCGCCCTGGAACCAGTGGTTGGCCGAGATGATATGGCCGCTGCCGCCCATCACCGCGAAATGGGCGAACATCACCACCCGGTTGTCGCGCAGCTTCGCGTCGTTGGCGTTGACGTTCAGCGCGATGGTGCTGCGGTCCTGCGAGCGCATCTCCTGCTCGTTCGACAGGAACTGGCAGCGGTCCACCAGCATCCCCTGGCAGCCGTTCCCCGGCGAGGTCAGGCCGCGGTCACTGGGCTTGGTGAAGAAACAGTCGCGGCTGTGAAAGATCAGCCCGTCGGGGGCCAGCATCACGGCGCTCGCGCGGCCGTTGCACTGGAACTCGATATCCGACAGCACGAATTTGCTGAGCGAGGCGAAGCCGCTGAAATCGAGGATGTATCTGAACCTCTTGAAGGTATAGCTCTGGGTGCCCACCGCGTCGAAGAGCGGCTGGCTCAGCGTCACCGTGCCCGCCGCCACATCCGTGGCCCGAACATAGACCTCGCGGCCAACGCCCAGCCCCTCGACCAGGGCCCCCACGGCGATGTTGGCCACATTGGCCACACCCGTCAGCTGCGTCGGGTTCAGGGTGGAATAGGTGGCCTGCGAGGTCACGGTGTCGGTATTCCAGCTGGTGCTGTCCAGCGCGTTGAACTGCCCGTCGCGGATCACGGCGCGGATGGCATGGGTGGTCTTGTTGCCCACCACCGCCTGCACGTCGATCGGCTCGTCCAGGTCGATGCGGCGGCCCTTCATGTCCAGGCTGTCATGGTCGGAATAGTTGAACAGCACCGCCAGCGCCCGCTTGAACCCCTCCAGCTCGCCGCCGAAGGCCTCGATATAGGCGGGCAGGTCGTAGTTCTTGGTCAGGGTCAGCCGCTTGTCCGCGGGCATGCTCACCGTGCCCTCGAAACGCACCGGGTTCTCGAAGGTGACGTGATCGGCCAGGTAATAGCTGCCTTCCGAGACCAGAACCTCGCGCCCCGCCGCCGCCGCATCCGCCGCCTCGAAGGCGGCGCTGTCATCGGTGACGCCATCGCCCTGGGCGCCGAAGTCGCGCACGTCGACCCAGTCCATCAGCTTGCGGTAGAAGACCTCGGTCGCGTCCTCGATGACGATGTCGTCGATGCGCACCACCCCGCCGGTGGCGCCGGTCAGGTCCAGCCCGATATGCGCCCCCACCGGCACGGTGCCCCAGGCCATGTCCACCCCGCTGCGCGCCCCGGTGCCGATGATCGCCGTCACCGTCGCCACCTCGCCATAGGAGGTCAGCGTGACCGCGGGGCCGGTCTCGACCAGCCCCGCCACATGGGCGCCGCCCGCGTCCACCGCATAGGCCGCGATGCGCGCGGAGGGCAGGTTGCCGCTGACCGCCTTCACCCTGGCCGTGACCTGCAGGTAGCAGCCGGGCAGGATCGGCGTCTCGCCCATGTAGCGCAGCTTCTGCGTGGCCTGCGTCTTCAGCAGCTCCAGACAGCCGCCGAAATCCTGGTCCGCCGGCACGATCGCGGCATTCGCGTCGCTGGCATAGCTGGCCGAGCCGGGCGTGCCGTCGCCGCTCGACCAGACATCCAGCCCGTCCTCGAAGGCCGGCGGCATGAAGACGATCCCGTCGGTAATTGCCTTGTTCATCGAAACCCCTTTCCTGATGCGCGCGCGCCCCGCGCCCAGGCCGCCGCGCGCAGCCCCGGGGGCGGGCGCCACAGCTCCGCTCGATTGTCAGCCACTCTGCATGGAGAAACCGGGGCAAAGGCCCGGCCGGACATCAGGGCTAGCAGGCAAAGGTGAAGGGCGGCTTAACCCTCAGGCCGCAACGGCGCCTGCGGCGCGGCCCGTCGGGACCGCGCAGCCGGCGTTCAGGAAGGGGGGGAAGGAGGCAGGCGGGGCTCAGCCCGCCAGCTCTCCCTTGAGGCCTTTCTCGATCAGCGCCACGGTCTCGTCGATGCCGTAAAGCGCGATGAACCCGCCAAAGCGCGGCCCCTGGCTGGCGCCCAGCAGCACCTCGTAAAGCGCCTTGAACCAGTCGCGCAGCGGCTCGAACCCGTGCGCCTTGCCCACGGCGAAGACGAGGCTCTGCAGCTCCTCGGCATCGAGCCCGCCCTCCCAGGCCTTCAGCCGGGTCACCAGGTCCTCCATCGCCGCGCGCTCCTGGTCGCTGGGCAGGCGGAACTGGCGCTGCGGGGCCACGAAATCGCGGAAATAGCGCACCGCGAATTCCGCCGCCTGGTCGAGGTCGGGATGCGTCTCGGGCGTCGCCTCGGGCGCGTAGCGCTGGATGAAGCCCCACAGCCCGCCCTTGTCCGACGCACCGGCCACCGAGGCCAGGTTCAGCAGCATCGCAAAGGGCACCACCATCTTCGATTCCGGCGGGGTGCCGTTGTGGATGTGCCAGACCGGGTTGTTGACCTGCGCCTTGGCGTCCTGCGTGGGATAGGCGCGCAGCTGCTGGTGGTATTCGTCCACCGCCTTGGGGATCACGTCGAAATAGAGCCGCTTGGCCGTCTTCGGCTTCTGATACATGAAATAGGCCAGGCTTTCCGACGAGGCATAGGTCAGCCATTCGTCGATCGAGATGCCGTTGCCCTTGGATTTCGAGATCTTCTCGCCGTTCTCGTCGAGGAACAGCTCATAGGTGAAATGCTCGGGCTTCTTGCCGCCCAGGATCTCGCAGATCCGGTCATAGATCGGCGTGTTGGTGGAATGGTCCTTGCCGTACATCTCGAAATCGACGCCCAGCGCCGCCCAGCGCGCGCCGAAATCGGGCTTCCACTGGAACTTCACGTTGCCGCCGGTGACCGGCAGCGTCCATTCGCGGCCCTCGTCGTCGTCGAAGGTCACGGTGCCGTCCTTGGCGTTGACTTCCTTCATCGGCACATAGAGAACCCGGCCGGTCTCCGGATGGAGGGGCAGGAAGATCGAATAGGTCTGGCGCCGCTCCTCGCGCAGCGACTTCAGCATCACCGCCATGATCTCATCATAGCAGTCGACGGCGCGCAGCAGCACCTCGTCGAACTGGCCCGACTTGTAGAACTCGGTGGCCGAGTAGAACTCGTACTCGAACCCGAAGGTGTCGAGGAACCGGCGCAGCATGGCGTTGTTGTGCCCGCCGAAGCTGTCGAATTCGCCGAACGGGTCAGGCACGCTCGTCAGCGGCTTTTGCAGATGCTCGTGCAGCATCTCGGTGTTGGGCACGTTGTCGGGCACCTTGCGCATGCCGTCCATGTCGTCCGAGAAACAGATCAGCCGGGTGGGGATGTCGCTGATCTCTTCGAAGGCGCGGCGGATCATGGTGGTGCGCGCCACCTCGCCGAAGGTGCCGATATGCGGCAGGCCGCTCGGCCCGTAGCCGGTCTCGAACAGAACGTAGCCCTTCTCCGGCGGCGCCTTCTGATAGCGTTTCAGCAGTTTGCGCGCCTCTTCAAAGGGCCAGGCTTTCGAAGACATCGCGGCATCGCGCAGATCGGACATGACAAAACGCTTTCAACTGACGCCGCGGCCCCATGCCACGGCACCGCCGCTACCTATTGCCCCCCCGCGCCCGCGTCAATATTCTGCGCCGCGCCCACCCAGCCGGAGGAAACCGAATTGTCCGACCCCAAACTCCTTACCCCGCAGGACAGCCTCGTCGCGGTGATGATGGCCGTCTCCGTCTCGGACGAGAACATCCGAACCTCCGAACTGATGACCATCCAGCGCATCGTGAACCACCTGCCGGTGTTCCACGATTTCGACATCGACCGCATCCAGGTCGTGGCGCAGACCGTGTTCGACCTGCTGGAAGAGGAAGACGGGCTCGACGCCCTCTTCGGCCTGGTGCGCGAGGCCCTGCCCGAAAAGCTCTACGAGACCGCCTACGCCATGGCCTGCGACGTCGCCGCCGCCGACGGCAAGCTCAATGAAAGCGAGCTGCGCCTGCTGGAAGAGATCCGCTACGAGCTCGACATCAGCCGCCTGAACGCCGCCGCCATCGAGCGCGGCGCGCGGGCGCGGCACATGACGCTCTGAACTCAGCCTGCGTAAAGAACCGCCCAGCGCTCCACCAGCTTCAGCTGCATCGCGCGCGAGCGCCGGGTCCAGCTGCGGCTGCCCGGGGGGCGCTCGCGGTCCTCGGGGCGGATGCGGGCGCGCTGCGCGTCATCGGCGGTGAAGATGGCAAAGGCCAGCTCCCGCCCGCCCTCGCCCGTGACATAGCCGGCCAGCGCCGAGACGAAATTCAGCGTCCCCGTCTTGGCCCTGATCCTGACCGGGTGATCCTTCAGCGGCCGGCCCTTGTCGTCGTGCAGATAGACATCCTTCAGGATCGGCTCCAGCGGCCCCTGCGGTCCCAGCTCGGCCAGGGCCTTCACCATGTCGCCCGCGCTCAGCCGCGAGCCCTCGCCCAGCCCCGAATGATCCACGAACTCCGCCTTGCCCGTGCCCAGCCGCGCCTTGAGCCAGGCGCTCATCTCGCGGCCCGAGGCGGCAAGGCTCGCCACCTCCTTCCCGCGCGCCCGGGTGGCGGTCAGCCCCACCGCCTCGGCGGTGATGTTGGTGGAGTATTTCAGCATCGCGCGCAGGATCTCGCGCAGCGGCTCGCTCTCCATCTCGGCCAGCACGGTGCCCGCGGGCAGCGCCCCCGCCTCGCCCGCCCGGCCCAGCTCGATCCCGTGCGACCGCGCCAGCGTCTGGAACACCTCGGCGGCATAGAGCGCGGGCTTGCGCACCGGCAGCCAGCGCGCCCCCCCCTTGCCCAGCGCACCGCTCGCCACCGTCCAGTGATCGACCCCGCCCTTGGAGGAATAGGTGTAGACCGGCACATCCCGGCTCACCACCTGCATGTCGGCCACGCTGACCGCGGGGCGGTAGCGCTCGGCCCTTGCGTCCATGGTCACGGTGTAGCCGCCCGAGGCCCGGCGCCATTCGAAATGCACCCGGTTGAAATTCAGGTTCAGCCCCGAGATCGCGGGGTTGTAGCCCACGTGATCGGGCTGGCCGGGGTCGATGCTGGGCAGGCTCGGCAGCGCCCCCGCATGGTAGAGGAACCGTCCCTTCACCGCATGCACCCCTGCCGCCTTCAGCCGCGCCGCCAGGTCGCCCAGCATGTCGGTGTTCAGCGTCGGGTCGCCGCCGCCCGCCAGCACCAGGTCGCCCTTGAGCTCGCCGCCCACCACCGGGCCGGTCCCGATCAGCCGGGTGCGGAACCGGTAATCGGCCCCCAGCGTCTCCAGCGCGTAAAGCGCGGTCACCGCCTTGGTCACGCTCGCCGGCGGCAGGCCCAGGAGGGGGGTGCGCGTCTCCAGCACCTCGCCCGTGCGGGCATCGGCCACGGCAAAGGCCACCTTGCCGGTCAGCCGCGCCCGGGCGATCAGCTCCTCCGCGCCCGCGACCGCCGGCTTGCCCACGGCCGCAGGGCGTGGCGCGGGCCGGACCGAGACGGCAGGCGGGCCCGCCAGCGCGGTTCCCGCGCCGCCCGCCATCAGACCGCCCAGGAACCAGCGGCGCGAGACGTTCCGAAATCCTTCCGTCATGACCGGAGTGAAGCAAATCGGCGCCCGCCCGGCAAGCGCCCCCGGGCCCGCTGCGGCGGAAACCCCCCGCCGCTCAGCGCCGCCACTCCCCCCGCGCCCGGATCGCGGTCGAGGAGATGTCCACCATGGGCACGTTGACGAAGCACCAGGCCGGCGCCTCCCTGTGCCCCAGCCCCCGCGCGGGCGCCCGCCACTGCGCATAGCGCAGCGCCGCCTTCGAGCGCCGCGCCGCCAGCCCCGCCCCGGGCCGGGCGATGACGCCGATGGGCACGTTCTCCATGATCCAGTCCCAGCGGTCCCAGTGGTGGAACCCCGCCAGGTTGTCCGCCCCCATCAGCCACACGAAGCGCACGCCCGGGTAATGCGCCTGCAGCCCGGCCAGCGTCTCGGCGGTGTAGCGCGTGCCGATCCGCGCCTCGATATCCGTGATCGCGACCCGCGGGTGATCCATCACCGCCCGCGCCGCCTCCATGCGCTTGTCCAGCGGCGCCGGCCCTTCGGGCTTCAGCGGGTTGCCGGGGCTGACCAGCCACCACACCCGGTCCAGCCCGAACCGCTTCAGCGCCTCGCGGGTGATATGCGCATGCCCCTGATGCGGCGGATCGAACGACCCGCCCAGAAGCCCAATCACCTGCCCTGCCCGCGCGATGGGCCAGCCCTGCCGCATGTGCCTCTTTTCCTTCCCCGAAAAACCGGCGCCCACCCTAACCCGCGCCACATTGCCCTTGTCCAGCGAAATCGCTATCTCTGGCCCCCAACCCGAGTAATCCGAGCAAAGAGGCGGCCCCAATGGCATCCTACCAATACGTCTATCACATGGATGGTGTCTCCAAGACCTATCCCGGCGGCAAGAAATGCTTTGAAAACATCCGCCTGTCCTTCCTGCCCGGCGTCAAGATCGGCGTCGTGGGCCCCAACGGCGCCGGCAAGTCGACGCTCTTGCGCATCATGGCCGGCATCGACAAGGACTTCACCGGCGAGGCCTGGGCGGCCAAGGGCGCCAAGGTCGGCTACCTGCCGCAGGAGCCCGAGCTCGACGCCGGCCTCTCGGTGCGCGAGAACGTCATGCTGGGCGTGGCCGAGAAGAAGGGAAAGCTCGACCGCTTCAACGAGATCGCCATGCAGATCGCCGAGGATTACTCGGACGAGCTGATGGAAGAGATGACCACCCTGCAGGACGCCATCGACGCCGAAAACCTGTGGGACCTCGACAGCCAGATCGACGTCGCCATGGAGGCGCTCCGCTGCCCGCCCGACGACGCGCCCGTGGAATCCCTCTCCGGCGGCGAAAAGCGCCGGGTGGCGCTGTGCAAGCTGCTGCTCGAGGCGCCCGACATGCTGCTGCTGGACGAGCCCACCAACCACCTCGACGCCGAGACCATCGCCTGGCTGCAAAAGCACCTGATCGAGTACAAGGGCACCTGCCTGATCGTCACCCACGACCGCTATTTCCTCGACGACATCACCGGCTGGATCCTCGAGCTCGACCGCGGCCGCGGCATCCCCTACGAGGGCAACTATTCCGCCTGGCTGGAACAGAAGGCCAAGCGCCTGGAGCAGGAGAGCCGCGAAGACAAATCCCGCCAGAAGGTGCTGGAACGCGAGCTGGAATGGATCCGCGCCGGCGCCAAGGCCCGCCAGGCCAAGTCCAAGGCCCGGATCAACGCCTACGAGGAACTGGCCGGCCAGTCCGAGCGCGAAAAGCTGTCGCGCGCCCAGATCATCATCCCCAACGGCCCGCGCCTGGGCTCCAAGGTGATCGAGGTCGAGCACCTCAACAAAGGCTATGGCGACCGCCTGCTGATCGAGGACCTGACCTTCGCCCTGCCGCCGGGCGGCATCGTGGGCGTGATCGGCCCCAACGGCGCCGGCAAATCCACCCTCTTCCGCATGCTGACCGGGCAGGAGCAGCCCGACGCGGGCTCCATCACCTTCGGCGACACGGTCGAGCTGTCCTATGTCGACCAGTCGCGCGACGCGCTCGACGCCAACAAGACGGTGTGGGAAGAGGTCTCGGACGGGCTCGACATCATCCAGCTGGGCGATGCCGAGGTGAACTCCCGCGCCTATTGCTCCACCTTCAACTTCAAGGGCGGCGACCAGCAGAAGAAGGTGGGGCTGCTGTCGGGCGGCGAGCGCAACCGGGTGCACATGGCCAAGCTGCTGCGCGCGGGCGGCAACGTGCTGCTGCTCGACGAACCGACCAACGACCTCGACGTCGAAACCCTGCAGGCGCTGGAAGCGGCGCTGGAGGATTTCGCCGGCTGCGCCGTGATCATCTCGCACGACCGCTTCTTCCTCGACCGGCTCTGTACCCACATCCTGGCCTTCGAGGGCGAGGCCCATGTGGAGTGGTTCGAGGGCAATTTCGAGGCCTACGAGGAAGACAAGATCCGCCGCCTCGGCCCCGACAGCGTGGAGCCCAAGCGGGTGAAGTATAAGAAGTTCACCCGCTAGGCAGCGTCCCCACAGGCCACGGAGGGCCGCGCCCGACCCTGAGCGGGCGCCGCGCTCCGCCTGTGGTCCGCGCTTTATCCGAAAAGCCCCGAACGCGCCCCGAGCGGGTCACGACATCGCCAATGCGCCCTCCCGGGGGAGGGTCGGGCGCGGCCCGGGGCTGGTCGCCCCGGGCCAGACCGTCTTCAGTCCAGGCGCAGAATTAGCTCCACCGCCTCCGCG
>ENA-ORCT01000405-ORCT01000405.1-marine-metagenome-genome-assembly--contig:-NODE-405-length-21202-cov-3.375195_pt1 | contig 21202 bp, 17 predicted proteins | sample MGYA00248632_ERZ508511 | MGnify/ENA primary metagenome ERZ508511 (study PRJEB26182, sample SAMN06268839) | marine metagenome | isolation source: Tt an P1-techrep anaerobic enrichment on pine from sediment...
TGCCGCCATACATCTGGGCACGGGCATCTTCAATATTGGTGGAGCCCATGCTCAGCTCGTCCTCGTTAAATCCCTGCTCCAAAAAGAACTGTTGTACCTCGGCTTTTTGCCGTTCAATATCGGTTTTCAGCAGTTTCAGATCATTGCCGGTCAGCGTAATTTGAATGGGCCAAACGGCCAGGTCGGCCTCCACTTCGCGCTCCGACAAGCCTTTTACCTCGACATGCCGGTTATATTTGATTGCATTCTTGTGCATGTTGCCCACAAAGTACCCGGCAATAATCAAAGCCACCGACACCACTGTCATTGATAACCATCCTGTTTTTTCCATCATGATTTGTTTTAGGTATTTTCTGTTTTAATATTGTATTGAAGAACACTTACCAAGCATCTCCATAGGTTCATTTTGGCTTGTTCAATTTTACGAAATAATTCAACTGCAAACAATGAGCCAGACCATTTCTGCAGAACTCCTGCATTCAGGTTAAAAAAGTCAAAACTATTCCTATATTTGGCTGTTTTTTTATCCTAGCAAACCGGTAGGGGTAATGCCAGAGTCTTCGGTTGACTGGTGCTCCTGCTTGAAAACGAACTCAATTTACAATCCATTGTATGATTTTACGAAACGTCCTTTTTGTCATTTGCATCCTGACTGCAGGCATCGCAATGGCATCAAACATTAGTGGCCGGGTGATCGACCATGAGGCCAAAGAGCCCATGGAATATGCCAGTGTCGCCTTATACGAAGCCAAAACCCAGGAGTTGATTGCTGGTGGAGTCACCAGCCAATCGGGCAACTTCGCTTTTGATAAAATTTCGTCCGGAAACTATTTTGTCCAGGTTCAGTTTATGGGCTATGAAAAAAAACAGTCCGAAGTCTTCAGGCTAGGCGATGGCCAGCATATCGAACTGGGTGATATCGCTTTGACGCCATCTCGGGTATTGGTGAACGAAATTGCAGTGACCGGAACCAAAATACAAGCTTTTAACAAACTCGACAAACAAGTGTACAAAGCCGATCAGTTTGAATCTGCTGAGGGAGGATCAGCCATTGACGTCCTTAAAAACATGCCATCGGTATCAGTTAATGGTCTGGGTGAAATTTCCATGCGCGGCTCATCAGGCTTTTTGCTGCTGGTTAACGGCAAGCCTGTTTTGGCTGATCCCCAAAGCATGTTAAGCCAGCTGCCCGCCAACAGCATCGAAAATATCGAATTGATCACCTCTCCTTCAGCCAAATATGATCCTGATGGCAATGGCGGAATCATCAATATCACCACCAAAAAAGGAAGCAGTGATCATACCGGACTGAGTGTGAATCTAAAAGGGGGCTTACCCAGCACCACCACCTTCGGAAACGAAGACCAGCCGATACGTTATGCTGCCGACGGCAGTTTCAGTTACCAAAAGGATAAGTGGGACATCACTGTGAGTGCAAATTATGCGCGTGATGATCTGGCCGGATTCCGCGATGGATATGTGAGCATTACCAATCCCGAAGATGGTACCATCAACCATTTTCCGAGCGCCGGAGAACGTAGTTTTTACCGATACAACTACATGGGACGTGCTTCTGTCAGCTATATGGCTGACGAGAATAATGTCATCTCGGCAGGCGTGTATAGCGGCAAACGTTACCAGGAACGCGATGCCAACATTTTTTACACCAACTCGCAAACCGATTTGCAGGATAATATTATCTATCGATTCGACTACTACAACCCCAACAAGCAGATCAAACAAGGAACCTTCACCCTGGGAAACCTGGATTATACCCATACGTTTGCCAATCGATCCGAGCTGACTATTTCTGGTTTATACGAATACGACGACCTGTACGGCAACACCCACAACCGAAACCTGACCCGACCGGATGGTGAAGTCCTGCAATACGTCCAAAATCCTTATGAAAAACCCATCAAAGGCTATCGGTTGCAAGCTGACTACCGACTGCCAATGGCAGGGGGTACTTTTGAAACCGGCTACCAGTTTCGCAACGACCGACAAGATGGCGTTTTTGACTACCTGGTAACACCTTTTGATCCGAACCAACCTGGACTGGATCAGTTCAGCGGGACAGCCGTTTCGAAAAACCGGATCAACTCGGCTTACCTGCAATACTCCGCAAAAAGAGACCGGCTGGAGTATTCAACAGGTTTGCGGTATGAATATTCAAGTCGCACTGTTTTGCTCTCAACAGACCCCAATCCGCATCATCTCAAGTTATCCAACTTGTTCCCTTCCGTCAGCGCGCTTTATGCACTGAACAGAGGCTGGAAAGTAAAAGGTGCCTACAGCCGTCGAATTCAACGATCGTCCAACAACCAGCTCAACCCAATTCCTGAGCGCGAACACTCAGAAACCCTTGAAATTGGCGATCCTGACCTGCGCCCGGAGCTGGTCAATTCATTCGAGTTGGGCTTGATTAAAACCTTTGATCGTGGCTCTCTTTTTACGACCGCCTATTACCGTTCCAGCAAAGACCCGGTACAACGCGTTAACAGCGTGTATGCCGACACCATCCTGAATCGTGTGTACACCAATGTTGAAAAAGCAACGGCCCTGGGTTTCGAACTGGGTGTGAATGTCCAGCCTGTGGATTGGTGGAATTTCTACCTCGGAACCAATGTCTACAAGCAAAAATACGAGGGAGACCTGCTGATTTTGGGCGAGCAGGTCCGCATTGATCCGAAAGACGACTGGGTGTATTCTATCAATGCAAATACCAGCTTCACACTGGCTCCTTCCTGGAGTTTAGATGCCAACATTAATTACCTTTCGGTTCGTCCAACCGCGCAGGGAGAAGATTCGCGCTTTTTAAGTCCGAACCTCAGCCTGAAAAAGAGCTTATTCAACAACCGGATGACCGCCAGCGTACAATGGCAAAACATCGATCTGGGCATGCATGAAAGCAATCGGCAGCGTATTACCACCTGGGGCGAAGATTTCTATACCACCACCAATTACATTTATGAAACAGATATGATTTTGGTGAACCTGAGTTTCAACCTGAATAAAAAAAATATCAAGGAAAAACTTCCAAAGAGTGAGTTTGGCGAGAAGGAGTTTTGATAACAACTGAATGAATCGCCCAGCCAGTCTGAAAATTATACAAGAAGCCAGACTTGACGATTGAGTCTTTTTGACACACATACCAAAAGCAAAGCCCGGGGAATAATCTCTGGGCTTTGCTTTTTTCAGCTATCCGGCTCGACCCGGAAACCATAAGTTACCCTGATTATACAACAACTTTCGGGGTTCTACCATCCAAACAGCTGCTGCCTTAAGCCATTGAAGATAAAATAAAAGACAAAAATGTATTTTTTCAGGCAGCGTTTCAATTTCCCCGCCCGTATTCATTAATAGAAGCGATCGTGAAAGTGAACTGAGCATTCGCGATGCTTTAAGATATCAGTATTTAGAAATCCATTTAAAACTCAAAACAATGAAAACAATCAATGATTTATTCAAGGAAAAAACCACGTGGATCGGCTTTTTGATGATCTTTTTCTTCGTCGGACTGGCATCCTGTGGTGATGATTCGGACACAGACGAAATGGTGGATATGAAAGTAAACTACTCCGCCGATTTCGTCGCAGCCACGAATGAGGTGACGACAAGCGCTACGGGCTCTGCCACTGCCACGTATGACCCTGCTACCATGGAATTGTCCTATTCAGCTACTTGGTCGGGTTTGGGGTCAAACGCGGTGAACATGCACTTTCATAATAATGGCCCTGTGATGGTCGGCATTCCGGGATTCCCCGAAGCCACAGGCGGAACCGTTTCAGGAAAAATTACCCTTACCTCACAACAAGTCAGCGACCTGGCAGCAGGACAAATCTATATGATGATTCATACGGTCGATTATCCGGGCGGTGAAATCAATGCGACCTTGTTAAAAAGCGGCGGTTCTTCAAACAACACTGGAGGAAATGGCAGTGGCTATTGATAAAAACAAGCTTCAGCTCCGGTTGAATTCCGGATCTGAACTTATAGGAAATAATGACTAAAACGAAAAAATATCATCTGATGAAGAAAGCAACTTATCTACTTATCGTCATCGGCACCATTCTGCTTTATGGTTGTAGCAACAACGAAGCAGATGAAATGCTGCCGGAGGAAAACCCAGATCAGGAAGAAGATTGCGTACCTCAGTTTCCGAATATGAATGTGACTTACACCAATTATGTGAAAGGTGTTGTGGATCAATACTGCATCAGTTGTCACCACGCGGGTAATTCAACCGGCCCCGGCGATTTTTCAACTTACAATGGACTATTGCCCTACGCTACGGGGAATTCGTTCTACGCCCGGGTCATTCAGGATGGTGCTGACATGCCCCAGGATGCTGCGCCCTTGCCCAAAGCCATCCGGGATTCACTCAATGTTTGGATCCAAAACTGTGCACCGCAGAACTAAAAATCCAGTTTATGAAATTTGTTTGGACGACCGCTTTTGTTCTCTTGACCAATCTGCTTGTTCAGTCGCAGGTGCTGACCTCGCAGGAGGTCACCTTAAGCTTTTTTTCGGATGCTCCCATTGAGGATATCTCGGCGGAGAGTCACACCGGTGTTTCTGCCCTGGACTTGGAGTCGAGGTCAATTTATTTCAAGGTGGCCATCCGCTCTTTCGAATTCAGAAAGAGCCTGATGCAGGAGCATTTTAACGAAAACTACATGGAAAGTCACAAATATCCCCATGCGGAGTTTAAGGGGCAACTCACAAGTGAGGTTGATTTCTCAGCGGCCGGAACGTATCCGGCAAGCGTGGAAGGCGAGCTCACCATTCACAATGTAACCAAAACTTACAGCGTAAAGGGTGAGCTCCGGGTAACAAACCGGGAAATTACAGCCCTGGCAAGCTTTCCGGTTAAACTGGTCGATCACGATATTAAAATACCCCGCCTGCTGATTAAAAACATAGCCGAAGTGGTTGAAGTCAGCGTTGCTGCAAAATATAAATCTCCTTCGGAATGAACCCGAAGATTTGAAAATTGAAAAATGAAACCGATGAAACTTTTTTTCTTTGTGCTGTTGAGCTGCATCTGCCCGTTACCACTTGTGGCCCAGAACGATCTAAGTTCACTATTTGCCGATTCGGAAACCGAAAAAAGTCGTCTTCCGGTAATTGCCACCTTTAAGTCGCCCTGGATTATCAACGGGCAATCCAATGAGACCATTTATAAAAACGACTTGCTGTTTGTGGTGAAACATCGGTTTGGCGATCTGGCGGGAGGCAATGGCGGGCTTAAAACCTTTTTTGGACTGGACAATTCCACCGATATCCTGATCGGCTTTGAATACGGACTGTCCAACCAATGGAGTATCGGGCTGGGCCGAGCAAAAGGTGCCCCCAACGGGGTCAGCACCTTTCAACGGCAATTATTTTATGTGGATACGAAATACCGCTTGCTTCACCAAACGGTTGATGACCACGTACCGGTCTCCGTCAGCTTGTTCGGGAATGCGGTAGTCTCAACCATGGAAAAGATCGATCTTGCCACTTCAGATGCGAGCTTTCAAAAATTCAGTGACCGCATGAGCTATGTCGCCCAGGTGATCGTCACCCGTAAATTCAGTGACAAGCTGTCGCTGGCTCTTTCGCCAACTTATGTCCGCAGAAACTATGTGTCTTTTCAGGATATGAATAACTTATTTGCATTGGGCATTGGAAGCCGGATAAAATTTAGTCGTCGCATGGCGCTGGTCGTCGATTACGTCATCAGTTTCCGGAGCCAGGAAAGCCAGGACTATTTTCTGGATCAACACGAATTCGAATTCTACAATCCCCTGGGGGTCGGCCTCGAAATTGAGACGGGCGGACACGTGTTTAATCTTAGTTTTACCAACTCCACAGCCATTCTCGAAAACCAATTTATTCCGGCAACCAGCAGCTCGTGGACCGATGGCGAATTTCGCTGGGGATTCAGCATTACCCGCACATTCACTTTAAAAGATTGATTATGGAATAAACCAATTGCAAAACCCTTTGTTAAAAATCTAATAGGCTGGCTGTAAGGGAAATAAAAATTACAGCGGCAGCAACATGATTAAGCATTCCGTACATGGAAGAAAAAGAACTAAAGCAACTAATTGAAGGTTGTAAAAAGCAGGACAGACAAAGCCAGGAAATCTTGTACCGCCGGCTTTATGGCTACGCCATGAAAATTTGTCTGCGCTATGCCAACAATCAATCGGAAGCCTCGGAAGTCTTGAATGAAGGTTTTTTCAAAGCATTTACAAATATTGAAAAATATGACCATCAGTGGCCTTTTAAATCCTGGCTGTCTAAAATTATATATCATGCCTCAATTGACTATTATCGTTCAAATTTGAAATGGACGCAAATGGAAAATCTTGAAAAATGGAATGTTCCTTCCCATGAAGCAACCATCGAACATCAACTCAGATATGATGAGTTGCTGGCCATTATTCAGCGCCTTCCGCCAACCTACCGGATCGTTTTCAACCTTTACGCCATTGATGGGTACTCGCACGAGGAAATAGGAGAAATGATTGGCATCAATGCAAGCACATCGCGATCGAACTTGCACAAAGCCAGACAAAAACTTCAGCAAATGCTAACAGTAGCACATTCGATCGTGGTCTTGTTTATTTTGAAAGGCAAAGCCTTTTTACGAAAAACGGGAGAACATTGACTATGAAAAGCAGGGAAGGAGAGCAAATAGACGAATTATTTCGCGAAGGATTGGACCAGGGGAAGGATCCAACGGACTTTCGTGAACGCGACTGGACGGCACTGGAGCAACGGCTCGACCGATATGCGAGGAAGAAACGTGCGATCGTTTGGCTGAGACCCTTGAGTGGCGTCGCAGCCATCTTGCTGCTGGCATTGGGAATTTGGGCACTGTGGCCTGCCCAACCAGAGCCATCCAATCAGCAAGTAGCGACTGAGCAACAGCCCATACCGGCACCCCGCCAACAAAGTGAAGACCAATCGGCCTTGGAAGAAATACCGGCTGGATCATCAGAAAAACCAACTGTTGCCGCGGAAACGGAAGCTCAAGAGCCAAAAAAACAGCCAACCGAACAACCAAACCGTGACCAATTAGCGGCAGCAGGCGAACAGACGACAGCGACAAATCCGGATCGTCTTCAAAAAGATGTTTCGGGCTTCAAAGAAAGCGGGCCTGCAGAAAGCATCGCGGAAAACGCAGTCGCCATGCCAACCGATTCGATAAAACCAACGGACGGGGAATTGACACCAGCACAAAAGCCAAACGATCAACAGTCCGTGCAGCAAGCGGAAGAACCAACAGTGATCCTGAATCCGCTGGTTGCAGAGGCTGATGATAACATTGTTTCAGAGCCGAAGGACTGGCTTATCGCTTTAAGTGTTCTGGTTGCGCCTGCCTACAATGGCGTAGACAACCTAAATAATGGCAAGACCGGTACCGATGTTGGGCTGATGGTGACCTTGGGCTTGAGCAAGCGCTGGAGTTTCAGCACCGGGGCGCTCTACGCTAAAAAGCTTTACGAAACCGGATTTAGCAATGATTATTCCAATGGGAACAATGGCTATGGCAGTCAGGACATTCAGACAGTCCATGCCGACTGCCGCGTGTTGGATATTCCACTTAATATCAATTATGCCATTATTGACAAAGGCCAAACCACCATCAGCCTGGGGACCGGAATTTCATCCTACATCATGCTGAAAGAAGACTACCGGTTTGATTCCTCAGGCGGCTACGGGGAAAACCCCGCTGACGTTCACCTGGTCAACGAGAATCAGCACTGGCTGAGTGTGCTCAACCTGCATGCGAGCTACCAGCAGCGGTTAAGCTCAAAAATGAGCCTGAGTTTGCAGCCTTACCTGAAAATCCCGGTTAAGGACATCGGGTATGCCCGGGTAAGGCTCCAATCGCTGGGCATGGCACTTAGCGCCAGTTGGACTTTGTAAAAAAACAAAACCCGGACTGCAAAGACCGGGTTTTGTTTTTTTATATTGCTCTGGCTTAGATTCCAAAAGCTGACTTAATCTGATCAACGTAGTCAAGCTTCTCCCAGGTAAACAGTTCGACCTTCTTTTCTACTTTGCCAAAATAAGGCGAGTCAAACGTTTTCGTTACTTCAACAGGTGTGCGTCCCATGTGTCCGTAGGCGGCTGTTTCACGGTAAATCGGATTCCGAAGCTTTAGTCGTTCTTCGATGGCTGCCGGACGCAGGTCAAAAATCTCCCGCACCTTTTTGGCAATTTGTCCATCGTCCAGTTTCACGTTGGCTTTACCGTACGTATCAATAAACAAACCAACAGGCTGGGCCACACCAATGGCATAAGCCAATTGAACAAGCACTTCGTCTGTAACGCCGGCAGCCACCAGATTCTTGGCAATATGGCGGGCAGCATACGCCGCCGAACGATCCACTTTCGAAGGATCTTTCCCCGAGAAAGCACCGCCACCATGAGCTCCTTTTCCACCATAGGTGTCGACAATAATCTTACGTCCCGTTAAACCGGTATCGCCGTGTGGCCCTCCAATCACGAACTTCCCGGTCGGATTCACGTGATAAGTAATATCGTTGCCAAACAAGGGTTTCACACGCTCCGGCAATTGAGCGATCACCCGCGGCATCAAAATATTAATCACATCTTCCCTGATTTTGGCCAGCATGGGCTCATCGGCATCAAACTCATCATGTTGTGTTGAAACCACAATGGTATCTACACGCTTCGGGCTGTGGTCGTCGTTGTATTCGATAGTGACCTGCGACTTTGAATCCGGACGCAGATAAGTCATTTCTTTTCCTTCTCGGCGAACAACCGCCAACTCCATCAAAATGCGGTGCGACAATTCCAGCGGAAGCGGCATATAATCGTCCGTTTCCTTGCAGGCGTATCCGAACATCATTCCCTGATCGCCGGCACCTTGATCCATCTTGTCTGCCTTGTCGACCCCGCGGTTAATATCGGGACTCTGCTCATGAATAGCAGTCAACACACCACACGAATCACCATCGAAACGGTATTCTGCCTTGGTATAACCAATTTCGTTAATCACCTTGCGGGTAGCTTCCAGCACATCCACATAGGTTTTTGATTTAACCTCGCCTGCCAATACCACTTGCCCGGTCGTGACCAGGGTTTCAATGGCTACTTTCGAATTGGCGTCGAAAGCCAGAAACTCATCCAGCAAGGCATCTGAAATCTGATCAGAAACTTTATCCGGATGCCCCTCGGATACTGATTCGCTTGTAAATAAATAACTCATATTGAAGTGTATTAAATTAACAACTTTGCCTGACACATCTCAATTGCATCGGCACATAATCAGCGGTGAAAACAGGAGATTGAAGGAAATTAAAAAGGTAAAGCCGATTGCTTTAGCATTTTTTTTATGTGGTTGCAATCAATCTCAAATCTTTCCACAATGATGGCTACAAATGTACAATCTTTTTTGAGGATATAAAACAGTTGTCAAGCGAAGTTCCAGTCTTATCCGACCACCACGATAAACGCCTCTTAATCACTAATTATCTAAGGACCAATTACCAGCTCGATAAATTCCAAAATCCAAAGTACTCAGTTGCAGTCGACTTTCAGTTTTATCCAGTCCTAACCACAAAGCCAGACTGCCCCGGAAAAGATTTACACTTGGAGCCGAAGGCAAATCAGATGCTGCCTTTGAGTTTACAGGATGATAACACCTTCAATAGCATCCACCTTTTCGGTCACCTCAATAATTTGATCGGCATTTTCCATGGTCGCCACGCAGGTAATAGCCACATGATTGAGATTGGCGGTATGCTTGAACGAGGTTTCGCCATGATCGGGCAGAATGGATTTGATTTGATCCACTTTTCCCTCTTTGTTCGGAGTAATAAACTTGAACATGTATTCCAATGGCCAGCTTTCGGTTTCCATCAAGCGGTAGCGTAAAGTTTTGAATTTATCCGTCTCCATCATTAGCATTCCTTTCTAGCCCCTCTAAAGCTTGACAGCTTGTTTTGTTTGTCGCAACGTCAGCAGGGTCACCAATCCTTATTTAGCCTAAACTGAAAACAACGGAGCAGCTGAAAAGTGGAAGGAAGTCCTCAGTACCCGTGTTTGCCCCCTTAATCCACCAACCGGGGGACAGGAGCCCTGTAAGTTGACTGTCAGCAGAAAATTGAGCAAGCATTTTAACCGCTCCGAACCAACTCCTCTTCCCGTTTGGGAAGAGGCTGGGAGATGGGCTGTCCGCAGACAATTTCATGAAAAAGCCAGTAAAGAATGATCTACTTATTTTGGTTACACAAGTTAATAAATCGTACAGTATAAATAATTTGGAGAGAGGTATTTTTTATGTGAATGAATCTAGAATGATCGTGGCTGCGCACGTACAGTATTAATCGGCGACTGCCAGGTGCCCGATCAATAAGCCAATGTTCAACCCGTAAAATAACCGAAGCCAGCCATAAAGAAGAAAGATTAACCCTATCTTTGCAAGGGTTGGAATTTCAACGAATCCTGCCTTTTAATCAATTTTAAGATGAAGAAAAAAAATACCGGCGGCGAATCTGCCAGATCGAAAAAGCCCAAAACCATTACCTTGGTGGTGAAAGAGCAAGAAGAACTGATGAAATTTCTGATTGCGCAACTGCCCCACAAAAACCGCAACAACATTAAGACTTTGCTGAAAAAACGGCAGGTTTTGGTAGACGGCAAGGCGATCGGACAGTTCAACTACCTGTTGAAACCCGGACAAACCATAGCGCTCGACCAGGCGCCGGCACCTATGGCCACTCAGATGCGCGGCATTACAGTGGTGCACGAGGACAAGGATCTAATTGTAGTAAACAAAAATGCGGGCCTGCTCACCATGGCAACCGACAAGGAAAAACGGGCAACAGTGTACAGCATCCTGAGCAACTATGTGAAAGACAAACATAAAGACAACAAGATTTTCATTGTCCACCGGCTCGACCGCGAAACTTCGGGACTGATGCTGTTTGCCAAAAACGAGGAAATGCAGGAATTGCTTCAGGAATCGTGGAAAGAAACTGTTGAAGAGCGCAGTTACCTGGCCGTGATCGATGGAAAACTCGACCCGCCCGAAGGCAGCTACCGTTCGTACCTGTTCGAAAGCAAGGTTTTTAAGGTGCATTCCACAAACGATCCGGAAAAAGGACGCGAAGCCATTACTCATTATTCAACCCTGAAAACTAACGACAACTATTCGTTGCTGAAGGTGAACCTGGAAACCGGCCGGAAAAACCAGATCCGTGTGCATTTGCAGGAGTTAAAACACCCAATTGTGGGCGATAAAAAGTATGGTTCCACCTCGAACCCAATCGGACGGCTTGGTTTACACGCCTGGGTGCTGGCTTTCAAACACCCGCTAAACAAAAAAGAAATGCGCTTTGAAACCTCCATTCCCAGCAGCTTTTTGAAATTGTTTTAACCCAGGTGACCTACCAAATAAGGCCCGGAAATTGATTGCCTGATTCAAACGAAAGTTCTATTTTTATAATCTTTGCAAATAACGACTAAGCCAAACCGAATGAAACGAACTGTTACAAAAAAACTGTTGCTGGCTGGCATCTTCTTTTGTGGCCTGACGATCTCCTGTTCCGAAGCGGAAAAGCAATCACAGAATCCCAATATTATCTATGTATTGGCTGATGATATGGGCTTTGGCGATGTTTCGGCTTACAACCCGGACAGTAAGATTGAAACCCCCAACCTGGATCGGATGGCTCAACAGGGAATCCGGTTTACCGATGCACACACCTCTTCTGCAGTTTGTACGCCCACGCGCTATGGAATCTTAACCGGTCGCTACAACTGGCGCAGTCCCTTGAAAAGCGGCGTTCTCACCGGGAAGTCCAAGGCTTTGATCCCGACTGACCGAACCACGGTAGCTTCCTTGTTGCATCAAAAAGGCTACCACACCGCTTTTATTGGAAAATGGCATCTGGGTTGGAACTGGCACCTGAAAGATCCCGAAAACTTTGGCGGCGATGGCTGGAACCTGGAGGACTTTGACAACGTTGATTTTTCCAAACCGATTACGCACTCGCCCAACGACTTGGGTTTTGACTATGCCTACGGGCATTCCGGCTCCCTCGATATGGCGCCTTATGTGTACGTTGAAAATGGGCAGGTAACAGCAATCCCCGATTCGGTTTCGGAGAATACAGGAAAGTATTCGTGGTGGCGCAAAGGGCCAACTTCCAGCGATTTTGATCATGAAGATGTGACTCCTAATTTCTTCAGACGGGCCATCGCTCATGTCAGCCAGCAAGCTCAAACCGATGAACCGTTCTTTTTGTACCTGGCCTTGCCTTCGCCGCATACGCCCATTTTACCCACCGCAGAGTGGCAAGATAAAAGTGGCCTCAATCCTTATGGCGACTTTGTGTTGATGGTAGACGACTGGATGGGAAGACTGCTGGCAAGCCTCCGGGAGAATGGAATCGAAGAAAATACCTTAATCATTTTTACCACCGACAACGGTTGTGCGCCTGCTGCAAAAATAGAGGAGTTGACAGCCAAAGGACATTTTCCGAGCGGTCCTTTCAGAGGGCATAAAGCTGATATTTTTGAAGGAGGCCACCGTGTGCCTTTTATTGCTCAATGGCCGGCTAAAATTAAACCGGGTCTGGTTTCGGATGAAACCATTTGCACCACCGACCTGCTAGCCACCTGCGCCGAAATTGTGGACTATCCACTGGCCGACAGCGAGGGAGAAGACAGCTATAGTTTGATGCCTGTTTTTGAACAACTGCCGCTGGAGCAGCCTTTACGCGAAGCAACGGTTCACCACTCCATCAACGGAAGCTTTGCCATCCGCCAGGGTGATTGGAAGCTAATCATGTGTCCCGGCTCGGGAGGCTGGAGTTTTCCCAGGCCCGAAAATAAGGCCGCCATCGATACACTGCCTCCAATCCAATTGTATAACTTAAAGGATGACCCGTCTGAAAGTCAAAACCTGCAAGCCGCCAATCCCGAGGTTGTCACCCAGCTCAAAGCTATACTGACACGCTACATTCTGGATGGAAGAAGCACAACAGGCAAACCGCAGACAAATGACCCGATTGCGGGCGAATGGAAACAAATCAGTTTTATTGAAGCAAGTAAATGAATTGTTGGTTTCTAACCTGTTCCATTTTCGAATCAAGGCAGAAAGCGCTATTTTTGGCTTTGTAAAATTTAAATGATGAAGAAAACCCTACTCATAACCGGTGGCGCCGGTTTCATCGGATCGCATGTCGTCCGCCTGTTTGTGAACAAATATCCTGACTATCAGATTGTCAACCTCGACAAACTCACGTACGCCGGCAACCTGGCCAACCTGAAAGATGTGGAGGACAGAGACAACTACGAATTTGTGAAAGCCGACATTGTGGATAGCGAAGCGATGTTGAAGCTGTTCCGCGAAAGACAGTTCGACGGGGTGATTCACCTGGCTGCCGAATCGCATGTTGACCGGTCCATTTCGAATCCCACCGAGTTTGTATTTACCAATGTGATTGGCACGGTCAACCTGTTGAATGCCGCCCGCGAGATCTGGAAAGATAATTCGGAAGGAAAGCTGTTTTACCACATCTCGACCGATGAAGTGTACGGTTCTCTTGGAGATGAAGGCTTGTTTACCGAAACCACCGGCTACGATCCACACAGTCCGTACTCGGCTTCCAAAGCCAGTTCCGACCACTTTGTCCGGGCCTATCACGATACCTTTGGTCTGCCCGCCCTGGTGTCGAACTGCTCCAACAATTACGGTTCGTTCCAGTTTCCGGAGAAGCTGATTCCGCTCTTCATCAACAATATTCGCAACAGCAAAGCCTTGCCGGTTTATGGCAAAGGCGAAAATATCCGCGACTGGCTGTGGGTGGAAGACCATGCCCGGGCCATCGATGTGATTTTTCACCAGGGAAAGGTGGGCGAAACCTACAACATTGGCGGTCACAACGAGTGGACCAACATCGACCTGATCAAGCTGATGTGCGCCATTATGGACCGCAAGCTGGCACGCGAAGCAGGCAGCTCAGCAAAACTGATTACCTACGTAAAAGACCGCGCCGGGCACGACCTGCGTTATGCCATCGACAGCACCAAGCTCCAGAAGGAATTGGGCTGGGTACCCAGCCTCCAGTTTGAAGAAGGATTGGAGAAAACCATAGATTGGTACCTCGCCAACGAAGAATGGATGAATAACGTCACCAGTGGCGACTATCAAAGCTATTACGAAGAACAATATCAGAAGCGATAATTTATTGAGCGTCTCAGTTGAACTGAGACACTCGATTAACACCCCCTTTCTTTTTTTGTCGCGATCAAAGGCTTTCCTTATCTTGGAAGAAAAATTGAAAATGGGATCCATGAAACGACGTTTCTTTATGAAGTCGGCACTGGCTGGAAGTTCTGCCTTGTCGATCATCGGGTTAACTGCTTGCCAAGTTTCCGAAACCAACCCACAACAAGCTGCTGATCCGGCCAAATTTCACCTAAACGAGATCACCGTCGGGCAATTGCAGCAAATGATGACCGATGGTTCGCTCACCGCTGTTTCGCTTTGTCAGCAATACATTGACCGGATCAGTTTGGTTGATCCGCTGCTGAATTCCGTGATTGAATTGAATCCACATGCCCTGGAAATAGCTGCTCAGCTCGACCGGGAACGACAGCAAGGTCAGCTTCGGGGCCCCCTGCATGGCATTCCCATCCTCATCAAAGATAATATTGATACGGGTGATCGAATGATGACGACCGCCGGATCGCTGGCACTGCTTGGCGCTCCTGCTCCTGACGATGCGTTCATCGTCAAAAAGCTTCGACAGGCCGGAGCCGTACTGCTGGGCAAGACCAACCTGAGCGAGTGGGCCAACATCCGCTCTACCCGTTCATCCAGCGGCTGGAGTGCACGGGGCGGACAAGTGCACAACCCGTTTTGTCTGGATCGCAGTCCATGCGGCTCAAGCTCAGGAACCGGCGCTGCTGTTTCGGCCAACCTGTGCACGCTGGGAATTGGAACCGAAACCGATGGATCGATCATTTGCCCGTCTGGCATCAACGGGCTGGTGGGTATTAAACCAACCCTGGGGATGTGGAGCCGCGATGGCATCATCCCCATTGCGCACAGCCAGGACACGGCCGGCCCCATGGCACGGAGCGTAACCGACGCCGCCCTTTTGCTGGGTGTACTCGCCGAGTATGATCCGAAAGATGCACCCACCAACCTTCCCGTTGGAGAGATTCACAACGACTACACCCAATTTCTTGACCGGGCCGGATTAAAAGGTGCGCGTATTGGCATTGCCAGTAACTTTTTTGGCTTTCATTCTGAGGTGGATAAACTGATGCAAAAAGCGATTGAGGACATGCAACGCGCAGGTGCTGAAATCATAACCGACTTGAATTTGGAAGGCCGCGACGAATGGGGCAAAGCCGAATGGACCGTCTTGATGACCGAGTTGAAGGCAGACCTAAACAGCTACCTGGACACACGCAGTGACCTCAAAATTAAAACACTCGCTGACCTCATCGAATTCAACAAGGCCAACGCCACTGCCGAAATGCGGTGGTTTGACCAGGAAATATTTGAAGAAGCCGACAAAACGAACGGTCTGGACGATCCAGAGTACCTCGAAGCTTTAAAAGTTTCGAAATCAAAAAGCCGCGAAGGAATTGACAAGCTAATGGATCAGCACCAACTTGATGCCTTGGTTGCTCCGACCAACAGTCCCAGTTGGCCGATTGACCTGGTGAATGGCGATCATTTTATCGGTGGGAGTAGCGATGCAGCCGCCGTCTCAGGCTATCCGAACATTACGGTTCCGGCAGGTGAGGTGCACGGTTTGCCCGTTGGCATTTCCTTTTTTGGCCGGGCCTGGAGCGAACCGACTCTGCTAAAAATAGCCTACGCCTACGAACAGATCACGAAAAACCGTAAAGCACCCGGGTTTAAGAACACGATCGGTTGACTCGGCATAACAACAACCATTTTTCTTGCTGAGTCAGCGGTATACTAAAGTTCGGTTATGGATGGAACCTGCAACAACTTCTCGGCGGCACGCTCCAGCTTATCATTGTCCTTGGCAAAGCAAACCCGAATCAGCGGCAAGCGGCTTTTTTCGTGGTAAAAGGCTGAAACAGGTACGGTGGCAATACCAAAGTCACGGGCCAGACGTTCCGCAAATTCGACATCTGGTTCATTGGAAACCCTGGAATAATCGAGCAACTGGAAATAGCCTCCCTGCGCTGGAATTATTTCATACAGGCTTCCCTCAAGCAAGCGGTTAAAATAGTTACGCTTACCTTGGTAAAGCTCAGAAACCTCTTCGAAATTGTGATTATTGGGTAAGAATTCGGCCAGGGCATGCTGCAACGGTGCATTGACATTATAAACCTGAATCTGGTGTATTTTCCGGAACTCGGTCATGAGCTTTTCAGGGGCCAGGCAATAAGATATTCCCCAGCCATTTATGTTGTAAAGCGGACCAAACGATGAAATGACGAAACTTCTCTCCAACAGTTTCTCGTAGCGCGAAACGCTTTGATGGATCTGGTTATCAAAAATCATCGACTCAAAAATCTCGTCGCTCAAGATCGTAATGTTGGTCCCGTTGGTCAATCGTTGCAACTGGAACAGGTCATTATCAGACAAGACTGACCCTGAGGGGTTATGTGGCGAATTGAGAATAATCATCCGGGTTTTCGACGTCACCATTTTTCGAAGCTCTTCCCAGTCGATTTTAAAGCTGGGCGCTTTGAGTTTAACATACACCGGACGACCACCATTCAGCACAATGGATGGGGCAAATGATTCAAAGGCCGGTTCGAAAACAATCACTTCATCATCGTCCTTGATGACCGCACTAATTGCGGTATGAATGGCCTGGATGGTCCCGGCAGTGATGGTGATCTCGGTTCTGGGGTCATAAATCTGCCCGTAGTTTTCCTTGACAATTGCACTAATCTCTTTTCGCAAAGGCAGGATTCCCTCCAACGGGGCATAGTTGTTATACCCATCTCTTAAATATTTGAATGCCAAGTCGATTAATTTCTGAGGACATTTAAAATCAGTTCTCCCAATGCCCATATCAATGGCTCCGGATTCGTCAATCCATCGGCTGATGGAAGAAAACATGCTGGATGTTGTATTGGGTAATTTCGATTGCACCATAACAAATCAATAAGATCGCAAAATTAACAAAAGAGCTGATAGTCCACGGAGCGTTGTGTCAAAATTAAGGAATTATTCTTCATGGTCTGCTATGCCAGTACTTCTTTTAAAACAGCTAACGATTTTAAATCGCCCGTCATATCCATATGAATTTGATAGTACCTCAACAGTTGCGTCAGCAGATTGGCCCGTTGGCGGTTGTTGAAACTGAGGAGCTCAATTTTTCCCAGATCAAACTGAAAAAGCTGCTTAAAGCTGGTGGTGGTTTCGGTATCCATAAATTGATGATGTGACGGCTCGGAAGCAGAAAATGAAGCTGTATCCAAATCGAAAAACAAAGCTTGATGAGGATTTGAGGCCTGCGGCGAGAAACCTAAAAACCGGCTGAGATGAAACAGAAAGGCAAGGTGAAAATTCGCGATTCCTTCTTTTTTCAAATCCAGCAAGGCTACGGCGTGAAACAAAAAATCAAACAATTCCTCGTTGGCTTCTTCTTCTTTCAGGCATTTTAACAATACGTCAGAAAGAAAAATGGCCAGCGAACTTTTCACAATGTCAAAAGGGATGTGCTCAAACGGGACGCTCAAACGGGCTTCTTTCAGTCGCTGCAAGTCACGTCCCGGGCGATAATAAACCTCCAAATCGAGTAAAAACAAGGGTTGAAAAAGATTCTTCTTAATGGTCGATTTTCTTTTCCGCACTCCATTGATCAAATACGACTGAATGCCAAATCGCTCGGTATAAATACGCGCAATAATGCTGGTTTCAGAATAATTGATGTGATGCAAATAAATGCCACGTGTTTTTTCAAGCACTGTTCGTTTTCTCTTTTAATGAATAAAAAGAATTTTCGTGGTGAATGTCTGTTCACCCGACCGATCGTTTCCGAAAACCAAATATACCCCGGTGCTTACGCGCTGTCCGTTTAGATTTTTCCCGTTCCAGATCGCCTGTCCTCCAAGCGATTTGGTTTGGTGAACCAGGTTCCCGCTGATGTCGGTGATCTTCACATCAGTATCCGAAATCAAACCGGTAATCACAATGTCGCCATCATAGTCCTGCCGGACCGGATTTGGGAAAGCATACACATCGGCGTATTCATTTGCTCCCGCAATTGCTTCGCCCCGGTAAGCGATAATACCTGCAGGAGTCCCGATAAAAACTTCGCCCGACTGATCATTGATGGCAATGGACTGAATGGTGTTCGACAGGAGGGGACTATTGGCTTCGTTAAAACTTTCTAACTCTTCCTGTCCATCTTCAGAAACCAGAAAAACGCCTGAGTTTTTTGTCCCAAGCCATTTTCGGTTGGCGCCATCTACCGCAATTGCCGTCACCGTCTGCCCTCGAAGCAGCGGATGATAGATTCCGTCATTCAGGTCCAAACCAGGCTGCGAAGCATAAAACGGGTTTTGTTCCCAAATGATTTCCGGTTCAAAATAAACGGCCACACCTTGCGAGGTTCCCACCCAAACGACTCCATCATTGTCAACTGCTATGGCATGTACGTCATTCATCCTAAAAAATTCTTCCTGGTCGCCGCTATTAAAATAGGCAATAACCGGTAACTGCTTTCCATTAGAACCATCCGCTTTTCGCACGTATAAGTCCCGTCCACGGGGAAGAACAATCCACTGATCATCATCTTCTGTCAGCACGATTTCACCCACATCCACTCCGGCAATGCCTTGCAAAGGAAACGACTCCCAGCTACCATCGGTCTTTAAAACCGACAGCGGTTCACCAACCAAGGCATTGGTCACCCAGAGGTTATTATCCGAGTCGAAAGCCAAGCCGCCGATGCGCACATAATTGGGATTGGCATCGCCAGGCAGAGCCGTTTGCAGCGAACTGTTAAACTGGGTGTAGCGGTTGACAATCTCGTTATCCCGAAGTTCGACAAGTCCGCCTCCCCATGAACCAAAATAGACGTGATTGGGATCGGCAGGATCAACGGCGGCGGTCACCAGATCGTGAAAACCACTCAGACTGGTATGCGTGCGTGCATTGAAAACACGCCAGTCGCCATCGCGATACAGGTGCGCCTGCGGGGCATTAAATACATTGTTCCAGGCATCCGTACGCCCGCCGGATGTCATCCAAATGTCACCCTTGTTGGCATGCAACGAAAAAACACGGTTATCGAATGGTCCGTCAGGGATGGTCAGCTCAAAGCTACTGCCCGATTTTTTGACCAATCCATGGCGGGCATCGGCAATCCACAGCTGTCCGCTTTCATCGCAAACAGCAGTCTGAATGTCAATCCCCGTAATTGTATTTCCCGAAAAGGAATAGCTGTTGACCTGTTCGGTCAACTCGTCGTTGGTGTTAAATACCTGCAGTTTATCGCCCTGAGAAACCAGCAGCTCGTTGTTGCACTCCCGAATTCCGGTTACCGTGGTTACCGCCGGAAGAAACCGCTCCCAGCCATTTCCACTGTTCCGGTGCAATTCCTGCTGGTTGCTTCCCTCATTATCATAGCAGGCGATGATCCCGCCATTGAAAAATTCCAGTTGGCTGAAACGTTCATTGGCATGCGGAATATCGTCAATTTTGACCCAGTTATTGAAATCCTGCAAGTTCGGAGCGTTGTGGTCGGCCATAAAAATGCCCACAGCAGTAGCCGCGTATAAATAAGTTCCATCAAAAGTCATATCCAAAACGACAACCGGAGATCCGTCCGGCCCAATGTAATAGGTATCTTTTATCTCCCGCTTTTCGAGGTTGACCGCCACAATCCCGAAACCACATGACAGATAGGCTGTTTGGCCGACAACAAGAATGCTGTAGATATTTTTGTCGCCCTGTATTTGTTTCCGTTTGATATCGGAAAGGTTGAAAATCTCCTGCTCAAAAATCAAATCGAGGTTGCTGTTTTGGTAGGCAACCAGTACCACGCTGGCATCCTGACCATAAGCTATAGCCCGAGGCTGAACATCCGACAAACCATTGATCTGGTTAAGTTTTCGCAAGCTGTTGTCGGAGTGCGAGTAGGTAAACAGCCCTCCGCTTGTGATGCAGTAAATTTTTCCGTTGGCCTCAATCACCTGCGATGCCGACGAATACGACAGGTGGTCGGTCCATGCCCCAACGCCAACCTGCGCCCGCAACCCAAAAAAACAAAAAACAAGATAAACGACTATCAGACTGCGCATCATAAGGTTAAATTCAACGATTTCAAATAGCGAACCAGCTTTTGCACTGCCCTGCCACGATGACTCAATTCGTTTTTTTGTACCGCATCCATCTCTGCGAAAGACTGACTGGTACCTTGTGGCTGAAAGATCGGATCATACCCGAAACCTGCTCCTCCTCGTCTCTCCCACAAAATTTCACCCTCGACAAAACCTTCAAACTGGTTTTCCTTGCCATCAATAACCAACGAAATGACTGTTCTAAAACGAGCTTTTCGGTTGGTTATTTCCTTCATCTTACCAAGCACCTTGTTCATATTCGCTTCGGCACTTTTTTCTTCACCGGCGTAGCGCGCGGAGTAAACACCCGGCTCACCGTTCAGCGCCTCAATTTCCAGCCCGGTATCATCGGCAAAGCAGTTGTAGCCGTATTTTTCAAAGATAAAAAAGGATTTTTCGGCAGCATTGCCTTCCAGGGTTGGCTGATTCTCCGGCACCTCTTCATCACAGCCAATGTCTCTTAAACTGAGTAAGTGAATCTCGTCGCCCACCAGTTGCTGAAGCTCGCGAAGTTTATGGGGGTTGTTGGTTGCAAAAACAAGTTCCATGCGTTTCAATTTATTTCGTTGAAGGTTGAATCGGGAGAAAATTACTCACCAAACATCCTTACTTTTTTAATTCTTCTTACTTTTAAAGAAGTCAAATTTACAAAAACCTGTCAATGACCAATGCAGAAATTATTGATCTGATCTGTGAGGATTTAAAAAAGGTAGCCAATGCCCGGCACAATACCCTGGGAGTGCCCTCGTTTAAAACCAATATGAGGTGGCTGGGGGTCAGTGCACCACAGCTTAAAAAAGCAGTGGCTAATTGGATTGCCATTCTGCACGACCTGACAATCACTCGGTGGATTGATCTGGCTATTGCACTTAGC
>ENA-ORCT01000407-ORCT01000407.1-marine-metagenome-genome-assembly--contig:-NODE-407-length-21174-cov-3.398161_pt1 | contig 21174 bp, 15 predicted proteins | sample MGYA00248632_ERZ508511 | MGnify/ENA primary metagenome ERZ508511 (study PRJEB26182, sample SAMN06268839) | marine metagenome | isolation source: Tt an P1-techrep anaerobic enrichment on pine from sediment...
GACCAAAGTAATCACTCAGGAAGCAGGCGACTTTTTCGAGCAACTGACACCCAGACTCGAAACAAAAGAAAAAAACTTCATCAAACGCTGGAAAGACAAAGAACAACAAGTGAACCAGCAGCGTGATCAATTTATTGCGCAGACAGAATTTTCAGACTTGACGGTTTTTGATTCCATCCGGAAAGCACTGCCACAAAATTCGGTAGTTCACCTGGGAAATAGCTCACCGGTCAGGTACGCACTGATTTGCGATGCGGTAAAAGACGTGCACTATTTCGGAAACCGGGGTACCGCAGGCATTGATGGCTGCCTGTCAACAACCGTAGGTTTTGCGTCGGAATCAGAAAAGCTCAACACCATCATCCTGGGCGACCTGTCGTTTTTTTACGATTCCAATGCCCTGTGGAACAAATACATCGGCAGCAACCTGCGTGTGATTGTGATTAACAACCGGGGCGGCAATATTTTTAGTCTCATCAAAGGGCCCAGCGAATCACCCGCTTTTCACGAGCATTTTTTCACCGAAAATAAATTTAAAGCCGAAGTGCTGGCCCGGGCTTTTGAACTGGATTATTTCAAGGCTGAAAATGAACAGGAACTGGGATCAGCCTTAGCTGATTTTTATTCACCCAAACAACAGCAAGCGGCAATATTGGAAGTTTTTACCAACGCCGAGGTGAACACGAAGGTGTTTCGGGAGTTGTTTAAACAGGTAAAGTCAAACAAAAAAATAGGATACGATGAACACAACACGAAACTGGGAAACCATTAAAGAATACGAAGATATTTTCTTCGACTATTTCAACGGAATTGGAAAAATCACGATCAACCGCGAACGCTACCGCAACGCGTTTCGGCCAACCACAGTGAACGAAATGAGCGACGCCCTGCGCATTTGCCGCGAGCACCAGGATATCAATGTGGTGGTGCTGACAGGCGCCGGTGATAAAGCTTTTTGTGCCGGTGGAGACCAAACCGTGAAAGGCAAAGGCGGCTACATCGACAAAGACGGCATTCCCCGTCTCAACATTCTGGAAGTGCAAAAGCAAATTCGCAGCATGCCCAAGCCGGTGATTGCCATGGTCAATGGATTTGCGATTGGCGGCGGGCACGTGTTACATGTGGTCTGCGACATCAGTATCGCCAGCGAGAATGCCATCTTCGGGCAAACCGGCCCCAAGGTGGGTAGCTTCGATGCCGGTCTGGGCTCATCCTATCTGGCCAGCATTGTCGGACAAAAGAAAGCCCGCGAAATCTGGTTTATGTGCCGGCAATATTCGGCTGCCGAAGCTTTGGAAATGGGCTTGGTCAACAAAGTGGTCCCATTTGACCAACTGGAAGACGAAACGGTTGCCTGGGCGCAAAAAATGCAGGAGCACAGCCCCTTGGCCCTGCGCATGCTCAAATTGGGATTAAACGCTGAACTGGACGGGCAAATCGGAATTCAGGAATTTGCCGGAAATGCCACCCTGCTTTATTATTTAACCGAAGAGGCACAGGAAGGGAAACACGCTTTCCTTGAAAAACGGAAGCCGGATTTTAAGAAATTTCCGAAATTCCCATAAACCCGTTCAACAAACATCAAGCATCTAACGATCGAGAATCAAGTATCGAAAAACATATGGCAACAACAAAGAGTTGGATTAAAGCAGCCCGCCCACGTACCCTGCCACTGGCCTTATCGGGCATAATAATGGGATGCGGGCTGGCCTGGTTTTACGGGGCGATTGACCCGCTGGTGAGTGTTTTGGCCATCATCACGGCAACCCTGATTCAGGTATTTTCCAATTTCGCCAACGACTATGGCGACAGTCAAAGAGGCACTGACAATGAATTCAGGCTGGGCCCGACACGCACCCTGCAAAGTGGCGAGATCACCCACTCAGAGATGAAAAAGGGCATGGGCATCGTTGGTGGTTTGAGCTTTGTTTTCGGAATTTGGCTGGTGTATGCCGGAACCTGGCACTTTTCGCGCTCCGCCTTTTTTGCATTTGTCGCACTCGGAATTCTCGCGCTGCTCGCAGCTTTCTTTTATACGGCCGGCAAAAAATCCTACGGCTATGTTGGCCTCGGTGATTTGGCTGTTTTCCTTTTTTTTGGATTACTCCCCGTCGTTGGTGTCTTCTATTTGAATGCCAACTACTGGGAAACTGCGGTTATCCTGCCAGCCATCAGCATGGGCTTTTTCAGTACCGGTGTGCTGAACCTGAACAACATGCGCGACATTGAAAATGACCAGCAGTCGGGAAAAATCCCCCTGCCGGTAAGAATGGGAGCGCGCAACAGCCGTATTTATCATACGGCCATGATTCTTTGGGGCTGGATTGCTACCATACTTTTCACCTTGCACCAACAGGAGTCGGGCTGGCAATGGCTGTTCATACTCACGCTTCCGCTTTTTCTGGCTGACCTGAGAAAAATTCACCAAACGAAAGATGCCCGGTCGCTGGATCCATTCCTGAAACGCTTATCGCTTTCAACCCTGGCCTTTACCTTGCTATTCTGTTTGGGACTAATTTTAGCCATCTCATGAAAGCCCGTTTTCAAAGATACGAGCTTCACTTCAAGCGGCCCGCCGGAACATCGCGTGGCATTTACAACAGCCGCCCGATTTGGCTACTATTTTTGACCGAAAATGAGCAGACCGGTATTGGCGAATGCGCCCCACTTCCCGGACTCAGCGCTGAGACTCCGGAGCAAGTGGAACAGCTGCTGACCGGAATTTGTGCCAACCCAAAATCGTTTGTCGATGATTCGTCGAGACTAACAGATACTCCCTCGGTTCGGTTTGGCCTGGAAACTGCCTGGCGCGACCTTCAAAACGGCGGGAGGCAGCATTTGTTTCCATCTGCCTTTACGGAGGGCAAAAGCGGGATTCCGATTAACGGGCTGATTTGGATGGGAGATCCCGACTTCATGAAACGCCAAATTGATGAAAAGCTGGAAGCTGGCTACCGCTGCCTCAAATTGAAAATCGGGGCCATCAATTTTGAAAAAGAGTTGGAAATTTTGCAGGCGATTCGCGATAAATATGCCGCCCATGAAATCACTCTTCGGGTTGATGCCAACGGAGCATTTCACGCCGGAGAAGCGATGGAAAAGCTGAACCGACTGGCTGAACTGGACATTCATACCATTGAACAGCCCATCGCGGCCGGCCAATCGGCTAAAATGGCTGAACTGTGCCGCCAAACACCGCTACCAATTGCGTTGGACGAAGAGCTGATTGGAATCAACAATAGAAATGAAAAAGAGCAACTATTGGACAGAATTCAGCCCCAGTTTTTAGTCTTAAAACCCAGCTTACACGGGGGTTTTTCGGGCTGTGATGAATGGATTGAATTGGCAAACCGTCGAAAAGTTGGCTGGTGGATCACCTCCTACCTGGAGTCAAACATTGGGCTCAATGCCATTGCGCAATGGACATTTACCAAAAGCGTTACGGTGCACCAAGGGCTGGGAACCGGCCAGCTTTTTACCAACAACTTCGATTCTCCTTTGGAAATCCGTGGAGAAAAACTGTGGTTCAATCCCGAAAAGCACTTCGTTACTCTGGGAAACTTGATCAATCGTAAGCTCAAAGACTAAATTTAAAATTTGGAACTTCATCCGACACATATTAGCCTAAGCGGCCGGCAAGTTCGAATCGAAACATTGCTGCAGCAAACTTCCGGCACAAGCGGATGGGAAAAGTCGTGGCTCGATTTTTTGGTCGAATGGTATAACGATCGGGATTTTATTGAGGTGCAAACGTCCGGAAGTACCGGAACGCCGAAAACCATTCGCATGAACAAGGATTTTGTGGCAGCCAGCGCCCGGCGAACCATTCAGTTTTTCGCTTTAAAGGAAAATGATCGTGTGCTGCATTGCCTCCCTTCAAAATATATCGCAGGAAAATTGATGATCGTCCGGGCGCTGATCGGGAAGCTGGATCTGCATGTGGTCGATCCCGCTACCAATTTTTCCTTTCCAACGCAGGAGCCGTTCAAATTCGCTGCAATGGTACCCAACCAAGTCGCAAAACTATTGGAATTTGTCCCCCCACCGGCGGATTGGAATCCCGACTGTACCAGGACTCCCTTCGGTCGCTTGGAATTTCTACTGATTGGGGGCTCCGCAATACCAGCATTGTTGGAAGAGAAGCTGCAAGGCTGTCAAACCGCCTGCTATTCAAGTTATGCGATGACGGAGACGGCCACCCACATTGCGCTGCGAAAACTAAATGGAACCGATGCCAGTGACTTTTACCATTGCCTGGACGACATTGAAGTGGAACTTTCGAAAGCAGGCTGCCTGCAGATCAAAATGCCAGGTTTGGAAAAACCGCTTCAAACCAACGACTTGGCCGAACTTCGGGATCATAAGACTTTTCAAATCCTGGGGCGCGCCGACAACGTCGTTATTTCCGGAGGAATCAAATTCTCGCCCGAACAGTTGGAGAAAAAGCTCGAACTTCATATCAAACAGCCGTTTATGATATCGTGGCTCCCACACGAAACACTCGGGCAGCAATTGATTTTGATTGTTGAAGGCAGTCAAACACCTGAAAAAACCAAGCAGATGGAGGCTGTTGTTCAAAACCATCTCGATAAGTTTGAACGCCCCCGCGAGATTAGGTTTGTAAAGCAAATTCCGCGCACGCCCAATGGGAAAATCGACCGCAGATCGATTCATCGGGATTAAAACTGGCGCAAATTTTAATCAAAAAAGGATGCTGAATAAGCACCCTTTATTCTTCCTATTGTATTATTTCCGTCAAAATTGAAGCTCGATGGCATAATTTACCGGAACTGCTTTCCCACGCTGTTTGCCGGGCGACCAGTCTTCCATGCCTGCAATTATTGATGCTCCCGCCCGGGCTGCAGCTTCCGTCGATTTTTGCAATACCTGTACATTCGTTACTTTGCCTTCAGCACTGACCGTAAAACCAATAGTCGCTTTCCCTTCCAGCTTCTTGCCTTCGAAAAAAGACTTCTGCTTCAGCTCTTGCTGTTTTCCGTCGACGTACTGCTTTAATCCGTACTGACCGCTGGGGTAATGCGGCAATTCCTCAACGATAACAAAGACTTCTCCCAATTCATCGCCGCTGTCTGAAGGTGCTGGTGGAGGTGGTGGAGGTGGCGCGAGCTCCTGGCTTAGATCAATACCGAGCAAGGCTTTCTCCATCACAAATTTGTAGGTTGTGGTTTGATCTTGTTGATCGATATTCACCTCGTTTACTTTGGTTTGATAGCCCACAAACGAAGCGACCAGCGCGAACTCAACGCCCTCCGGAACTTCCAGCCTAAACTTACCTTCCTGATCAGCCACTGTTCCGGTGGTCGTTCCTTTAATCACAATTGATGTGCCGGGAAGTGGGTTTCCCTGTTCATCGACCACAATTCCCGAAATCGTTTTACTCTGATCAAATTTCATGGAGTCAAAGCCATACATTTTCATTTCTTTGACTGGCAACTGTTCCTTCACCCGATAATCCGGTTTGGCAAAAGCAAACAACAGTAAGGCCACAATGGGCAAAGCCCACATCAATTTGTACTTCCTAATTTTAGGTGTTTTTTGTTTTGTCATCATTTTTAATCGGTTTGTGTTAAGGGAGAAGTTCAAATTATTCGTTAAGCCAATTATCTGCATCCCCATCAACTGGTTTAAAAGAATTGCCTGGTACCGGCCCACACTGTGTCCTTGCTTAAGCACACCCCGATCGGCGAGGTACTCATGGTTTTGTTTAATCGACCGTTCAAAGAACCAAATGAACGGGTTGAACCAAAAGATGACTGTTAACAGTTCTATAAAAAGCAGGTCGAACCAGTGATTCTCACGAATGTGCACCTGTTCGTGAGCCAGAATTTCCGGCAGGTCGGCCTGTTTGTGAAATTTCGGATTGATAAAAACAAGGTGAAGAAAAGAAAACGGCAGTCCGTATTTGTCGTTCTCGACTAGCCGATGTCCTTCACTCAATTGAACACCGTTCCGGAAAACCAGAACGACCAGTGTAAGCGTTTGAATGAGCAACCGGATGAAAAACAAAATTGCTCCCGTTAGATAGGCAATCAATACAATCTGCATCCAGACAACGGGCCTGGAAGCAACGGAAATTTCGGGATCACCCTGAATATTCTTGAATGAGTCAGCCAAAACCTGAAACATGCCAGTGTCGCCCGGAGACTCAACCACGACCGCATACCGAAGCGGGAAAAGCGACAAACACACCGCCAAAAGCAAAGAGCATAAAAGATACCACCGGTTGACCGGATAAAACGTTTCCTTGCGCAGAAAGATCCAGTAGACCGCGTAGAAAAGAATGATTCCCAGCGAAGTATGCATTAAAAAGTTAAACAGTGTTTCCATGGCTTATTGATTGTCTGCCGGTTTGTTGAGTTCGCTTTCCGTCATCTTCAGCATCTCCTCCAACTCGTCGATACTGAGGTTATTTTCCCGGGCAAAAAAAGTAGCCATCTTGGGAAATGATCCATTAAAGTAGTTTTTCAGCAACGAGGTAAATTGAAACCTGGTGTATTCCTTTTTACTTACCGCAGGCGAAAACAGATTCGTATTACCGATCTTCTTCCGATTGACAAAACCTTTTTTTTCCAACACCGAAAGCACGGTGGCTACCGTGGTGTAAGCCGGCTTGGGCTCTTCAAACTGTTCTACCACATCTTTTACAACTGTTTCATTCAGTTTCCATACAAAATGCATCACTTGTTCTTCGGCTTTTGTCAGTTGCATCAAATTCATCAGCTTACTTTTTAATTTTTTAACTACTATAAATATAGTAATACAAAATCGAAATCAAACTATTTTTATAGAATTTTTACTATAAAAATAGTAACACGCGAAAAATAAGCTGATTATAAACACATAAATCTAAAACAAAACATCACCTTGATGAGAATAATTCGTGTTGAAAAAGTCTGAATTGAAAAACAAAGAAACAATACGCCGACGGTTTCGCTACACGTACTCCATGATCTTACCAGAAATTTGAAGCAATGAAATCTCAGCGAGTTTGGTTTGAAACTTGACAGAGATGAGTCGTTCTTCGGCGTCGAGCAAACTTTTTTGTACTTCGCGCAGCTCCAAACCCGATAATGCGCCTAGCCGGTAGCGTTCGAGCGCAATCTCGAGGTTTTCACGTGCCACTTCCAGGTTTTGCTCTTCCATTTTCACCAGGCGCAGATTGTTTTCGTAGGCATAATAAACGGTCAGCAACTCGGCTTTAATATCCTGCTCCACCTCTTTCAGCCGGTAATTGCTGTTTTCAATTTCAATCAGGGCATTTGATTTTTCGCGCCGACGATTGTTGCCATCAAAAATATCCATGCCCAAAACGATCCCGTAATTAAAAGTACGGCTTTGCTGGTTGTTGATTGCCAATGCGCCATAATCGCTGATAGTGCCACTTCCGTATCCCCGGTAGGCGTAGTTGTATCCCGAAGTAAGGTTCAGGTAAGGGTACGATCGCGAAGCAATGATCTTGTGATCAAGTTCCGAAATCAGGCGATTTTTACGCGCAATTTGCAGGCTTGTATTCAAATCCAGGGTTGATGAATACAGCGCTTCGTAACTCAAATCGGGATTAACAACAATTGAAGTATCCTTCAGCTCGATAGGTGTTTCGAGATTTTCCAATGCCATCAGCTTTTTCAGCCGCACTTCCGATTCCAGAATCTGCTCATTTTGACGGGCAAGCCGTGAACTGTCTTCATTTAGATAAACGATTGACTGCAGCAATTCCAACTTAGAGGAAGCCCCCAGCAGGTAACGTTCCTCATCGATCCGGGCACGTTCCTTTGAGAGTGAAACGGCATACTCCATATTGTTGAAAAAGTTGAGCTGCTGGATGTAATAATAGTATTCGGCAACAATCTGGGCAACCAGGTTTTCCATGGCCATCTGGGTGTTAATCTCACCCACCTGGTTCAGTTCGCTGAGCTTTTGCCAGGTGGTTTGCACATTGAATCCCCGGAACAGGGTCATCTCAACATTCACCGCGGCCGATCCGGTCGTGTTATGAATGCCTGACGACGTATTTTGTGTGTCATTGTTCATGTTTTGTGTTGTCGACGTAACATTGCCGCCAAACCTGTTGGTCGTGGTTACTGTAGGCAAAAACCCGGCATTGCCACGCGAAAGATTATTGGACGAAATTTCTTCCTGATTACGAACTACCTTAATTGCAAAGTTTTGCTCCAAACCTGTCATCACACATCGGCTCAGGTCGTAAACTTCCTGTGCATGAAGCATTCCTGAAAGCAATAAAAACAGAAAAACAGGCAAAATAGCTTTGATCATCCGGGTGTTAATTCGTTTTGAGGCTGCTCGCTTCATCTTCAATATTTTTTGATTCACTTGAAATTAAAAGATAGACACCGGGTACCACAAACAAGGTCAGTATGGTAGCTATGGTCAATCCGCCAACAACAGCCACCCCCATGGCTACGCGACTTTGAGCCCCTTCACCAAACCCAAGAGCCAGCGGTAAAATTCCCAGGATGGTGGATAAGCTGGTCATCAGAATTGGGCGAAAACGTGCCGCCGAAGCAAACTTAATGGCCTCCAGCTTATTCATCCCGGCTTCCTTACGTTTGTTGGCAAACTCTACAATCAGGATCCCGTTTTTCGAAACCAGACCAATGAGCATGATAATTCCAATCTGGCTAAAGATGTTCATGGTGATATTAAAGTACCACATAAAAAACAGGGCGCCTGTGAGTGCCAAAGGAACGGTCATCATCACAATGATCGGGTCTTTGAAACTTTCGAACTGGGCTGAAAGAACAAGGAAAATTAAGACGATGGCCAGCAAAAAAGCAAACATCAAGCTCGAAGAACTTTCCATGAAATCTTTTGAGTCGCCGTCAAGTGCGGTGCGAAAGGTATCGTCGAGTACCCGGTCGGCGATGTTGTCCATTTCTTCAATGCCCTGGCTAATGGTCTTTCCGTCGGCCAAACCAGACGAAATGGTAGCCGATACAAAGCGGTTGTAGCGGTAAAGTTGAGGCGGAGCGGTTGCTTCAATCAGCGTGACAAAGTTATCAAGCTGAATCATATGGCCTTTGTCGTTCCGAACATACAACGATTTCAGATCCAGCGGCTTGTTCCGGTCCTGGCGGTCGAGTTCGCCCAGAATCTCGTATTGCTTTCCATTCATTATGAAATAGCCAAAACGCTGTCCGCTAAGCGCGAGTTGCAGGGTCTGCCCAATATTTTGGGTGGAAACACCCAACAGGTTAGCTTTGTCGCGGTTAATCGAAATTTGCAGCTCAGGTTTGGTAAACTTCAGGTTGACATCGGCCATCACAAAGGTCGGATTGTCGTACACCTCAGCCATAAACGCCGGCAAAATCTCCCGCAACTTGTCGATGGTTGGCGCCTGCAGCACGTATTGAATAGGCTGCCCGGCACGCCTGCCTCCAAAGGTCGATTGCTGAATGACATTGGCCCGTGCCTTGGTCATCTTCCGCAGCTCGCCGGTAAGTTCGCTGGCAATCTCCTGCTGCGAACGCTCCCGTTGTGATGGATGGCTAAGCACCACCCGCACAAAAGCCCAGCTACCACGAACCAAAGTGGTTACTTTTTCGCGTTCAGGGATGAGGTCTTCAACCAGTTGAGCAACTTCTTCCACATAGTCGTAGTTAAACTCGTAGGTGGCGCCTTCGGGCGAGGTAACATTCACATTCATTTGTGAACGGTCTTCCAGGGGCGCCATCTCGGCAGGAATCACTTTCCAAAAAACAAAAATCAGGATGACAGACAAGAGCAGGATTCCTGCGGAAATCCATTTTCGACTAATAAACTTTTCAAGCGACCGCTGATAAGCGCCGTTTAGCGCCACAAAGAATTTTTCGGTGTAGTTATAGGCTTTGCTCCTTTTATGACGGGTTTTCAGCAACTTGGTCGAAAGCATGGGCGTAAAGGTCAGCGCGACAAACGATGAGATAGACACCGCGCCGGCAATGACAATACTGAATTCGCGGAAAAGTCTTCCGGTCATTCCCTCCAAAAACACAATGGGAAAGAATACCGCCACCAAGGTGATGGTGGTGGCAATAATGGCAAAGAAAATTTCGTTGGCTCCCTCCAGCCCTGCTTGCCGCGGACTCATGCCCTTTTCAATCTTCACATAAATGTTTTCCATCATGACGATGGCATCATCAACCACCAGCCCGATGGAAAGAACGATGGCCAGCAGTGTGAGCACATTGATGGAAAAGCCAGCCAGGTACATGATAAAAAATGAACCGACCAGTGAAACAGGAATGACCAGAATCGGAATGATGGTGGTCCGCCAATCGCGCAGGAATGTAAAAATAATAATCACGACAAGAAAGAATGCCAGGTAGATCGTTGTTTTCACTTCGTCAATCGATGAGCGAATGTATTGCGTATTGTCAAAGCCAATGTCGATCACCACATCGTCGGGCAAGTCTTTCTTCATAAATTCCAATCGCTGATAAACGGCGTCCACAATTTCGATGTGGTTGGCACCAGGCTGGGGAACAATGACGGTAGCTACCATCGGAATTCCATTCATTTTCATAATTCCGCGCAGATCCTCCGGCCCCAATTCAGCGCGGCCAATATCGCGCACACGAATCAACTGATCTCCCGATTGCTTCAAAATCAAGCTATTAAACTCCTCCGGAGTCGTCATCAAGCCAAGGGTTCGAATGGTGAGTTCGGTGGTATTTCCTTCAATACTCCCGGCCGGAAGCTCCACATTTTCACGCAAAATGGCATTGCGAACATCAAGCGGGGTCATTTGGTAACCGGCCAGCTTGGCCGGATCAAGCCATATGCGCATGGCAAATCGCTTCTCGCCCCAGATTCCGACGGAACTCACCCCTGAAATGGTCTGCAATTGTTCTTTGAAAGTCAGTTCGGCAATTTCCGACAGCTCGAGCAATGAGCGTTTCGGGCTTTTCACGGCAACCATTAAAATAGGACTGGCATCGGCATCGGCCTTGGAGACCGTTGGCGGATCGCAATCGCGCGGAAGATAACGCTGTGCTTGCGATACTTTATCACGAACGTCGTTGGCTGCTGTTTCCAGATCAACCGACAACTCAAATTCAACAGAAATCCGGCTGCTCCCCTGGCTGCTGCTACTGGTTAAGGTTCGAATGCCCGGGATGCCGTTGATAGATTGTTCCAGCGGTTCGGTGATCTGGGTTTCAATCACATCTGAATTTGCTCCCGGATAGGACGTTCTGACTGAAATAATGGGCGGATCGACACTGGGAAACTCACGGATTCCGAGAAAGGTCATTCCGATGGCCCCAAAAAGAAGGATGACCAGTGAAAACACAGTCGCCAATACGGGCCGCTTGATGCTGATGGATGAAAGACTCATGTTACTGGTTTACGATGTGTTGATTGGTCACCAGGGTATCCAACTGAACGGGAAGATCGTCGCGTAACTGTAGAGTTGCCGTGGTCAGCAGGGTATCCCCAAAATTCAGGCCCGACCGGATTTGGATATGCGATTCGGTCCGCAGTCCGGTTTCCACCCGAACTTGTTTGGCACGGCCGTTTTTCAGGATAAAAACCTTTTCACCTTCCATTTCAGGAATCAGCGCCTGCGTTGGAATGGAGACCGTATTTTCAATCTGCGACAGTCGTGCCCTTACGCTGGCAAAACGTCCGGGCTTGAGCTCTTCGTTGGTGTTGGGATAAAGCGCCCGCGCCACAATGGTCCGCGTATTGATGTCCACTTTGGGTTCAATCGCATAGACTTTAGCATCAAAGCTTTGTTGAAAGCCATCAACCTGAAAGCTGATGGGGAACCCGGGAGCCACTTCGCCGGCATAGCGCTCAGGGATGGAGAACTCAATTTTCAATGGGCTGATCTTGACCAAACGAACAATTTTTGTCTGGGTAGATGCAAATGCCCCTTCGCTGATCATGCGCAAGCCGACAGTGCCATCGAAAGGAGCCCGCAATTCAGTTTCGGCAATCCGTGCTTCCACCAGCATGATGTCGGCTTGCAGCGTCTCCAGTTCTGTTGCTACCTGGTCGTAGCTTTCGCGACTGATCGCATCGCGGTCAAGCAACTGCCTTTGCCGGTACTCCCGCTCCTCAACCAATTTACGTTGTGCCTGCAATTTCTGCAACTGCGCCTGCAAGGGCCGGTCGTTAATTTTTGCCAATAACTCCCCTTTTTTCACCCGGCTTCCTTCGTTGAAAAAGATACCCACCACTTTCCCTGAGGTTTCAAAGGCTAAGTCTACTTCTTCATCGGGAAGCAGCGAGGCCGTGCTGTAGATCATTTCGTTCATTTTTGTGGGCACCAAAACATAACCGCTTGCAAAGAGCGGCTGCTGGCCTGCCGGCCTCATTCCTCGCGAACCGGGCCCCTCATCGGCACGAAACACGGGTTTGACTTTGGGATAAAATACAATCCCTGCAAGGACAATTACCAGGACAATGGTAATCGAAATGCGGATAATCTTCTTTGAATTTGCCATGGTTGCAAGAGCTGGTACTTTTAGGTTAACTTGAAATGCTTTGACTCATAAAACACCAAAAGGTTAAAGCAGTTGGTGATAAATATATTGCTCGAACTTTAATCGATGACTTTCGAAATTTTTCACAAAGAAAAGGCTCTATTTTTCGAGAATCTCATTCAAAATATGCCCGGCAGTTTCCACATTGGGGACATACGAAAAGGTCAGACTGAGCTTGTCCTTCTTTTCCTTCATCCGGCATTTATCCGGGTTTTGCTGCAAATAGTGCAGCACCTTGGTAAAGGTTTCACTTTGATAAAAAGGCGATTGCTGATCGGCGATGAAAAAGCAGATCATCTTTTTATCATTCAGAATGATTCGCTCAATGCCCAGATCAATGGCTTTCCAGCGCAAACGCACCACCTCCAGCAATTCCCTGCTGGCTAGCGGAAGTTTTCCAAACCGGTCAATCAATTCCAGCTCAAACTGCTGAAGGCTGGCTTCATTCTCCAGATTATCAAGCTGCCGGTAGAGCAGCATCCGTTCTGAAATACTCTGGATGTAGGTATCCGGAAACAAGAGTTCCATATCGGTATCAATCTGGCAATCATTGACAAATTGGGTTTGCAGAAAGGCTTTGCCTGCAGCTTCCTGCTCTTCTTTGAATAACTCCTTGTATTCGCCCTGCTTCAGCTCCTGCATGGCTTCATTCAAAATCCGGTGATAGGTTTCGTAGCCAATATCGGCAATAAAGCCACTTTGCTCGGCTCCCAGCAGGTTACCGGCCCCTCGAATATCCAAATCGCGCATGGCAATATTGAACCCGCTACCTAGTTCCGAGAACTCTTCAATGGCCCGCAAGCGTCTCCGGGCTTCAGCACTCAGGCTTGCCAACGGCGGTGCAATCAGGTAGCAGAAAGCCTTTTTGTTTGACCGCCCCACACGTCCGCGCAACTGGTGTAAATCACTTAGTCCAAAATTCTGCGCATGGTTGATAATGATGGTATTGGCATTCGGGATATCCAGACCCGACTCAATGATGGTTGTTGCAATGAGCACATCGTGCTCTCCATTGATAAAGTCGAGCATGATTTTTTCGAGCTTGGGTCCATCCATCTGTCCATGCCCGACCACGGTCTTTACACCCGGAACAATTCGTTTAATCAGCGCCTCTACCTCATGAATGTTTTGTACCCGGTTGTGGATAAAGAAAACCTGTCCGTTTCGTGCCACTTCGTAATTGATGGCATCGCGAATCACCTCCTCGTTAAAACCATGCAACTCGGTAATGATGGGGTAACGATTAGGCGGTGGTGTCTGAATGATGGACAAATCGCGGGCACCCATGAGCGAAAATTGCAAGGTTCGCGGAATGGGTGTGGCTGTCAGGGTCATTGTATCCACATTCACCTTAAACTGCTTGAGCTTTTCCTTTACCGAAACGCCAAACTTTTGTTCCTCATCCACGATGAGCAAGCCCAGGTCTTTAAACCTGACATCTTTACCAACCAACCGATGCGTTCCGATCAGGATATCAATGGCTCCGGCTTCCGCTTCCTTCAAAATTTTTTTCACTTCGGCCGCGGGTCGCAGGCGGCTAATATATTCAATCCGCACGGGAAAATCCCGGAGCCGTTCCGAGAATGTTTTGTAATGCTGAAGGGCAAGAATGGTAGTTGGCACCAAAACAGCCACTTGCTTGCTGTCGGCAACAGCCTTGAAAGCGCCCCGGATCGCAATCTCGGTTTTCCCGAAGCCCACATCACCACACACCAGGCGGTCCATTGGCATTTCGCGCTCCATATCGTCCTTTACCGCCTGGGTTGCTTTTACCTGGTCGGGTGTATCTTCATAAATAAACGAAGCTTCCAGCTCGGTTTGCAGATACGAATCGGGCGAAAAAGCAAAGCCCCGCTCTTTTTTACGCTCAGCATAAAGCGCAATCAGGTCTTTGGCAATATCCTTCACCTTTTTCTTGGTGCGCTCCTTCATCTTCTGCCAGGCACCGGTTCCCAGCTTGTTTATTTTGGGCTCCACACCTTCCTTTCCCTTGTACTTCGAAATGCGATGCAACGATTGAATGCTTACAAACAACACATCATTGTCGCGGTAAACCAGCCGAACCGCTTCCTGAACTTTCCCATTAACCTCGGTTTTTACCAAGCCTGCAAACTTTCCTATTCCATGATCAATGTGCACCACATAGTCGCCCTGGTGCAGCTTATTCAGCTCTTTCAGCGTAATGCTTTCCTTTTGTGGCTTCCGTGTTTTCAGGTGAAAGCGGTGATAACGCTCAAAAATCTGGTGGTCGGTATAACAACAAAGCTGAAGCGTGTGGTCGATAAACCCCTCGTGCAGGGTGAAGTTTAGATCGGTAAATTCCACGTTCAAGCTTTGGTCCTTAAAAATGGCGTGCAAGCGCTCAATCTGCTTCTCGTTGGATGACAGGATGAAATTGGTGTAGCCCTTGTTCGAATTGTCTTGCAAATTTTTCGCCAGCAATTCAAAATTCTTATTGAAAACCGGCTGCGCCGATGTGTTAAACTGGTAATGCTTTTCGGATTGAAAATAATTGCCTGTTCCCGATTCCAGACAGGTGAACTGAATGAGTGCGTTTAAGAATTCTTCGCCCGAGATCAGCCGGCTGAGCAGCTCTTCTCCCAGCTCTTCTTCGCCAACGGCCTGTTGATAAATCTGATCAATCAAAGTGGAGACCAGCGAAATATCGCGGATATAAACGCTGCTTTTCGGCGACAAAAAATTGAGAAAATTGTCGCGCTTTTCTTCGCTCAGTCCCTCCTGTATATTTGGGATGATCACAATCTTTTCGAGGTGGACTTTCGAAATCTGGGTTTCGATATCGAAACTTCGGATGCTGTCTACCACATCGCCAAAAAAATCGAGCCGGTAAGGGTCTTCGTGCGAAAAGGAATAAATGTCGACCAAGCTTCCTCGAATAGAATATTGTCCCGGCTCCACCACAAAATCAACCCGTTCGAAACCGTATTCAAACAGCACATCGTTCAAAAACTGAATCGACAATTTATCATTTTTATGAACCGGAAAACTGTTCGATTCCAGTCCCTCGCCCGAAATCACCTTCTCGGTCAAGGCGTCGGGGTAAGTGACAATGCTGATTTGCTTGTTTTCGTGAAGCTGGTTCAAAACCTCGGTTCGAAGAATTATATTCTCCTGTTCCACAGAATCAAATTGCCCCGCCCGTTTGTAGGAGCCCGGGAAAAAGAAAAGCGGTGAGGCGGTTTGCAAACTGACCAAGTCGTCATAGAAATACGCCGCTTCTTCCTTATCACTCAAAACAAACACGATCGGTTGGTTATGCTTTTCGGCCAAAATTGAAGCCAGTACCGTTTGTGATGAGCCAACAAGCCCCGACAGGCGAATCTTTTCACCCGGGGTATTCATGCTTTTCAGCAAGGATTGAATAACCTCCTGCTTTTCAAATACCTTTTTAAAATGCTGCAATTCCAAACTTCGGTAAAATTTCGCGTAAAGATAGGGAATAGTTTGAGTTTGAATCAGTCAATTTCTCAATAATTCGTACTGCTACCTTGTGCGCACCATGCCTGAACTGAAGGGGAAATTACTAAAGCCAAGACGAGTTAAACTGGTATTTGCTGTGCTCCGGCAATGAATTTAATACGAATGAAATCACCAAAAACAACCCGGAATGCCAGTGAAATTCTTTGGCTGTGCTGTATCTTTATGCAACAAATAAAAAGTCTATGAAAACAACAATCGGCTTGGCATTAAGCGGTGGTGGCGCCCGCGGAATTGCACACATCGGTGTGTTAGCGGCGCTGGAAAAATACGGCGTTCATCCGGAAATCATTTCAGGAACAAGCATCGGCGCGCTGGTTGGCGTACTTTATGCCTCCGGATACGAGCCCGAATCAATCCTTAACTTAATCAAAACAAGCAAACTGTACAAAGTAATTAGCTGGTCTTTGCCTTCGGGTGGACTGCTCGACCTGGACAAGATTGAGAAACTTTTACGTTCTCATATTCCTGAAGATGATTTTTCAGCCTTGAAAAAGCGGTTCTACTGTGCCGTCACCAACTTAAACTCTGGAAAATCAGAAATTATATCGAGTGGAAAACTGATTGATTACGTATTAGCATCCGCCTCCATTCCCATTGTTTTCGAACCGCGTATCATCAATGGTCAAACGTATGTTGACGGTGGAATATTAAACAACCTGCCGATCGAACCATTACTTGACCAGGCCGACGTAATTGTCGGGGTACATGTCAACCACAACGAAGAACTGAAGGAGGTATCGGGCATCAAGGCCATTGCAGAACGCAGTTTTCGGTTGGCCATTTCAAAAAACGTGGAGGATAAATTTGATCGCTGCAACCTCGTCATCGACCCACCGGCCATGCAGCAATACAGCGTTTTCGACTTTTCGAAAGCCGACGAAATTTACGCCGTTGGATTTTCTGAGGCCGAAAACCGTATTCTCCAATTTTCAAATTTGCTTGACCTTGAACAATTAATTGCAGAAAAGAAAAGTAGACAAGAAAAAAATAATTAGCAGAGGAAAGCCGTATTATAAAAAGGATATGATGCAAATAAACATGAAACGCCTTAACTTTGAGTAAAATAATTTGATCATGAAGAAACTACCATTCATTCTAGTCGCAGTATTCTTATTCGTGTCCTGTCAGCAGAAAAAAATTGACAGGATGCAGGAAGTACAAGATAGCCTACAGCAAGTTGCAGCCAACAAAGATTCGGCCATTACCGATTTTATTGGCACGATGAACCAAATTCAGGCCAACCTGGATTCCATAAAAAAGCTGGAGGAAATCGTTGATATTGAATCCCAAAGCACTTCGGAACCGCAGTCCACCACGCGGAACAAAATTCTTCGCGATCTGGCCATGATCAACGAACTGCTCAAGATAAACCGGGATTTGATTGACTCGCAACAGAAGAAAATAAACCTGTCATCGTACAAAGCAAAAGAAATGCAGGAGATGCTGAACATGATGAGCAACCAACTGGAAACAAAGGATGCTGAGATTGTCGCTTTGCAGGACGAACTGCAACAGCTGCGGCTCAACATCACGAATTTGAACCAGAACTTAACCGAAGTGCAGCAACGAAGCCAGGAGCAGGCCCGTTTGCTGGAGGAAAAAACAAGCACCATCGACCAGCAGGTTTCAGCATTGAACACTGCCTATTATGTTTTTGGAACACCCAAAGAGCTCGTTGAAAACGGCATTGTTGAAAAAGAGGGCGGCTTTCTGGGGATTGGACGCACCCTGAAATTCCGGAAAGATTTTAACCCTGATCTGTTTACCAAAATCGATATTCGGGAAGTGAACGAAATCAGCCTCAACTCCAAGAAAGCCAAAGTGATTACCACGCACCCGGCCGACAGCTATGAACTAACGGGCGATGATGTTGTTGAAAAATTGGTGATTACCGACCCTAAACAGTTTTGGGAAACCAATAAGTATTTAGTGATTGTGGTGAACTAGCGGACCAAAAAGAAGTGATTCTCAACTAACGAAATACAAATTAAACACGAAGTCACGAAGCATTCTTATGTGTGATTTCGTGTTTAATTTTTCAGTCTAGAGGAGGGCTTTCTATTTAGAAGGGTTAAACTCTAGCCGTTTCCCCCGCACCGCTTCAGTGATTTGCCCACGATCGTAGGCCAGTTGTCCGTTGACAAAGGTTTTGGAAACCTGGTGGCTGAATTCGGTTCCTTCAAACGGCGACCATCCGCACTTATAAAAAATATTCTCCGGGCACACTGTCCACTTTTTGTGAGGATTAACCAACACCAGGTCGGCATAATATCCTTCGCGGATATAGCCGCGCCGGTCGATACGGAACAGATCAGCCGGGGCATGGCACATTTTTTCCACAAGCTTTTCGGCCGTCAGCTTTTCCTGTCTCACAAACTCCAGCATGGCGGTCAGCGAATGCTGAACCAGCGGCCCGCCTGAGGGTGCCTGAAAATACGAGTGCGACTTCTCATCCAGCGTATGGGGCGCATGATCGGTGGCAATCACATCAATTTTGTCAGCCAGCAGGGCTCCCCAAAGGGCAGTGCGGTCGGCAGCTGACTTCACGGCCGGATTCCACTTAATACGGGTACCATAATCGATGTAGTCTTTTTCTTCAAACCAAAGGTGATGCACACATACTTCTGCGGTAATTTTTTTGTCTTTCACCGGGCCGGCATCAAAAAGCTGCATTTCTTCGGCTGTCGATAAGTGAAGTACATGCAGGCGGGTTCCAAATTTCCGCGCCAGCTCCACCGCTTTCGACGATGATTTGTAGCAGGCTTCTGCACTCCGGATCCTGGGATGTCGTGAAATGGGAACGATCTCGCCGTACTTCTGGCGGTAAATCTCGGTGTTTCGCCGGATAATCTCTTCGTCTTCGCAGTGAGTGGCCACCAGGGTGGGTGCCTGCCTGAAAATTTCGGACAAGGTTTTTTCGTCGTCCACCAACATGTTTCCAGTTGATGAGCCCATAAACACTTTGATTCCGCACACCTGCGAAGGATCAGTTTTCAACACTTCGTCCAGGTTATTGTTGGTGGCGCCCATAAAAAACGAATAATTCACAGCCGACACTTCGGCGGCACGAGCGTATTTCTTTTCCAGTTCGACCTGGGTGGTCGCCTGGGGCTTGGTGTTCGGCATTTCCATGTACGAAGTCACTCCACCAGCCAAAGCTGCACGCGACTCGGTAAAAATTTCACCTTTATGCGTTAACCCAGGTTCCCGAAAATGAACCTGATCATCAATGACACCGGGAATCAACAATTTTCCCAAGCCGTCAATCACGGTAGCTTCCTTCAGCAAATTCTCCGGAACCATTTCTTCCTTAAAAATGCGTTTGATAAATTCTCCTTCAATTAGAACACTTCCCGTAAATTGGATGCCCTCATTGATGATGGTGGCCTGGTGAATGATCGTCTTCATAATGCTAGGTTTATTGATCTTACAATCGATTTTGTGATTCGTTATTGCCTGACGGCGCTGCTGGCTTTGCAACCTTAAATTACGAAACTAAAATTGAAAAGGCTACACTCCCGCTGTCTTTAAATGATGGTATCAACCGACTCACCGGGACTATTGTTCAGAACAAGCCAAATCCGAATCGTGCTTACAGTTGGTTATTAGGCGAATATGCCGGGTATTTTTTAAACCAGCTGCGGATTTTCATTTTCAGAATTCCCCACAAAGCCTCGTTGAAAATACCTCCACTCATTTTAGAGGTACCCTCCTGCCGTTCGGTAAAAATGATGGGAACCTCGACCAAACTAAAGCCATGCTTCCAGGCCGTGAATTTCATTTCAATCTGAAATCCGTAACCCTTTAGTCGAATATCATCCAAATCAATCGTTTCCAGCACTTTTCGCGCATAGCATTTAAATCCGGCAGTGGTATCCATGATTTTCATGCCGGTAACCAAGCGGACATAAACCGATGCAAAATACGACATCAACACACGGCCCAGCGGCCAGTTAATAACGTTGATCCCGGAGATGTAGCGCGAACCAATCGCCATATCGGCACCACCCTTGGTACATGCCCCATACAGATTTTCAAGGTCCTTGGGCGGATGAGAAAAGTCGCAGTCCATTTCAAAAATGAAATCGTAGCCCTTATCTAAAGCCCATTTGAAACCGGTTAGGTAGGCCGTTCCCAGTCCAAGCTTGCCTTGTCGTTCAATCATGTGCAGGCGTTCGGGGTATTCTGTTTGCAGGCGTCTCACGATCTTTGCAGTACCATCGGGTGACCCGTCCTCAATAATCAAAATCTGAAAAGGTGTTTGAAGGGCAAACACCGTGCGGATCATTTCCTCAACATTCTCCTTTTCGTTGTAGGTTGGTATAATTACCAGGTTATTCATTTATTGAATCAAGATTTGTTGTAACTGCGAAAATAAGGATTTTAAGCCAGTGTCAACTTACTTTTTTCTACAAGAAGGATTTTTAAACCCCAATTCGAATCCGGGCTGCCGGTTCCGTCTCAGTCATTTTACTTATTTTTATCCGAAAAAATGACATACACATTTGTTCCAATCGACCTGACTGACCCGGTACACCGCCACGAACTAATCCGGTTGCTTGACACCTATATGCTTGACAACATGGGCAATGGCGCCCCGATGCCGAAAGAACTGGCACCAAAAATCCTGAACGGGCTGCAAAACTATTCCGGCTACCTGGGTTTCTTTGCAGTAGTTGACGGGCAGTTTGCCGCGCTGGCCAACTGCAACAAAAATTTCTCCACCTTCCAGGCCAAACCGCTGATCAACATTCACGACTTTGTGGTCCATCCCGACTTTCGGGGCAAAGGAGTGGGCAAATTTCTATTGGAATCCATCGCCAAATTTGCCAAAGAACAAGGCTGCTGCCGCATCAATCTCGAAGTGCGCCACGACAATGTGAACGCGCAAAAGCTTTACCGCAAAGCCGGATACGCCGAATGCCACGACCCCATGTATTTTTGGGAAAAGTTGCTTTAAAAAAGCAAACGTTTGCCCTGATGGGCAAGGTTCCTGCTGCAAATCAAATCAAGCAGGGGAGTTTGCGAACCTCGATTGGTCTTCTCACATAAATCAGCCACTTCGATTCCTCAAATTGACAAATCCGCCAGTGTTGGCCTGAATTTGTTAAGGCCAAGCCCGGACTTTCTACTAGGTTTCTCCTAGGTTTGTGTTAGGTTTCTG
>ENA-ORCT01000408-ORCT01000408.1-marine-metagenome-genome-assembly--contig:-NODE-408-length-21142-cov-3.500688_pt1 | contig 21142 bp, 22 predicted proteins | sample MGYA00248632_ERZ508511 | MGnify/ENA primary metagenome ERZ508511 (study PRJEB26182, sample SAMN06268839) | marine metagenome | isolation source: Tt an P1-techrep anaerobic enrichment on pine from sediment...
CCGCCCTTGGGAACGGGACCGAATTTGTTCGGCCCGGTTCCCGGCTGGCAGGCCCAGTAGATCAAAATGATCCATCCCAGGATCGGGACCAGCCACAGCCACCACCACCAGCCGGACCTGCCGATGTCGTGCAGACGGCGGACACTGACCGAGATGGAGGGAAGTAAAGTGGCGAGACTGAATATCCCTGAAAACACTGATGGATCGTCATAATCGGTGCCAAAGATCATCGTGTCGATGATGTTCAGGCCGATACTGGCGAGGAAGATGAACAGTGCGAAATACCAATATTCGGGACGGGTCGCGCGTCCGGAGAAGGTGACATATTTTCTGAAACAAGCCGCTACGGCTTCCTGAAATCCCATGTGAGTATCCTGTCTGCAATGTGCTACAGGGCTACTCTACCCGGGAGCGCGCTTCCGCCAAACTGGATTTGGAACCAGGCACCCTGCTGCCCGGGCAGTCACTTCTTGCTGATCTTCGGCTCGGTGCCTGCGCGCAGCCTTTGCAGGTTCTGCCAGTGGCGGGCATAGATCAGCAGCGTCAGCACCGCGCCCAGAAGCAGCATCTCGCCCCTGCCGAACACCGCCATCCACAGCGGCGCGAGCGCCGCGGCGACCAGCGCCGAGAGCGAGGAATAGCGCGTGACCACGGCCACGGCCAGCCAGGTGCCGCAGGCCGCCAGCCCCACCGGCCACGCGAGCGCCAGCAGCGTGCCCAGGAAGGTGGCCACGCCCTTGCCGCCCCTGAAGCCCAGATAGACCGGGAAGAGATGGCCCAGGAATGCGGCAAGCCCCGCCAGCTGCGCGGCATCCTCGCCCACCGCGGCGCGGGCGATCAGCACGGCGAAGCCGCCCTTGCCCGCATCCAGCACCAGCGTCAGCAGCGCCGCCGGCTTGTTGCCGGTGCGCAGCACGTTGGTGGCCCCGATATTGCCCGAGCCGATCTTGCGCAGATCGCCCAGCCCGAACAGGCGCGCCATGACCATGCCGAAGGGCACCGCGCCCAGCAGGTAGCCCAGCAGCGCCGTCGCCGCCAGGATCAGGGGCGGGGCGACGATCTCAGGCATGGGCGAAGACCTCCTGCCCCGCGACATAGGTGCGCAGCACCCGGCCCTGCATCCGCGCCTCGTCGAAGGGCGTGTTCTTGGATTTCGAATGCAGCTTGAACCGGTCCAGCACGAAGGGCGCATCGGGGTCGAACAGCACCAGGTCCGCGGGCGCGCCGCCGCCGAGCCGCCCCGTGGCAAGCCCCAGGCGCCGCGACGGGTTCAGCGACAGCGCGCGGAACAGCGCGGGCAGGTCGATCGCGCCCGCGTGGTAGAGCCGCATGGCGGCCGGCAGCAGGGTCTCGAGGCCCACGGCGCCCGGGGCGGCCTCTTCGAAGGGCAGGCGTTTGGATTCCTCGTCCTGCGGGTCATGCATGGAGCAGATCACGTCGATCAGCCCGTCGGCCACCGCCTGAACCAGCGCCTTCCGGTCGTCCTCGGACCTGAGCGGCGGGGTCAGCTTGAAGAAGGTGCGGTAGTCGCCCACGTCCAGCTCGTTCAGCGTCAGGTGGTGGATCGAGATGCCGGCGGTCACGTCCAGCCCGGCCGCCTTGGCGCGTTCCAGCGCGGGCAGGGCGCGGGCGGTGGTGATCTGGTCGGCGTGGTATTTCACGCCCGTCATCTCCACCAGCGCGAGGTCGCGGTCGAGCGCCATGCGCTCGGCCATGGCCGAGACCGCCGGCAGGCCCTTGAGCGAGGCGAATTTGCCCGAGGTCGCCGCGGCCCCCTTCGACAGGCCCGGCTCCTGCGGGTGGCCGATGACCAGCGCGCCCAGGCTGCGCGCATAGGTCATGGCGCGGCTCAGCACCTTGGTGTTCTCCACCACCCGGGCGCCATCGGTGAAGGCCACGGCGCCCGCATCCATGAGGAAGCCGAGCTCGACCATCTCGGTGCCCTCGCGGCCCTTGGTCAGCGCGGCCATGGGCTTGATGCGCACCGGGGCGGCCTCGCGCGCGCGGCGGGTGACGAATTCCAGCGTCTCGGGCGTGTCGATGGCGGGCGCGGTGTCGGGGCGGGTGACCATGGTGGTCACGCCGCCCGCGGCGGCGGCGAGGCCTGCGGATTTGAAGGACTCCTTGTGCCGCTCGCCCGGCTCGCAGACCTTGACGCCGATATCGACGATGCCGGGGGCGAGGCATTTGCCGGCGCAGTCGATGACGCTGTCGGCTTTCGGAGGCGCGTCCTGGCCGGTTGCGGCGATGGTCTCGCCCTCGATCAGAAGCCAGCCCTGCGTTTCGGCTCCGGCCTCGGGGTCAATCAGCCTTGCGTTTTTCAGAAGCGTTTTCATGCGGCCCCTCTCTGGATGTCGCGCATAAGGCGATAGACCTTCTCGCCCTCGGAGATGCGTTCGAACCCGATATCGACCCGGGTCGAGCCGTTCTTGTTGCTGCGGTAGTCGTGGGCGAACCAGACAGAGTCCAGTTCGCCCTCATCATAGCGCAGCGCGGTGTCGTCGGTGATCGGATAGCTCTGCAACTGCTTGCCCTTCAGGGGCATGTCGGTGGCAATGAAGGCGCGGCGGTCGGTCAGCGTGTACCAGCTGCGCCGGCGCCGGAACGCGCCCCAGAACAGCGCGCCGAAGGACAGCGCCAGGCCGATCGAGAAATGGATCAGGCCGAAGGCCCAGAACATCCCGCCAGCCTGCGCGGCCATCACCATCCAGAACAGGGCGAAGCCCGCGAAGGCCAGCCCGAACAGAAAAGCCGCCATGTTGCGGGGCCGCAGAACCACGGCGCCGTCGGGGCGGCCCTGCCAGAGGATACGCTCGCCGGGGTCGAGGAGCTCCTCCCAGCCCGGCGGGGGCTGCGCAGCGGCGCTCATCCGGCCCTCCGCGGCAGGGCGGCCTGGATCGCGGCCTTGGCGGCGGCGGGTTCGGCGAGGAACTTGATCAGGTGCTTGTGGCCGTCATGGGTGATGACCTGCGCGGCGCTGCCGATCACGCGCACCTTTTCGATGCTGGCAAGCGGAATGCGCTGTCCGCCCGGGCCTTCGATGTCGGTTTCGGTGAGAGTCCAGACATGGCCCAGCTCTTCGGACTTCAGGTAGGCCCCGCGCAGGCCGATGCCGAGGATCGCCGCCACGATGCCCACCCAGCCATGCGGGTTGCCGATGGCGTAGAGCACCACCGTGGCCGCGATGCCGCCCACCACGGCCAGCAGGACATGGGCGCGGATATAGGTGGCGCGGTCGGGGGTGAAGCGGCGCTCAGGCATAGACGCCCCCCTCCCTGGGCGCCCGCAGGTTGCGCGCCAGCAGGTCCATCGCCGCCATGCGCACCGCCACGCCCATCTCCACCTGCGCCTGGATGACCGAGCGGTTGATGTCGTCGGCGATCTCGCCGTCGATCTCCACCCCGCGGTTCATCGGGCCCGGGTGCATCACGATGGCGTCGGGCTTGGCGTAGCTGAGCTTTTCGGCGTCCAGCCCGTAGCGGTGGTAATATTCGCGCTCCGAGGGGATGAAGCCGCCGTCCATCCGCTCCTTCTGGAGGCGCAGCATCATCACCACGTCCACGTCCTTCAGCCCTTCCTTCATGTCGTCATAGACCTCGACCCCGAACTCGGCGATGCCCGCGGGCATCAATGTGGGCGGGCCGACCAGGCGCACGCGGTTCTCCATCTTGCCCAGAAGCAGGATGTTCGACCGCGCCACGCGGCTATGCGCGATGTCGCCGCAGATGGCGATGTTCAGGCGGTGCAGCCGGCCCTTGGTGCGGCGGATGGTCAGCGCATCGAGCAGCGCCTGGGTGGGGTGCTCGTGCCGCCCGTCGCCCGCGTTCAGCACCGCGCAGTTCACCTTCTGCGCCAACAGGTCCACCGCGCCCGAATGCGGGTGGCGCACCACCAGAAGGTCCGGGTGCATGGCGTTCAGCGTCAGCGCCGTGTCGATCAGCGTCTCGCCCTTTTTGATGGAACTGGCCTGCATGGCCATGTTCATCACGTCGGCGCCCAGCCGCTTGCCCGCCAGCTCGAAACTGGCCTGGGTGCGGGTGGAGGCCTCGAAGAACATGTTGATCTGGGTGAGACCGGCCAGCGCGTCGGAATGCTTCACCGCGCGGCGGTTGAGGTCGACATACTGGTCGGCCAGGTCCAGAACTGTGCGGATTTCCTCGGGGTGGAGATGTTCGATCCCCAGCAGGTGTCGCGCGCGGAATGTCATTGGGGCCTCCGTCCGGGTTGCACCGCTTATAGAAAGCGCGGGGCCGCGCGGCAAGCGACGGGATGGGGCATTTACCTTCGCCCCGCGCGGGCCTAGCTTTGGGAGATGGAGATGGCCCTGGATTTTCACACCGCAAAGGCGCTGCTGGAATGGCAGATCGAGCTGGGCGCGGACGAGGCGATCGGCGAAGAGCCGGTCGACCGCTATGCCGCGCCCAGGCCCGCGCCCGCGCCCGCAGCGGCCCCCGCATCGCCGCAGGGCGCCGCGCCTGCCGCTGCGCCGGTGGCGGCCGTGCCGGAGGGACCCGACCCGGTGGAAGAGGCCAGGGCGCTGGCCGGGGCCGCGCGCTCGCTCGACGAGCTGCGCGAGGCGCTGGCGGGGTTCGAGCATTGCGAGCTGAAGAAGGGCGCGCGCAACCTGGTCTTCGCCGATGGCAACCCGCGCGCCCGCGTGATGGTGATCGGCGAGGCGCCGGGCCGCGACGAGGACAGGCTGGGCAAGCCCTTCGTCGGGCGGGCGGGGCAGCTTCTAGACCGGATGTTCGCGGCGATCGGGCTGGACCGCGCCTCGCCCGATGCCGAGACCGCGCTCTACATCACCAATGTGCTGCCCTGGCGCCCGCCGCAGAACCGCGACCCCAGGCCCGAGGAGGTGGCGATGATGCTGCCCTTCCTCGAACGCCACGTGGCGCTGGCGGACCCGGACGTGCTGGTGCTGATGGGCAACCATTCCTGCCAGGCGCTTCTGGGGCGCAAGGGAATCACCCGTCTGCGCGGCCACTGGGCCGAGGCGCTGGGCAAGCCCGCGCTGCCGATGTTCCACCCGGCCTATCTGCTGCGCAACCCCCATGCCAAGCGCGAGGCCTGGCATGACCTGCTGATGCTTCAGGCCAGGCTGAGGGAGACGGCATGAGGGTTCTCGCCTTTTCCGACCTGCACCATTCGCGCAGCCGGGCCGCGGCGCTGGTCGAGGCCGCCCGCGGGGCCGATCTGGTGATCGGCGCGGGCGATTTCTGCAACATGCGGCGCGACCTTGGGGCGGCGCTGGACCTGCTGTCCGGCATCACCGCGCCGCTGGTGATGGTGCCGGGCAACGCCGAATCCGCCGACGAGCTGCGCGCGGCCGCACCCGAGGGGGCGCATGTGCTGCACGGGCAGGGATGCGTGATCGGGGGCTTGCGGATTTTCGGGCTGGGCTACGCGGTGCCGGTGACGCCCTTCGGCAGCTGGTCCTGCGACCTGTCCGAGCAACAGGCGGGCGAGATGCTGGAGGCCTGCGCGGGCGCGGACATCCTGGTGACCCATTCGCCGCCGAAGGGCGTGGCGGACACGACGTCGAGCGGGCTGGCGGTGGGATCGACCGCGATCCGCGCGGCAATCGAGCGGCTGCAGCCGCCCTTGGCCCTTTGCGGCCATGTCCATGACAGTTGGGGGCAGGAGGGTCAGATCGGCGCGACCCGGGTCGTCAATCTCGGCCCCAGGCCCAACTGGTTCGAGGTTTCGGCATGAGCCTGCCCGTCGATCCGGTCACGCTGCTGGCCTTCATTCCCGCCGCGCTGGCGCTGAACCTCACGCCCGGGGCGGACATGATGTTCTGCGTGGGCCAGGGGCTGAAGAGCGGTCCGCGCGCGGCGCTGGCGGCCGATCTGGGCATCGCCCTTGGCGGCATGGTGCATGTGGCGCTGGCCGGGCTGGGGCTGGGCGCGCTGGTGGCCGCGCATCCCGGGCTGTTCGACCTGATCCGCTGGATCGGCGTGGCCTATCTGCTGTGGCTGGCGCTGCAGGCGCTGCGCAGCGGGGCGCTGCCCTCCGCCGCGCCGCCGGGCGGTTCCGCGCGGGCCTTCCGCGCCGCGCTGGTCGTGAACCTGACCAATCCCAAGGTGATCCTGTTCGTGCTGGCCTTCATCCCCCAGTTCGTCGACCCGGCCCGGCCGGTCCTGCCGCAGTTCCTGCTTTTCGGGCTGGTGCTGTCGCTGGGCGGGCTCATGGTGAACGGGCTGGCCGGGGTGTTCGCCGGGGGGCTGGGCCGGCGGCTGCTCGGGTCGCCGCGCATGGCGCGGGGGCTGGGATATGCCTCGGCCGGAATTTTCACCACGCTGGCCCTGCGGCTGGCCCTGATGGAGCGTTCGTGATGTCGCGTATCGACGAGAGCAAGGAATTCATCCCCGTCCGGATCGCCGTGCTTGCTGTTTCCGACACCCGCGGGCTGGACGAGGACCGCTCGGGCCAGACGCTGGTCGAGCGGATCGAGGGCGCGGGCCACATTTTGGCCGACCGCAAGATCCTGCGCGACGAGCGGGCCGAGATCGCCGATCAGCTGCGCGACTGGTGCGCCGAGCCCGGGATCGACGTGATCATCTCCACCGGCGGCACCGGGCTGACCGGCCGCGACGTGACCGTCGAGGCGCATCGCGATGTCTATGAGAAAGAGATCGACGCCTTCGGCACGGTCTTCACCATGGTCTCCTTCCAGAAGATCGGCACATCTGCGGTGCAATCGCGGGCCACGGGAGGCGTGGCCAACGGCACCTACCTGTTCGCGCTGCCCGGCAGCACCGGCGCCTGCAAGGACGCCTGGGACGAGATCCTGCGCTGGCAGCTCGATTACCGGCACCGCCCCTGCAATTTCGTCGAGATCTTCCCGCGGCTGGACGAACACAAGCGACGGAAATGATCCGCGCCAGCGTATAACGGGCGCACTTGGAGCGCCGCCTGCGCGGCGCTATCTGTTGTAGATCTGGATTTTCGCATTTCCCGCCGGGAAGGATAACGCACATGCGATTCTTGCGCCGCAGCCTGATGGGGTTGTTCCTGCTGGCCGTGACCCTTGGCCTGCTCAGCTATGCGGGCCAATCGGTCTATTCCGCCCTGCAGGAGCGCTGGGCCAAGGAGACCAAGCCCCGCCCCGCGCGCGAGCGCGTCTTTGCCGTGAACGTGGTGCAGGTGCAGCCGCAAAGCGTGACCCCGGTGCTGACCACCTTTGGCGAGTTGCGCAGCCGCCGCATGCTGGACCTGCGCGCCCGCGCCTCCGGCCCGGTGATCGAGCTGCACCCGGATTTCGAGGAAGGCGGGCGTGTGGAGGCGGGCGCGCTTCTGTTCCGGGTCGACCCCCACGCCGCGCAATCGGCGCTGGATGTCGCCCGCACCGACCTGGCCGAGGTCGAGGCCGGGCTGCGCGATGCCACCACCGCGCTGGGGCTGGCCGAGGACGAGCTGGAGGTCTCGCAGGCGCAGGCCGCGCTCCGCGCCCAGGCGCTGGAGCGGCAGCAGAACCTGCTGGAGCGCGGCTTCGGCAGCGACGCGGCGGTGGAGACGGCGGCGCTGGCAGAGGCCGCCGCGCAGCAGGCGGTGGTGGCGCGCCGCCAGGCGCTGGCCTCGGCGCAGAGCCGGGTGGAGCAGGCCCGCACCGGGCTGGAGCGGCAGAAGATCACCCTGGCCGAGGCCGAGCGCGCGCTCGCCGACACCGCCGTTTACGCGGCTTTTTCCGGCGCGCTCAGCGATGTGAACCTCGTCGAGGGCGGGCTGGTGGCCAATAACGAACAGGTGGCGCAGCTGGTCGACCCTGACGATCTGGAGGTCTCGTTCCGCGTCTCCACCACCCAATATGCCCGGCTGCTGGACGAGGCGGGCGCGCTGACTGCCGCGCCGCTGACGGTCACGCTGGACGTGTTCGGCGCGGCGCTGACGGCCCAGGGCCGGCTCACGCGCGAAAGCGCGGCGGTGGGCGAGGGGCAGACCGGGCGGCTTCTGTTCGCGCGGCTGGAGGGGGCCAAGGGGTTCCGCCCCGGCGATTTCGTGACCGTGGCCATCGCCGAGCCCGAACTGCAGGATGTCGCCGTGCTGCCCGCGGCGGCGGTGGACGCGGCCGGAACGGTCCTTGTGGTGGGCGAGGACGACCGGCTGGAGCTGGCCAGGGTGGAGATTCTGCGCCGGCAGGGCGACGAGGTGATCCTGCGCGCCCCGGCGATCTACGGGCGCAGGGTGGTGGCCGAACGCTCGCCGCTGCTGGGCGCGGGCATCAAGGTGCGCCCGATCAGCCCGCAGGCCGCGGCCGAGGTGCCGGAAGAGCCCGAGATGGTCGAGCTTACGCCCGAGCGCCGCGCCGCGCTGGTCGCCTTCATCGAGGCCAACCAGTTCATGCCCGAAGAGGCCAAGAAACGCGTGCTGGGCCAGCTGGCGCAGGACAAGGTGCCCGCCCGGATGGTCGAGCGCATCGAGAGCCGGATGGGGGGCTGAGCCATGGGCCCGCGCATCCCCGCGGCGGCCGGCGGGCTGCTGTCCTATTTCACCCGGCACGGAACGGCGGCGAACCTGCTGCTGGTGGTGCTGATCGTCCTGGGCCTGGCGGCCATGCCGCGCATGCGCGCGCAGTTCTTCCCCGACGTGGTGGTCGAGAATGTCACCGTCTCGGTGGCTTGGGAAGGCGCGGGGGCCGAGGATGTGGATGCCGCCATCGTGCAGGTGCTGGAGCCCGCGCTGCTGGCGGTCGAAGGCGTCGAGGAAAGCGCGTCGCGCTCCTCCGAGGGCCGGGCCAGCATCACCCTGGATTTCGAGCCCGGCTGGGACATGGGCCGGGCCACCGATGACGTGCAGGCGGCGGTCGATGCCGTCTCCACCCTGCCCGACGAGGCCGAAGAGCCCGAGGTGCGCCGCGGCGCCTGGCGCGACCGGGTCACCGATGTGGTGATCACCGGGCCGGTGGGCGTGGACCAGCTGGGCCGCTTCGCCGACGAATTCGTGACCCGGCTTTTCGCCGCGGGTGTCACCCGCACCACGATCCGCGGCCTCGCCGCGCCCGAGACCGTGGTGGAAGTGCCGGCCTCCGAACTGGTCCGCCACGACGTGACCATGGCCGAGATCGCGGCGGCCATTGCCGCCGAGGCCGAAACCGCCCCCGCCGGCGAGGTGGGCGGCGGCAGCGCCCGCGTGCGCACCGGTGTGGCCAAGCGCAGCGCCGAGGAGATTGCCGGGATCGTTCTGCGCTCCAACCCCGACGGCTCCACCCTCACCATCGGCGACGTGGCGCGGCTGCGGGTGGAGGGGGCCGACCGCCAGCGCGCCTATTTCGTGGGCGAGAACCCGGCCATCTCGGTCCGGGTGGACCGCTCCGACCGGGGCGACGCCATCGCGATCCAGGGCAAGGTGCAGGAGGTGGCGGACGAGCTGGCCCTGACCCTGCCCTCCGATGTGCGCATCGACCTGATCCGCACCCGCGCCGAGGCCATCACCGGGCGGCTGAACATCCTGCTGGAAAACGGCGTGATGGGGTTGGCGCTGGTGGTGGGGCTGCTGTTCCTGTTCCTCAATGCGCGCACCGCCTTCTGGGTGGCCGCCGGCATCCCCGTGGCCATGCTCACCGCCATCGCGCTGATGTATGCCGCGGGGCTGACCATCAACATGATCTCGCTTTTCGCGCTGATCATCACCCTGGGCGTGGTGGTGGACGACGCGATCGTGGTCGGCGAGCATGCCGATTTCCGCGCCCGCAGGCTGGGCGAGGGGCCGGTGGAGGCCGCCGAGAACGCCGCCCGCCGCATGGCCGCGCCGGTCTTTTCGGCCACCATCACCACGGTGATCGCGTTTTTCGGCCTGACCGCCATCGGGGGAAGGTTCGGCGACCTGATCTCGGACATCCCCTTCACGGTGATCGTGGTGCTGCTGGCCTCGCTGGTGGAATGCTTCCTGATCCTGCCCAACCACATGAGCCACGCGCTGGCGCATTCGGCCAAGCAGCACTGGTACGACCTGCCCTCGCGGGTGGTGAACCGCGGTTTCGGCTGGGTGCGCCGGGTGATCTTCCGCCGGCTGATGGCGGGGGTGATCTGGGCGCGCTACCCGGTGCTGGGGCTGGCCCTGGTGGTGCTGGGCAGCCAGGTCGTGCTGGTGGTGCGGGGCGATGTGCAATGGCGCTTCTTCAACGCCCCCGAACGGGCCTCGGTCTCGGGGAATTTCGCCATGGCGCCGGGCGCCACGCGCGCCGACACCATGGCCATGATGCGCGAGATGCAGCGCGCGACCGAGGCCGTGGCGGCGCGTTACGAGCAGCAATACGGCACCAACCCGCTGGACTATGTTCTGGCCGAGGTGGGCGGCAATACCGGCCGCGGGTTGTCGGGGGTGGAGACCAAGGATGCCGACCTGCTGGGCTCCATCGCGATCGAGCTGATCGATGCCGACCTGCGCCCCTATTCCTCGTTCCAGTTCGTGGGGGAACTGCAGGACGAGGTGCGCCAGCACCCGCTGGCCGAGGTGGTCAGCTTCCGCGGCTGGCGCTCGGGCCCCGGCGGCGATGCGCTGGACGTGCAGTTCTACGGCGCCAGCGCCGAGACGCTGAAGGAGGCGGCCGAGGCGCTGAAGGCGGCGTTGCTGCAATTCCCCGAGGTTTCGGCCGTCGAGGACAGCCTGGCCTATGACAAGGATGAGCTGATCCTCGACCTTACCCCGCAGGGATCGGCGCTGGGTTTCACCATCGACGGGCTGGGCGGGGTGCTGCGCAACCGGCTGAACGGGATCGAGGCGGCGACCTACCCCGAGGGGCCGCGCTCGGCCGCGATCCGGGTGGAGCTGCCCGGGGGCGAGCTGACCGCCGATTTCCTCGACCGCACGCTGCTGCGCGCGCCCTCGGGGGAATACCTGCCGCTGGCCGATATCGTGACCGTGCAGCGGCGCGCGGGCTTTTCCACCGTGCAGCGCGAGAACGGGCTGAGGGTGGTTTCGGTCACGGGCGACATTTCCGAGGACGACCCGGCGCGGGCCGAGGAGATCATGCAGCGCCTGCAGGACGAGATCCTGCCCCGGATCGAAAGCGAGCAGGGCGTGGCCTGGCGCCTGTCGGGGCTGGCCGAGCAGGAGAACGAGTTTCTCAGCGATGCGCTTCTGGGCTTTGCGCTGTGCCTGCTGGGCATCTACCTGACGCTGGCCTGGATCTTCTCAAGCTGGGTGCGGCCGCTGGTGGTGATGGCGATCATCCCCTTTGGCCTGGTGGGCACGATCTATGGCCATGCGCTGTGGGAGGTGCCGCTGTCGATGTTCACGGTGGTGGGGCTGATCGGGATGACCGGGATCATCATCAACGATTCGATCGTGCTGGTGAGCACGGTGGACGAATATGCCCAGACCCGCGGGCTGGTGCCGGCGATCATCGACGGGGCGGCCGACCGGCTGCGCCCGGTGCTGCTGACCACGCTGACCACGGTGCTGGGGCTGTCGCCGCTGCTCTATGAAAGCTCGCAGCAGGCGCAGTTCCTGAAGCCCACGGTGATCACGCTGGTCTACGGGCTGGGCTTCGGCATGGTGCTGGTGCTGCTGGTGGTGCCGGCGCTTCTGGGCATGCAGCAGGATATTCAGCGCCAGATGCAGGCCGCCCGCCGCGCGCTGCGCGCGACCGGGCGGGCGAAGGGGCTGGCTGCCGCGACGGTGCTGGCGGGGCTGGGCGTGCTGGCGGTCTTTGCCGCCACGCTGGGCCACGCGATCACTGCCGGCACCCTGCCGGCGCTGCTGCTGAAGGCATTCCCGGCGCTCTCCGGCCTGCCGGTGATGGCGGCGGCGCTGGCCCTGTTCCTGGCGGGGGCGGCCCTGGTGCTGCTGCTGGTTTACGCGCTGGCGGCGCTGGGGTTTGGCCTGGGGAGGCGGGGGGCGGCCTAGCGGCCTTCGCAGCCGCGGATATCCACCGCCTTCTGCCCCGCGAGCAGAGTGATGCGCACCGAGGAGCGGTCGAGAGCGAAGGGCGCGGCGCTCTCGGGCACCAGATCAGCCACCGCGATCAGGCGGTTGCCCTTGCGGGTGACCTGCGGCTCGGAAACCCAGATCGTGGGATCGCGCAGCTCGACCACCGCCACTTCCTCGCCGCCCATCGGCGCCAGGGCGATCTCGGCGGTCAGGCGCAGCCCGTCGGCCAGCGGCTCGACCGCGCAGGTGACGCGCTCCACCCCGGCCTGTGCGGCGTCCATCGGGCGGGCGGCCAGCGCGGCGCGGATCGGCTCGGGGTTGGGCGTTGCGGGCAGCTCGGCGCGCAGTTCCAGCGCCATGGGCATGCAGATGTCGTGGCAGACGCCCAGTTCCATGCGCCCGCGCAGGATGATCGGCGCGCCCGGGCGGGCCGGCGTCAGTTCCAGCGGCAGCACCACCTCGTTCTCGTAGGCAATGGTGCGCATGCCGTTCTTGTCGAACACCATGGGGCGCGGCCAGTAGGTGGCAACTGATTTCATGTTGCTCGAGGCCGACCAGTCGAATCGCGGCGGAATGCCCGCATCGCCCGGCGCGCGCCAATAGGTTTTCCAGCCCGGGGCAAGGGTCAGCCGCAGCCCGGCCATCTGGGTGCCGCGCTCGGTCTCCCAGCCGGGCAGGATCTCGGCCTGGACGACGGTTTCGGCGGGGGGCTGGGCCCGCGCCGGCCCGAGGGTGAGCAGCGTGCCGGCGGCGATGAGGGAAGCGAGAAGCGTTTTGATCATGCGGGGGAACATAAGCATCGCTCGCGCGGTTCAAAATCACTTTTGGGCGATGCCCGCGCGAGCGTGGCGTTTCGGCCTCTTGCCCGCCGCGCCCTCCTTGCCCATCTTGGAAGCATGGACTCCGCAACCGCCCCGATGGATCTCAGCGGCAAGCTGCTGATCGCGATGCCCGGCATGGGCGATCCCCGCTTCGAGAAAAGCGTGGTCTTTCTCTGCGCCCATTCGCCCGAAGGCGCGATGGGGCTGATCGTGAACAAGCCCACCACCGATCTCAGCTTCGACGAGCTGTTGAAGCAGCTCGGCATCGAGCGCGAGCCGGGCGCGCGCGACATCCGGGTGCATTTCGGTGGCCCGGTGGAGCACGGGCGCGGCTTCGTGCTGCATTCGGCCGATTACATGTCTGCGGACACCACGCTGCGCATCGACGACCGGATCGGGCTGACCGCGACGGTGGATATCCTGGAAAGCATCGCGCACGGGCAGGGCCCGCGCGAGTCGCTCCTGGCGCTGGGCTATGCCGGCTGGGGGCCGGGGCAGCTGGAAGGCGAGATCGTGCAGAACGGCTGGCTGACCAGCGAGGCGGACCCCGAGATCGTCTTCGCCGCCGATGACGGGTCGAAATGGGGCCGCGCGCTGAAGGCGCTGGGGATCGACCCCCTGACGCTCTCCTCGAGCGCGGGCCACGCCTAGGGGCGCGGCGCGGCGGCGCGGCGCAGCCGGTCGTTGATCGCCCGGCCCAGCCCGTGATCGGGCACCGGCGCCACGGCAATGCCCTGGCCTTCTCCGGCCATCGCGTCCAGCGCCCGCAGGTGGTGAAACAGGTTCGCCGCCGCCTCCACCAGATCGCCGTTTTCCGAAAGGTTCAGCGTGGCGCCCGCGCAGCCGGGGCCGAAGCCCAGCCACAATTCGCCTTCCTCAGGCTCTGCCACCTCCAGCCGGACCTTCGCGCCGGGCGCGTAGTGGGAGGTGAGCTGTCCGGGCGCGTTGACCGTCATGCCGTGATGGGCGGCCAGCGGCGCGCCGAGGCAGGCCTCGATCGCCTCGGTGGGCAACCCGCCGGGGCGCAGGAGCGTGGGGGCGCCATCGAAACCGACGATGGTCGATTCCACCCCCACCGGGCAGCGCCCGCCATCCAGAACCGCCTCGATCTTGCCTCCCAGACCTTCCAGCACATGCGCCGCCTCGGTCGGGCTGACCTTGCCCGAGGGGTTGGCCGAGGGCCCGACCACCGGCCCGCCGAAGGCGCGCAGCAGATCCCGCGCCAGGGGGTTTTCGGGGACGCGGATGGCCACGGTGTTCAGGCCGGCGGTGACCAGCGGCGAAATCCGGGCCTCCGGGCGCAGCGGCAGAACCAGGGTGAGCGGCCCGGGCCAGAAGGCATCGGCCAGCCGCTCGGCCTCGGGCGGGAAATCGGCGATGGCGCGCGCGGCGTCGAGATCGGGCAGGTGCACGATCAGCGGGTTGAAGCGCGGCCGCCCCTTGGCCTCGAAGACCCGGGCCACGGCTTCGTCATTGCGCGCATCCGCCCCCAGCCCGTAGACGGTCTCGGTGGGGAAGGCGACCAGCTTGCCCTGCGCCAGCAGTTCGGCCGCGCGGGCGATGCCCTGGGGCTCGGGAGGAAGGGTCTCGGTGAGGCTCATCTCGTGACGCGGCGTTTCGGTTGATGGGCGGCGGGCGTGGTTTACCCTTGCCCACAGGATTGACGAGACATACCGGCGCGCCGATGCTTTCTCAAGGCGCAAGGGAGGGGAGAGGCCGATGCCGTATCGCGCACCGACTGCGGACTACAAGTTCATTTTCGACCACGTGGTGAACCTTTCCCAGGTCACGGCCACCGAGCTGTTCTCCGAGGCCACGCCGGATGTGGCCGAGGCCATCCTCGCCGAGGCCGGCAAGCTTTGCGAAGAGGTGATGGCGCCGCTGCAGCGTGCGGGCGACATGCAGGGCGCGGTTTTGGAAAACGGCGTGGTGCGCACCACGCCCGGCTTTGGCGCGGCCTATGCCCGGATCGCCGAGGGCGGCTGGATCGGCATGTCGGCGGCGCCCGAGAACGGCGGCATGGGCCTGCCCCTGGCCCTGACCACCGCGGTGAACGAGATGATGAGCGCGGCCTGCCTGTCGCTGCAGCTCAACCCGCTGATGAGCCAGGGCCAGATCGAGGCGCTGGAGCATCACGCCAGCGACGAGATAAAGGCGCTCTACCTGCCCAGGCTGATCTCGGGCGAATGGTGCGGCACCATGAACCTGACCGAGCCGCAGGCGGGCTCGGACGTGGGCGCGCTGAGCTCCAGGGCCGAGCCGAACGGCGACGGCAGCTACGCCATCACCGGCCAGAAGATCTTCATCAGCTGGGGCGACAACGATTTCACCGGCAATGTCTGCCACCTGGTGCTGGCCCGCCTGCCCGACGCGGCGCCGGGCACGCGCGGCATCAGCCTGTTCATGGTGCCCAAATACATCCCCGATGCCGAGGGCAACCCCGGCGCCGCCAACAGCCTGAAAGTGGTGAGCCTGGAGCACAAGATGGGCCTGCACGGCAGCCCGACCTGCGTGATGCAGTATGACGGCGCCACCGGCTGGATGGTGGGCGAGCCGCACAAGGGCATGGCCACGATGTTCACCATGATGAACAACGCCCGCCTCGGCGTGGGCGTGCAGGGGATCGGCGTGGCCGAGGGGGCCTATCAGCACGCGCTGGCCTATGCGCTGGAGCGCAGGCAGGGCCGCACGCCCGTGCAGGGTGGCACCGGCACCATCCTCGATCATGCCGACGTGCGCCGGATGCTGACCACGATGAAGGCCGAGACCTTCGCCGCGCGCTCCATCGCGCTGGCCTGCGCGGTGGCCATCGACATGGCCCGCGCCACCGGCGACGGCGACTGCGCCGCGCGCGCCGCCCTGCTGACCCCGATCGCCAAGGCCTATGGCACCGACGCGGGCATCGAGGTGGCCTCGATGGGCATGCAGGTGCATGGCGGCATGGGCTACATCGAGGAATCGGGGGCCGCGCAATACCTGCGCGACGTGCGGGTGACGGCGATCTACGAGGGCACCAACGGCATTCAGGCGATGGACTTGGTGGGACGCAAGATGATGGACGGCGGCGAGGCCGCCTTCCGCATCTGCGAGGAGATCCAGGCCGCCGCCGAGGCCGCCCGGGCCAGGCTGCCCGATCTTGCCGAAGATGTCTGGGCCGCGGCCGAGACCCTGCGCGAGGCGACCGAGCTGCTGGTGGGGCAGGACATGAACGACCGCTTCGCCGGCGCCGTGCCTTTCCTGCGCGCCTTCGCCCGGGTGCTGGGCGGGCATTTCCACCTCAAGGCGGCGCTGGCCGAGGGCGGCGAGGGGCCGCGCAGTGCGCTGGCGCGGTTCTTCATCAAGCGGATGCTGCCGGAACACGCCGCGGCGCTGGCCCATGCGCGGGAGGGGGCCGAAGGGCTCTATGCCCTCTCGCCCGAAGATCTGGTCGCGTGATGGACGGCATGGGCAGCCCCATCCGCTATCCCTGGGCCGAAGGGCCGGCCGAGGGAGAGGCCACCGAGGTGACCGAGGGCGTGCTCTGGCTGCGCCTGCCGCTGCCGATGAAGCTCGACCATGTCAATGTCTTCGCGCTGGATGACGGCGACGGCTGGACGGTGATCGACACCGGCTTCGATTCGCGGCGCAGCCGGGCGATCTGGCAGAGATGCCTGGACGGCCCGCTGGCCGGCAAGCCGGTGACCCGCGTTCTGGTTACCCATCACCACCCCGACCATGTGGGGCTGGCGGGCTGGTTCCAGTCCGACCACGGGGCCGAGCTGTTGACCACCCGCACCGCCTGGCTGTTCGCGCGCATGCTGACGCTGGACGACCAGGACCGGCCCACGCCCGAGACCATGGCCTTCTGGCGCGGCGCGGGCATGGCGCCCGAGATCCTCGACCAACGGGCCAATGAACGCCCCTTCAACTTCGCCGATATCGTGGCGCCGATGCCGCTGGGCTTCACCCGCGTCAGCGAGGGCGAGGTGCTCCGCATCGGCGGGCGCGACTGGGACGTGCGGCTGGGCAACGGCCACGCCCCCGACCACATCACGCTGTGGAGCCGCGACGACCATCTGGTGATCGGCGGCGATCAGCTTCTGCCCTCGATCTCGCCCAATCTCGGGGTCTATGCCACCGAGCCCGCGGCCGACCCGGTCGCCGAATGGCTGGAAAGCTGCGAAAGGCTGGCGCCCCATGCGCGCGAGGACCAGTTGGTGCTGCCCGGCCACAAGCTGGCCTTCACCGGTCTGCCCGCCCGCCTGCAGCAGCTGGCGGAGAATCACTACGGTGCGCTGGAGCGCCTGCTGGAGCATCTGGAAACGCCGCACGCGGCCTGCGACTGCTTCCTGCCGCTCTTCAAGCGCGAGATCGGCGGGGCGGAATACGGCCATGCGCTGGTCGAGGCGGTGGCGCATCTCAACCACCTCTACAGGGCGGGCAAGGTCACCCGCCGGCGGCGCGGTGACGGCGCCTGGCTCTGGGCCGCGCGATGAGCGGCGGCACCGACATCCGCCCCCCGCGCGCCCGCGCCGTGCATGCCGACCCGGCCGCCCCCGCCACGGCCGAGCAGAAACCGCTGCCCGAGGCGGTCGCGCGCCGCCCCGTGCATCAGAAAAGCCCCGCCGAATGGGCCTATGAGCGGCTGATTCTCTACATCCAGAATTTCGAGGAACAGCTTGACGAGGCGCATGAGGTGGCGATCGGCCTGACCGGCGGCAGCGCGGGCGTGCTGAAGATCGAGGGCGTGGGCTATTTCGAGCCGGATATCATCACCTTCTACGGCACCGACCAGAGCGGCGCGCGCACCCAGCTGGTGCAGCATGTCAGCCAGCTGAACGTGACCCTGCGCGCCCTGCCCAAGGCCGAGGGCGTGCCTGAGGCCAGCCGGATCGGCTTTCGCCTCGCGGCCGAGCTGGAGGACGGCTCCGGGGCGTCACCAAAGCCGTGACAGCCGTTTTCAAATAGGCTATCCCAAGCGGGCACGAACAGGGAAGGAGCCGCACCGATGGCAGAGCACAAGCACGGATCGATGGACATCACGACTCAGGAAAAGACCTTTGCGGGTTTCGTCAAATTCGCGACCTGGGTCGTCGGGATCTCGATTGGCGTCCTGATCTTCATGGCGCTGGTCAACTCCTGACGCCGGGCGGGCCGCGGGCCCGCCTTTTCTCTCCATGGGAGCCGCGCGCGATGCGTCGCTGGATTGCCTGCCTGATCGTTCCGGCCCTTCTGGCCGGCTGCGGCGCCGAGCCGGTCTGGGCGCCAGACGAGGCGGTGATGCGCGCGGCCTATCGCGACCAGGAGCATCCGCCCTCGATCACGCTGTTCACGGTGGTCAACAACCGCTCCAAGGAGGGGGGGCACAGCGCGCTGATGATCAATGCCAGCCAGCGCGTGATCTTCGACCCGGCGGGCACCTGGTGGCACCGGGCGGCGCCTGAGCGCAACGACCTGCATTACGGCATTACGCCCACCATGCTGAAATTCTACATCGACTACCACGCGCGCGAGACCTATCACGTCGATGTCCAGACGGTGGAGGTCTCGCCCGAGGTGGCCGAGGCCGCGCTGCAACTGGCCGAGGACTACGGCGCCGTGCCCAAGGCGTTCTGCGGACGCTCGACCAGCCACATCCTGCGCGAGCTGCCGGGCTTCGAGACCGTGCCCCGCACCATCTTCCCCCGCTCCATCATGCGCGGCTTCGCCAGGCTCGATGGGGTCGAGCGCTATGCGGTCTATGACGACGATTCCGACGATAACGGCTCCGTCCTGGTGGCGCAGCAGACGGTCGCGCCGGCTCAGCCCGCCAGGTAAAGCCCCAGATAGAGCGTCGCCGCCCCGCCGGCGATCGACAGGATCACGTTCTTGCTGAGCATGCCCGTCGCCAGGGTGACGAAGGCCGCCGCGATGCGGGGCAGGTCGGGCTGGCCGCCGGCGGCCTCGGGCCACAGCACCAGCGGCGCGATCAGCGCGGGCAGCACCGCCACCGGCGTATAGCGCAGGTGCCGCAGCACCCAGGGCGGCAGGGGGCGGTTGCCGATCAGCCCCAGAAACGAGAACCGGATCAGGAAGGTGCCGATGCCCAGCCCCGCGATGATGAACCAGATTTCGCCTGCGCTCTGTGTCATTTGACCCGCCTCTCCATCCACAGCTCCACCTGCGCCCCGGTCGCCATCGCCGCCAGCGCCGCCACCAGGAGCCCGCTGTTGTAGGGCAGGCCGGCCAGCGCCAGCCCCAGCACCACCGACACGCCCGCCGCCGCCACATGCGCAAGCGTGCGCAGCGCGGGCCCGACCAGCGCCAGAAAGGTGATCGGCAGCGCGAAATCCAATGCGTATTCGGGCGGGATGCTCTTGCCCACCAGCGCGCCCACGAGGGTGAAGCCGTACCAGAGCGGAAAGACCGGGGTGACCACGCCGAAGTAATAGGTGATCTTTTCGGACAGCGGCAGCTCGGGGTGCTTCTCGAACCTGGCATGGCCGACGGTGTAGGACTGGTCGACCAGCAGGTAGGCGATCAGCGCCCGTTTCCACAGCGGCGCCGCGCCCAGATGCGGCACCAGCGAAGCCGAATACATCGCCATCCGCAGGTTCACCGCCAGCGCCGTGGCCAGCACGATCACCGTGGGCGCGTTGTCGGTCATGAGCTGCAGGGCGGCGAATTGCGAGGCCCCCGCGATCACCAGCACCGAGAAGCCCATCACCTCGGCCAGGTTCAGCCCGGCCTCGCTGCCCACCACGCCGAAAAGCACCGCGAAGGGCACGATGACCAGAACGAAGGGCGCGCCATGGCTGAGGCCCAGCCAAAAGGCCGATCTGCTGCCGGTGGATGCCATCTGCCGCTCCTGGAAAACACGTTCCGCCCAGCCCTTAGGCCCTTGTCGGGAAAGATGCAATCAGCCGCGCCGCCGCTCAGTCGAAGGCGCCCGTCACCCGCCCCAGCAGCATGAAGGCGCGCGCGGTGCGGGTCTCGGCCAGGTCGTTGAGTTCCTGGTCGCTGGCGCTCTGCTCGAAGGCCACGAGATTGCGGTCGAACTGGCGCAGGAAGTGGTGCGCGGCGTCGCGGAAGATCGGGTCCTGCCGCATGCGCCCGGCGGTCAGCGCCAGGCAGGAGCGGTCGCGCACACCGCCCAGCGCGGCCACCGTCGGCCCGCGTTCGCCGGCGGCGAATTTGCGCCAGATCTCGGGCCGGGCGCGGTCGGGATGCAGGTCATCCATGTAGATGCCGTCCTCGCTGAGCAGCGTCAGCACGTCCTGGGCCGAACGCACCAGCTTGGACGCGGCGTGGTCCTGCAGGGCGCGGCGCAGGGCGCGGAAGCCCTCCTTGTCCTCGGCGGTCTCGGGGAAGTTCAGCGCGCGGATGAAATCGGCGGCCGAGAGCGGCGGTGCGATTTCCTCGGCCGTGGTTCCGAGCGCCAGCGAGGGCTGCGCCTCGTCGGCGCCGGGCGCGGTGGGCCTGATGCGCGGCGGGTGGCCGCGGTCGCGGCTGGTGGCGAAGGTGGCGATGGCGCTTTCCGCCTGTTTCTGGGCGGCGGCGATCTCGTCCAGCTTCTTCTCGACCGAGGGCTTCACGCCCGCGACCGCGGTCTGCTGCTGCTCGATATAGCTGTGGCGCATGGCGTCGATCGCGGCCTGCAGCCGCGCCGATTCCTCGCGCATGACATGCGCGCTTTTCGCTGCCGACGCCCCCACCCAGATCAGCGCCACCGGCATCACCACCGCCAGGAAGGTCATCACGAAGGTCATCGGGTCGAACCCCGAGCCCTCGCCGCCAGGGGCCAGCAGGAAGAACAGGGCCGAGCCGCCCAGCCAGAGCAGGCTCAGCACGATCGCCGCCACGTCCGCCGCGGTCATGCCCCGCGCGCGCTGTGTCTTGCCGAAGATTCCCAGCTCGATCAGCTGTTCTGGTTTCTTCTCGGCCATTCGCCCGGTCCCCGGTATTCCAGCCGCCTCAGACGTATTTGATGCTCAGCACTTCGTAGCTCTTTTCGCCGCCGGGCGTTCTCACCTCGACGCTGTCGCCTTCTTCCTTGCCGATCAGGGCGCGCGCCAGCGGCGACTTGATGTTCAGCAGGCCCTTCTCGATATCGGCCTCGGCCTCGCCCACGATCTGGTAGGTCTTTTCCTCGTCGGTATCCTCGTCGACCAGTTCCACCGTGGCGCCGAACTTGATCGCGCCGGACAGTTTCGACGGATCGATCACCTCGGCCAGCGACAGCAGGCCCTCCAGCTCCTTGATCCGGCCCTCGATGAAGCTCTGCTTCTCGCGGGCGGCGTGGTACTCGGCGTTCTCCGACAGGTCGCCGTGCTCGCGCGCCTCGGCGATGGCCTTGATCACGGCCGGCCGCTCGACGGATTTCAGCTGTTTCAATTCTGCATCAAGCGCGGCATGGCCCGCGCGGGTCATCGGTATCTTTTCCATCTCTCTCATCGGACGGTTGGGCGCGGCGGGCCCCGAAACCGGCG
>ENA-ORCT01000409-ORCT01000409.1-marine-metagenome-genome-assembly--contig:-NODE-409-length-21060-cov-4.031120_pt1 | contig 21060 bp, 13 predicted proteins | sample MGYA00248632_ERZ508511 | MGnify/ENA primary metagenome ERZ508511 (study PRJEB26182, sample SAMN06268839) | marine metagenome | isolation source: Tt an P1-techrep anaerobic enrichment on pine from sediment...
AGAGAGCTGGTAGGTGGGAATCGCTTCGAATTCGACGGTGACCGTCTTGTCGGCGGTCATGGTCACGGTGTTGGTGGCGGAAGTGAGGGTGTCGTCGTCCGTCCCACTCCAGGCCTTGAGCCGGTAGCCGTTGTCCGGTGTCGCCGTCAGGTCAACTATGGTCCCCTCGGCATAGGTTCCGCCTGTCGGCGTCACCGATCCGGATCCGCCGGAAACATTGACAGAGAGCTGGTAGGTGGGAATCGCTTCGAATTCGACGGTGACCGTCTTGTCGGCGGTCATGGTCACGGTGTTGGTGGTGGAGGTGAGGGTGTCGTCGTCCGTCCCGTTCCAGGCCTTGATCCGATAGCCGGGGTCCGGTGTGGCGATCAGGTCAACTACTGCCCCCTCGGCGTACACTTCGCTAGTTGGGAAAATTGACCCATTGCTTCCCACAACTGAAGCCGTGAGTTGGTACTGGGTGTCAGGTTGGAAATCGGCGATGATTGTATGGTCAGTTGTTATTGTTAATGCGGCCGGATTGGCGGTTCCGGAAAGATCGCCTTGCCAACCTGTAAAATTCCATCCGGGGTCTGATATGGCTTGGAATACGACAATTTCGCCAAAGGAATACTCAGGCTGATTCGGTTGCACTTCAATGGTGCCGTTCCCTTCAGAGGTGAGTGAAAGCATATACGAAGTGTATATCTGAAGATCATCTATAGCCAGTTCATCCCAGAATTTACTGCCACCACTATACGCCCACACACCAACGGACCCTGAAACTAAACGAGTGGCGCTGTCATCAAAGGCATTTATCTGCCAGTTTTCTGGTATCGTACCCCCTTCAGGCCAGAACTTGGCTCTGATATTTACCTGATATCCGACATCCTCCACTTCAACTATAAAAAAATACCAGGTATTGGATGATGGAATTACACCTGAATCCGTTATGCCGCCTGTGATAGTTGTTCCATGAGGGTTTAAATGAAACGCATTGCTGCCATATCTGCGTATCCTGTAATATGCGTCTTCATTTGGGTATTGACTTAAGAAGGTAACGCCGATACCGCCGTCCGCCGAGGTCATCATCATTCTTCCAGTGTACCTGAAAGTGGAATTCTCCGGAGTGCCGTTTGCAATATAATGCGAATGAATATTGGCCAGGTTCGTTGTTGTCCCAAAAACTTTATCTCCATTAATATCTATAGTCTTAAAAAGAGATTGATCTTCAATCATACTGTTGTTGGGGCCGGTATCGAACCAATTAAGCGGTTCAAGGTCGTTGTTGATTGTAGCTCCATTAAAAGTGGCGGTAAATCCGTCACTGGAAGTAGATGTGATTTTATAGTAGAAAAATGGCCAGTCGACAGTTAAGCTGTGAGCCATCAACAACGTGTCATCGGTTACGCTTCCTATTTCATATGCTTCCGTCAAGCCGTAGTCAATCCGAGAAGTGGTTGGAACATTGGTCGTCCACGAAATGGTTGCCGTTTCAGTGTCCGGTACCACATCGACATCGAAAATTATGGGGATATTGCTTAGTGCAATGGGGACGATTGTGAGATTTCCGAAAGTAGCATCAACGTGGTGCGCGACTAACGCAAGGGAACCATTGGGCAGATCCTGGGCTTCAAGCCCTGTCATATCCCAGGACAACGGTTCAGGATCGCCCGATGGCCATAACTTGAAATTATACAGCCCGCCCCCGTTTGAGGTCGATTGAACTCGCATTTTCCACATGTAAGTCGTTCCGATTTCAAGTGTTCGCTGGTACGGATCGGCTTCAGACCATCCATTTCCCTCCAGGGACAGGCTCCCAGTTCCGTCGGTATAGAACTTATACCAGCAATCCGCTCCAAACCTTGAAAAACCCCAGGATGGTTGAGAGTCATCTTTTACGGTGTGTCCTTGCCACCGTAAAATAAAACCAATACCTGGTGCTATGCTGATGTTATTAAACCCGGCGGGGTCAAAACTGTGAATGGTTATCGGGACCGTAACTTCATAGTCAGTCCATGACATTTCCCCGATAGCGATCACCCGGTCATAGCCCAATCGTGAAGGGTCTGTGCGCAGACCGTCATAGTCAAGAAACCATAGTCCATCGACAGCCTGAGCGAAATCTTGCAGATCGTCGACCGTGCTCCAATCGATTTGATAATTCTCAGGCCAAAAGCTTCCATCTAAATAGTTAAGGGCAACGATTTGAAAATTGGTTATCCCATCGCCATCAGTGGCTGTAATGAGAACATTATTCATACCTTGAGACAGGTCCGAGTAGTGGATCTCCACATTGAAATCGCCCTCATCGGCCAGCCTGCGCTGATCCGGACCGATGGAAAGCGGACTCTCGGGGCCGCCATTTAGCGAATATGTCAGCGAGTTTACGGTGCTTGGATCCGATACATTCCCAAGGATATTTATCCATTCTTGAGGCGTTCCCTTACTTCCGAAAACCTGCTCGGGTCCATACCAGATATCAAGCGAGGGGCCATTGATGGGTTGTTCGGCAATAACCTTGATGTTTACGGAATCATGAATGCTTCTGAATTGACCATCATCAACACTTAGATTGAACTGTAACACATCACCTTCTGTGAGTCCGCCGGGGGTATTAAATGATGGGTTGGGCAGGCTTGGATCTGATAACTGAACAGTATTTCCGCCAACCTGTTCCCAAGAATACGTTAACGGATCCCCATCCGGGTCAAAGCTTCCTGAACCGTCCAAATTGGCATTGACTTCTTCCCGAAGGACTTGATCGTAACCGGCATCAACGACAGGAGGTTGGTTGGCGGTCAATAAATTTTCTACCCAGAAGAATTCATCCTTGTGGATGAAAGTACCGAGAAAACCGGTTGCCCCGTCCTGACTTTCATGCTCCGAAATTGCATTAAATTTTGGATTCAATGAAAGCTGGGTAGCTTGAAGAGCAAACGGTACATCTATGGATTCCCTTGTTTCCCAGCTGAGATCGGAAGTCTCCAAGTTGGGTATTTCAGTGAAAAATTCGGTTGGGTTAAGGTCCGAAGGCCAGTAACTGTAGCCGGAGTGTATAATGGTTTTATGAACAGTGGGAATATAACTTGGATTGGTTTCAAAAATCGAGGATAACGCATCATTCAACAACAAGTGGGTAGTTGAGTGATCAGTGTGCTGGTCGGTTTCAGATGTTGTAAAGATATGATCAGGCATGTATCCCGATATGAAATCAACTAAATCAAGAATGATGTTATGCCGATTATATTCACCGGGTGAACCAAATCGATAAGTATGGTAGTCTACACCGCCTAAACCCCTGCTGGCGTATGTATACGATTGCCCGGATGGAGCCACAAACCGGTCTGTAGGGTCAGTATAATTCTGGTAGATATCGATTAGGTAACCATCCGGATAACCGAAAAAAATCAAATCGTCTTCTATCATGCCCAAATGATTAACCTGGGCATTAACGGCTTCGTCCTGCCTTATCGTTCCAAGTGTGACTCCACGTTTATCGCCGTTGGTAATATAAATTATCTTGATTGGTTCTCCCCGTTGAGTAGACCGAAATGTTATACCAGAGGCTGTAAGGACATCATCGTCCGGGTGAGGGGATATTATTAAAATTTTACAAAAAGAAATGCTTGCATGAAAGATAAAAACGAAAAAAACGAAGAATGAAATCAGAACTTTTTTTCTTTTTTGATTGTTCATAATTTTTTTCGCCTCGATTTCCAATGTAAAGAATCAATGATTGACGTCTAAAACGAAAAGATAGTAGAGAGTCGTATTGATTTCGTTTATTGAAAGACCACTAAATCACATCCATTGTATATCTATTGGTCAGGTTAACTGCGGGTAGATGCTTTTTTTCTCAAATAACCATACTGATCGAAATAAAGAAACACGCGAAATCTGAGCAATCGTAGACTCATATCGACGAGGAAATCACCAACCTAGTCAGAAAAAAACAGCAGAACAATCGATGCGGTAGGAGAGGAAAAGTCCAGGTAAGATCGATTAATTTTTATGCGTATCGGAGTGCCGGTTCGTCAACAGACACTTCTATAACAAGAGGTAAGGGTTTCGACAGATTTGTCCCAGGAAAAAATTGTTTGAGCACGTTTCATCGATTCCAACCCCATAGATCCCCTGACCTCTGCATTCTGCAGCAGTTCTAAGATGGCATCCGCCAATTGAGTTACATTACCCGGTTCAACCAACGTTCCTGTTTTACCGTCCTCTATAATTTCCTGCATTCCGCCGGTCCGTGATGCAATAACAGGAACGCCAGAGGCCATGGCTTCGATAAGACTCATACCGAAGGATTCACTGAAAGAGGGGTTAACAACCAAATCACTGTTGCGATACCAATCCGATATGCCGCTATGTGGGACGTGCCCAACAAAGTTAACTTTATCGCTAATGTTTAATCTCGCAATTTCTTTTTCAAGAATGTACCGGTAATGGCTGGTAGTGTTTTTTTTGTAAAATACATCTAAGGAGGCAACGCGTTCATTTGATTTAAAGCCGACGATGTATTCGCGGGGCAATTGAGCGTTCGATCCAATGATATCAAGCAAAACATCTGCTTTCTTATTCACTACGCGATGAATGGCCTGGATAAGTATGTGAACACCTTTTTCCGGTGACACTCTGCCAACGAAAAGTATCCGTTTTAAATTGTCGGTAACCGTCGGTCCAGGATGATTTTTACATCGAAACCTGCTCAAATCGACCCCATTAAAAACCGTGTGACAGTACGGTTCCATCAAGGGAAATCTGTATTTGATTTTTTCTGTTATGTAATCGCTTACTCCTATGATGATATTGACGCAGTCCAGTCTCCGGTGAACAACTTTTTCCTCTAATTGGGTTAACCATTCACAGTGCATATGCAGGACAATTTTAGAAGTTGGGGAAAATGCGCGAATAACTGGAGCAAACTGAGAGAAATTGTGAAGGTGTACAATATCACATTTTCGAGTTTTTAGGTCCCGCGCGATCTGGATTACATAATTGATATAATAGAAAACCGAATTAAAAATAGGGATACGATATCCAAGAATAACCTTGGAAAGTTTATTGAAAATTTTCAGGAAATATTTATCCGGTGTCGTAGGAATATAGCAGAATTCGATATTTCCCCTTTTTTCAATTTTTTTTCGTACTTTATTACTTCCGATATATACGGTTACCTTATGCCTTACCGCCAGGCGGTTGGCAATTTCAAGAGTTATTATTCCAATCGAAGTGGGATTGGAGCGAAGAACCCTGTCGACTGGTTGAGAGATGATCGCGATATTCATCGGACAAATTTGTTTTGAAGAGGCGATTTAAAACCAATTGAATTAAATAACAATCATTATAATTTATATCAGATCGCTGGCAGTTAAAAATATAGTCGTCACTGCGGTTGGTCAGCTTTTTTTCGCGCGGTATAAAGTGGGTAGAACAGCCCCTTATCATTAATATAGTTATAGGATACAACACCGAGAAAATAAATTATTGCACCACTGCATATCATCCAAATCAGGTTTGTAATACTTTTTTCGGAAAAAAAGGAATTCGATAACCAATTTAGTGAAACGAGCATTGCCAGACTGGAAATCAGATAAGGGAAGACTGGAAAAAACAATTCTTTTATAGGAATGCCTGTATTTTTGACGGTGCCTTTTAAAAAGAGTACTGACAAAATTGCAGAAACCACCGTAAATGAATACGCAATCCCTGAGACACCATTACGAACAAAGGCAATGCAAAATATTATTTGCAGAGGTATGGAAATGGCTATTTTTATTGTGTGGTTCCTGTAGTCCCCAACGGCGATGTTCAGGGAAGTCGATATCCCGTTAAACGTGTTGAAAATACCTGCAAAACAGAGGATCTGGATTGGATGAATCGCATCTGCCCATTTGTCTCCCAAAACGACAAGAACAAAATGAGACGAAACCGAAAATAAACCAAAAAAAATCGGTATGATAACGGCTGACTCCATTAGTATTATTTTTTTCAGCCATGCTTTTAATCTGTTCTTGTCCTTTTGCATACGGCTGAATGATGAATACATGACCGAGTTTATGGACGAGGCGATGCTTTGTAATGGGATTTCACATAATGAATACGCCTTGCCGAAAAAACCCAAAGGAATCGGCCCCAGAAATCTTCCAATAAAAAATTGTGGGATATATGTGTTGAGATAAAAAAGCTGACTTCTAAGGAAGCTCCAGATTGAAAAATCGATTATGGATTTAAGAATTTCAGTACTGAAATAAATTTTGGGGATCCATTTCGCTTTGAACATCAAAACAAACGTAGCCAACAGCATGGGGACGATCTGTCCCCATACGAGTGCCCAGTATTTAAACCCGAGAATGGCTAAACATAATGTAATGATGCTGCGGATTACCGACTGCAAGGCATTGACTATAGATAAATATTTAAAATCAATTGATCGTCGCAACAACGTTCTGGGCATTTCATAAAGCGTCGATACCACGAAAACAATCGATAACGCTTTAAGAACCATTTCGCTCTCCGGCGAATGAAAATAGTGTGCAATCGCCTCTGAAAGCAGAATTGTCAGGATTAATAAGGTAAATGAAATGATGAGATTTATCGTAAAAACCGTATTTACGTGTCGCTTACTTATGGTTGGCAGCTGAATCAATGCATTATTGAACCCGAATTCCGTGAAAGAGTTGGCATAGAAGACGACCATTGTGGCAATTGCCATTATCCCGAAATCCTGCGGGTCAAGGAGTCTCGCTATAACTATGGAGATTGAAAAACGGTAGATATGAAATATTATTTTTATGATCGTAGACCATAACAGACCCTGTCTGGTTTTATCTTCTATCCCGAGAGCCATAGACATATTGTTGGAACATATAATCAGATATAATAGGGCTGCATGATTTTAATCGGTTAAACGGAGATCAACCTCGCGTTTACCCCTAACTCGCTTGTGGTTCTTTCTATTTCTTTTAGATAGATAGGGTTCATCACCAATATTGTGTCCGGCCTCAATTCTTTCAGAAATGTCGGGGGCATGATTCGCTGGCCGGTGCATGCGACATATGAGCCATGTTTCCGTGGATTGATGTCGATCACATACCTGATTTGATCTGAAATCCCCAAAACATTCAGGAATGTGGTTCCTTTTGAACCGCCTCCCCAGATTGCCGCCCGATTATTTTCGCGTTTCATATCCTCCAAGTGGTGTTTCCAGTAGGACACTTTGTTTTTGTATTTTTCTGCAAACGTGGTTACATAGTTGTTCATTGAAAACGTTGACGTTAGAAAGTCGTCACCTGTAGATGAATGGTTTTGGGCCGTCTCTACCTCTATCCCAAGAAATTGACCTTCAAATTTTTCATATAATTCAACTATCTGAAACCCACATGATGAAAAAAGACGCGCAAGGGACTTTTTACTGAAATAGTGGCAATGTTCATAAATCAAATCCCAAATTCCAAGGCCTTTTAAGGTGAACATAAGATTCGGGACCTCGAAAAACATTGCTGTTGCATCACCGTGATCATTTGCTTGATGAACTGTTGCCAATAGATCTTTAGGAAATTTGATATGTTCGAGTACGTGGCGACAACAGATCAAATCCGCTTTATAATTGGAATACTTTTCTGAATAGTAATCTTGAATTACGGTAAAATTATAACCGGCAGTATCATTGGCGAGGTCTGAATTGAAGCTCGGGTCAAAACCGATTCCCCGATTGTTTCCAAGGGAGCATAGCATATTTAAAAAAAAGCCGTTACCACAGCCAATTTCTATAATTTGTTTTTCATATAGATTATACCTCTGCACCAGGGTGTGCGCCAATAGTTCCGCATATTCCTGGAAACGAGGCGAAAAATGCAAAGCGTTCTCGTATCCAGGGGCATATTCCGTCAGTTCCGGGTCAAATCTTGTGTTAAAAAGATGACCGCAACAATAGCAGAATGCCAGACGAAGGTTTCCCCTTGATGACTTGATAGCATCCTCGAACGTTAAATAAAGCCTGTTGCAGTTGATCGGAACATCTGTTGTTTCAATAAGGATTGAAATGTCTTCCGAATCACATATTGGGCAGTTATCTTTACTGGTGGTCATTTTTCTTCCCGTGCAAATCGAGCGGAGGGTTGGTGATAAAACGCTAATGGCTGAAATTATAATCAGTCGTTACGCGGCAAAATATACATGGTGGCGTTGAACGAAAACAGTGCTCCTGAGCGTGGGAATATTTGTATATAATGGACTGCTTTTGCAATTTATGGTGATGGGCAATAGTGGAAAAAATCTAAGAACGGTTTTTAAAGAGAAAGCAACTCCGGCGTCAATGACATCTGTTGCAGGTTTTTCTCTATCTCCTTTAAATATACCGGATTCATAACAATTACGATATCCGGCCGATATTCTTTTAATTGGCCTGGAGCTATAATTTTTTGACCTGTTCCAGCCATGTACGAATTCTGCCGATACGGGTTGATATCGATAGCGTATTCAATTTCGTCATATGCTTTGAGGGTGGTCAGGAAAGCCACTCCCTTGGACCCCGCTCCCCATATTACTGAGCGTTTATTTTTTGTCTTGTAATCTTGAAGCCGGTCTTTCCAGTATGCCAGTTTGGTTTTGTAATTACTTTGAAATGCGCGAATGTAAGTCTTAAGATTTTCGAGATCGTCTTCCAACGATGCCCTTGCCGGATTATCGCCGTTAACTGGCTTTGCTTCGATCAAAATGTATTGATCGGCGTATTCTGTTTTAATATTTATGATGTCAAATCCTGATTGACGGAAAAGTCTGGCAAGAGACCCTGGGCTGAAATAGGAACAATGCTCATAATAAATATCTTCAAAAGAACAGGCTCTTAAAATCCGTACCACATTAGGGACCTGGAAAAAGACAACGGTTTCTTGCCCCTCCTTTATAGAACGCCGGACGATTCCGATAAAATTTTTTGTTTCTTTTATATGTTCAAGGGTCATCCGGCATACAATCAAATCTCCCTGGTATTCTATATATTTTTCAGAGTAAAAATCGTTAATGAATAAGACTCGATCAGAAGAATCTTCAAGATCTCTTCCTTTTACATAAGCCGGATCGAATCCAACTCCTCTATTCTTCCCGAGGTGGCAAAGCAATGACAAGAAATCACCTTTTCCGCACCCAATTTCTATAATCATTTTTCCGCGCAGATCATACTTTTCGATTAAATCTTTTGCCATCCGTTCTGCGTAGGCGCTAAAAACTGGAGAATAACCCTGTGATTCTTCGCAGTTTGATGAATAATTCAGGAGATCAGGATCAAAATTGAGATTGGAGATAAACCCGCATCGATCACAAAAACCAAGGGAAATATCACCTGTGTCGAAATCGAGTGCCTTTTCGCGTGTCGATATGTTTAATACGCTGTGTACTGGTACATTTTCCAGTCGGTGGAATTCAACCATACCGGGCGACAGGCAGTTCGGACAGGAATGTCCAGTTGTTTTTTTCTTCTTTTCGGTCGCCATTTTTCCTCTTGAAAGGTCGTCATTGGCTCTAATTCGATAGCGGTTAATACGCATCCACCATCAAACTGTTCAATGGGTTGCGCAAGATCATTTGCCGATGCTTGGTCAGTTCAGGTTTATTATAGAATGCGTGGGTTGGGGACTGGTGAGATAAATTGACCGCCCCTGTGTCTGTATACCTCCTGCTGGTTCAAAATTTCATCTGTAAAATTCCATGCCAGAAGAAGGGTGTAATCAGGCATCTCGTCAATCAGTTTTTCAGTGTCGAAAATCGGGAGATGCTTTCCAGGCATGTATTTACCATGCTTGTGGACATTTCTGTCTACGACAAAATCGACAAGACTGTCATCGATTCCAACATAATTTATCAGGGTGCTTCCCTTGGCGGCGGCACCATACGCTGCAATTCTTTTCCCCTTGGATTTTAATTCAGATAAAAGTGCTAATAGCTTATTTTTTACACCTTGTACCTTCGTGGCAAAGTAACTGTAATATATAAATTGATCAATTCTTTGCCTGTTCTCTTCAGCAATCATGGCGTCAACAGATTCATCGCAATTTTCCTGTCGGCCAAAATACAGACGCAGAGAGCCGCCGTGTATAGGCAACCATTTTATTTTCTGGAGAAACAGGGAATGTCGTCGAAACAGATTGTTCACCGCCGTGCAGGAGAAATAGCAAAGATGTTCATGGTAAATTGTATCAAATTCGCAGTGATCTATCAGATCTTTAACATAAGGGACTTCAATGACAGCGATCCCATCTTCCTTCAACAATATACTGATCCCTTCCACAAAACCATTCGTATCCTCGACGTGGGCCAATACATTGTTACCGTGAATGATATCAGCAGAATGCCCCTCATCAAGCAGCTTTCGAGCCAATTCTTTGGTAAAGAAGGTATTCAGAGTTGGAACACCAACCCGCTCAGCCGCAATTGCCGGGCCTTCGGCTGGATCAATACCAAGGCAGGGGATTCCGTTATCAATATAATTTTTCAACAAATATCCGTCGTTACTGGCAATTTCGACAACAAAGCTGGTCGAGTCAAGGCGCCGGGATTCAATCAGCTCCAAAACATTTATTTTGGAGTGTTCCAATAGCGCTGGTGAGAAAGAGGAATAATATGGATAATCATCACAAAACAATTGTTCAGCAGGAACCGTTTCAAGAATCTGCACCAGAGAGCAGTTGGTACAAAACGCAACTTCCAGCGGAAAGCGTGGTTCGGCTGCATCGAGTTGGTTTTCTTGAAGGAGGCGATCAGCCAATGGGGTTTGGCCGAGATCAAGAAAAGTTTTAAGTCCGGTTTGTCCACAAGAACGACAACGGGAATTTGCTGTATTCATAAAGCCTCTCAATCGAAAAATTGTGTTACTATTATAATCGACTACATTAAATTTGAATCATTATGATTATTGGTCCAGCGTAACGTGCTGTCGAGACGGCCTTTCTTTATTAGCTGTTTGACATGTGCAATACGTTTATATTTTTCGCCTTCAAATTCTTCGAGCGTCAGTCCGACTTTTTTATACTCTGAATATAATTGTTCGATTCCCCGATGAGCAGTCCATTGGGGTTTGTAATTGTGCAAGACACGGCAAATTTTATTGCAATCGACACGATAACAGCGTTTATCCGGTCCAGCATCGGGTGCATATTCAATCTCACATCCCGGTATTATTTCCTTTACGAGATCGGCTATTTCCCGAACCTGATAGTTTTCCGCAGTTGTTCCAACATTGAACGCTTCATTGTGAACAAGTTCACGGGGAGCGTGTAACACGGCAATATACGCTCTGGCGATGTCTTCAACATGCACAATAGGGCGCCAGGGACTCCCGTCGCTTTTAATGTATACTCGCCCGGTAGTGAAGGCCCAGGCAGCCAGGTTGTTGGTAACCAGATCGAAACGCAGACGAGGTGACACTCCATAAGCTGTTGAGGCTCGCAGAAAGGTGGGGCTGAAATCCCGGTCTGCCATACGAAACAAGATGGCCTCAACTTTTACCTTGGAAACTCCATACGGCGTTATCGGTTTGAAATTGGCCTCCTCTGTCAAAAAATCTGATCCTGCCGCACCGTAATTGCTGCATGAAGAGGCGAATAAGAATCGTTTTATTCCCGCTTGCTTAGCCAAACGCGCTAATTTTATCGATGCTTTTTCATTGATTTCAATGGTCAGACTGGGATCGTAGTCGCCAAGAGGGTCATTGGACAAGCCAGCCAGGTGAATAACGGCATTAATTCCGTCGAGATCATGGGTTTCGATGTCTCGGATATCTTTCCCGATAAATTCAATTTCCGGAACTGTACAGGTAAATGTGCATTTCTGATATAAATCAGAATCATATCCAATTACATCATGACCTTCCGCTATAAGCATTGGCACGAGAACAGTTCCTATGTATCCGTGGGATCCGGTAACTAAAACCTTCATTTTTACCCCCATATTTTCCAAGGTGCGTTGCCCGTATTCCAATATTTTTCTAAAATATATTTTTCACGCAGGGTATCCATGCATTGCCAAAATGAGTTATGCCGATAAGCCATCAATTGCCCATCTTTGGCCAGATTTTCCAGGGGTTCTTTTTCCCACTGGGTCATATCGCCCTCAATGTATTCAAAAATTTCAGGTTCAAGGACAAAGAAGGCGCCGTTGATCCAGCCTTCTTTGGTCTGAGGCTTTTCAGAAAATTCGCTCACCATATCGCCGTCGAGTTCAAGATGCCCGTAACGGGCAGCAGGTCGCACAGCAGTCAGTGTCGCCAATTTGCCATGTGCCCGATGAAACTTCACTAAATCGTCAATATCGATATCTGCGACACCATCACCCCAAGTCAGCAGAAAGGTACCATTATTCAAATAGGGCGCAAGGCGTTTGATCCGTCCCCCCGTGAGTGTGTGCAAGCCTGTATCAATTAATTCGATGTTCCAGTCCAATTCATTGCCTTCATGGTAGTGGCAATCTCCATTTCCCCAATTAACCGTCACGTTTCCACACAAGGATCGATAATCCAGCATGTATTTTTTGATTATCTGGCCCTTGTACCCCAATGCGATAACAAACTCCTTGTGCCCGAAATGGGAATAGATTCGCATGATGTGCCAAAGAATTGGGCGATCGCCGATATCCACCATTGGTTTCGGCTTTATTTCAGTTTCTTCAGCAAGTCTTGTACCAAACCCCCCGGCAAGAATGGCGACTTTCATAACTCCTCCTGAAATTGGAAAATAAGCTATGTTTGGCGCGATGTTTAAATCGTAGATCAGAGAAACACGGTAAAATTATCGAACGACAACACACGGATTTTGGTACTGAACAATTTTCGTGGATGGTCCAGCAGGAAGGAGAAAATTTAAATGAGAGGAAAAGTCTAACAAATATCCGGCAATTTTTGATCGATATACCCACGACACGAGATGAAATCATGATCAATCAAAGACTCAATGAAAAACGAAAATTTACTGAAAGTCTCTTTCAGGTTAACGCAATGCCGAAATTTTTTCGAAAATGAAACCGCGCCGAATCGCGGAGTGAAAGGATCTATTTCCCACGGATGTAGATAAAAAAGAAACGTGCCGTTCTTTTTCAGCATACAGTTTGTGCCGCATTTAAATAAATTGAACGGAAGCAAGCGAAAGTAACCACCACCTCCTAATGGCAATACTTTATTCCTCGTGATTTCCAGATTGGTTATCGGTAATTCATAAAATTTATAGAAAATTTGGTATGCAATACCACTCCTCGGTTTTTTTGATAAATCTATCTTGCCGTATTTATGATTCATGGAAAAAGAGTTATAACTGGAGTCATATCGAAAGCCGCACTCGTAAATAATTTTGAGGATTTCAGCATTGATCGAAAAACTTGGTGCTCGATAACCGATGACTGATGACCCCGTAATATCTTCAAGAAGCTTTTTGCTGCGCACAAGATCGTTTCTAAATTGGTTCTCCGTCAGGTTAATGGCTAATTTGTGGCTATAACCGTGTGAGGCGACCTCGTGTCCACGGGACTGTATTTCCCGTACCAATTGTGGCAGGCGTTTGGCGATCCACCCAAGAATAAAAAAGGTTGCGGAAAATCTGTTTGTTTCCAAGTGATTTTCGGTTTTAGCACGTTTGTAATAATCCAGAAGGTCAAGTATCCTGTGGGTGTTATATTCCACTCTGAATATCTGGGAATCCCAGGATGAGTACGCGATACAATCCTTCAGATTTTCAACCTGGAACCAATCTTCAACATCAATAGATAAAATGATTTTTTTTGTTGGCATCTGATTTATAGACAGCCCGCGAGGGAAGAAAGACTGGAAAATACGATAATATGGATGACGTGAATTGTTTTACAAAATTAGGGGATAAAGGCTTTTTTATATAAAATTGAGGATTGACATTCAAAAAAACAATCCTGATTGGATGACGACTGGTTCCTATTCTTTTAGCAGAAAAGGTGTGTGTGGGCTCAATGATAGTGTTGTAAAAATTTTATTCTCGTTATACCCTCGTATGCTTTCTGAAGAATCCACGGTATTATGTGAATAGCCAAATCTGATAAATAGCCACTTGATCGGGTTGAACACAATGCTGGAGGTTGCCGAAATCGTTTCGTCATCTCTGTCCGGATCAGTATTTAAATATTCGTCTCTTCTGAAACTTAAAAAGCAATCCATATAAATGTTTTTGGCGATGCCGTAATTGAAAGACCCTTTAACCTGGTAAAACCGTTCAAATCCTAAATTTTCAGCCCCAAAATTACTTTGTTCAATGCCGCTTGCGCCATATAGGTAAAAGGCCCCCCGCATAAGGTTCCAGTTTTTGTGTATGGCTCCACTAATAACAAACCCCTCTTCATTTTTTTCATTTTCGTAGTCCTGGACAAAGTATCCAAACCCAAGGTTGACATCTGAATCCTCTTCAAATTGATAGCGTATACCTGCGGACGGGTGGTAAATATCGTAATCTTCATCGTCACCTCGAAAATCTCTGATTGTATGATTGTACTGGAGAAATGTGCCGATATGACGGTCAAACATGTTTATGAATCGAAAACTCCCCGCCCAATTATCGAAATTATCCGATCTGTCAAATTCGCCCCTTGTGTAGTCAACCTTTGTTTCGAATCCAAATTGTGGCGAAATCCAATAGTCGGTGTTGAAAAAGGGGTTGTATTTTTTACTGTCTTCGACCTCCGGATCATTGTTTTCAAGAATTCTATTGTGAAACCCAATCACCCACTTATCGTTTGGGCCAAATTCCTTTGTAAAATTGAACCCTGCCTTGTTTATGTAATAAGGTTCCCTGTTTTTCCGTACGGTATAATCTTCTTCAATAAGATCCCTGTCATCTGCCAGTATCCACTGGTCGGGCAGAGGGTCCTCGGTACGCAGAAAAGAATCGAAAATATTAAGCTCTGAATTTTTAGAAAATTTCATCGACTGGAAAAATCTTGCAAGGTGCCTCCACGTGTTTTTATCGGAAAATCGGTTATAGCTGATATACATCGGGGAATAAGATATGTCGGTTTCAATTTTTTTATCAGAAAAATCGATTCCGATCTTCGGCGCTATTGTAGTTATGAAATCATTTTCTTTGTCAGATTTAGTGAGGAATATATTGTCATTATATTCCTCAGTGACCGATATTTCCGGTTTGAAAAATATCTGATTCGAACTGACAATGGACGGCATGATACAATCTGTAACCATCATAAACAACCACAGATTGAAAATTAAGCGAGGGAAATGCATATGATCGATATCATGGCGCATAAGACAAAATTTTTTCTATTTATCTGTATCAGTAAAGACAGAACTGCAAGCTCGATTGAAAGGTAAAATATATTGTTGTTTCAGGGAACGACAATTGTATCATCGGCCTGAATGGTTATGATCTCTCCCATGTCCTTCCCTTTTAAAATTTTTTTATAATCGATTCTAATGATTTCCGTATCAGCGCCTTGGTTCCGGAATAAGAGAATTTCTTTTTTTGATGCCCATTCGGTAAACCCCCCAGCAAGAGCGAAGGCCTGTAGGACGGTAAGTTTTTTAATTATAGGATATTCACCGGTTTTTACAACTTCTCCAAGTATATAAAATTTCTGGCTTTCTGAAATTCTTAAGTTTACCGTTACAAACGGCTTTTCAACATAACGTGCTAATTTTTTCTCGATTTCCACTTTTAACTCATGGGGCGTTCTACCCGCTGCAATGATATCATCGACAAGGGGGAAGGTGAGCTTTCCATCCAATCTGACCGACACTTCCTTGGTCAGATTCGGTTCCTGCCAGGTAACAATTTCCAATACATCTCCACATCCAATAACATATTCGTTATTTGAACTGCTATGGAAAAGATTTTCTTCCGCAATACAATCTATCGAAAAAAAATGTATTATTACAAAAATATAGATTAATCTAATACTGCAACTTTGGTATTTCATTTTATGGATTTCCTCTGAATTTTATTGCGTTCAAATAAAACTGATAAAGCTGACGGGTGAGAAAGACTATCATGTGTCGGCATTATCTGGCGCCCCGTTGAAAAAGGATAATTTTCAGCGTACGAATTAGGATAATAAGATCCAGAAAGATTGACAGGTTTTTAATATAAAATAGATCATATTTCAGCTTTTCGACGCTATCCTGAACTGATGACGCATAGTGATATTTTATCTGTGCCCACCCGGTGATCCCAGGCTTTACTGAAAAGCGCTCCGGGTAATAGGGGATACTCCGTTCAAGTTCTTTAACAAAAAACTCTCGTTCGGGCCGGGGACCGACCAGACTCATTTCGCCCTTCAAGACATTCCATAACTGAGGAATTTCGTCCATGCGGGTTTTTCGTAAAAAATTTCCGACCCGGGTAATACGCTGGTCTCCGTCTTCAGCCCATACAGGACCGGTTTCCTCTTCTGCATTGGCTACCATGGATCGAAATTTGTGCATATGATATGGTTTTCTCTCTTCGCCGACGCGTTCTTGAGAAAAAATGATACTTCCCTTTGAATCGATTTTTATAAGAATTGAGACGCATATTATCAACGGAAACAGCAGTATTAGCGAACACAGGGAAACAATTATGTCAATGAGTCGTTTCAATGCCCTCAGTAATTTTGATTTTGTAAAGCCTTTTGAAAAAATAAACCACCCGGGGTCAATCTGATCAATGAGAAGTTTTCCACTCAGGGATTCGTAAAAGCTGTTCCCATCGATTACATCAATACCATTTATTCGGCACTTTAGCAGTTGCCTGGTCGGAAAAGTTCCTCTTTTTTCTTTTAAAGCGACAATAATTTTTTCCACGTCATGTGTTTTGGCAATTTCACAGATATCCGGCGAAAGACATTCTGGTGTTTGTTCCATATGTTCTCTGCCTGTAATATGCAGTTTTCGAAAAACTGTATACCCGCAATCTTTCTTCTCCTTTATTTCACGAGTTATAGTATCCGCTAATGAACTGTCTCCAATTATCAGGATTTTCTGGTTGAACATTCCATTTTTAACAACGCTTGTGTAAAAATATCGCCATAGACCAATTGATACAATGATCGTGAAAATACTTATAAATATGACGTTTTTGGCGATAATCAGGTCAGGGAAAATAAAATATACAACAGCAAGAAACAATGCGGCCTGGCCAAGACCTTGAAACAACCTGATGGAGAGCTTCAATATGCTGTCCGTGTAATTGAAGTCATAGATATCATTGTAATATAAGCACACAATATAGATGGTAAAAACGATAAAAATCTTTCCCCCGAAAATGGAATAATTTACATTGACATCGGGCCCAATGATCAAGAGGGTTGTTGCAAAGATGGAAAATAAAACTATAAATCCTTCTATTGCGATAAACATCGCATTTCGTATCGGACAATATAATTTAGATATCTTTAGCATAATATTTATTATAAAGATTCTGGTATTTACGATAGGCTGACCATTTATTGTCATAGCGGTTCAAAACGATTCCTAGGATTTTTCTTTTGCCAAGTTTTTCTGCTAACGCCAGAACTTTTGCACTGGAGGTCCGCCGATATTTTACAACAAGAATTATACTGTCGACCATTTTAGCGATGGCTATCGCTTCCGCGGTTATTTGAGGCGGGGGCGAATCAAGAATGATATGTCTGTCTGTATATCGGTTTTTGAGTTCCTTCATCAATTCAATCATGCGCTTGCTGGAAATCAATTCTGACGGATTTGGCGGAGGTGCGCCGCCTGGAAAGACAGTCAGTTTATCAACCATCGTTTTTTGTAAAAATGCCGAAACAGGTTTTGCACTTTGTAGATACTCACTCAATCCCTGAGTTTGACCAAAACCCAAACTTTTGTGGATACTCGGGTTTCTCAAATCACAATCTACCAACAAAACATGTTCATCAATGTTCTGGGCGAGGCTCATTGCCAAATTTATTGCTACAAACGATTTTCCTTCACCAGGTTCAACGCTTGTTATTAATATGGTTTTTGGGGGGGATCCGCTTGGAGGAAACAGTATATTACTCTTTAAAATTTTAAACATTTCCGAGCCAACCGATAGAGGCTTGAAATATGTAATTATCTTTTTGTCAATATTTCCGGTTTTGATTGAAGATCGCGAGTTTTCCGGATAATTATCGGACGGATTCTTTTTATCATTGTTCGAGGTTTTACGGCCTTCAGATGGAGGTTGTGAAACTCTATTAGCTACATGGTGATTTTTTCTAATATTCGTCTCCAATCGATTGCCTGCGGTTTCATCGACTCTCCCTCTATTTTCCGGGATTCCACCAAACTCCCTGGCGTATTTTTCAATGGCTAATGATATTTTTCTCAATACGATACCCGCTGAAAATTCATGTCCCGTGATTTTCAGATTCGCCTCGAGGGCACCAGAGCGAATTGCCCCTGATCTACGGAGGAATTGGCTGAATATTTAAAGGTTTAAGGGCATTTTTGCCTGAAAGCTGTGTATAGATCTTCCCTGGCTTTATCCACCAAATACTTAATACCTCGTTACAAATTGCACAAAATAGGACCTCGAAACGTCCACCCCCTTGACGACAATTACTGTGAACATAGCGATAAGGACCATGGAAATCATTATTGATACTATGCTTGCAGTCATATTCAAATTTCGCCGGAATCGATTTTTGAAGTCATCCAGAACAGGTATCGTTATCAGGACCGGAAGTCCCAAAAAAGGTTCTACGTCTTCGGTTTTTTTAAATGAACTATCAAAGTACTCGATTAAAAATATCAAACCTATCCCGATTCCCAAACCTGCACCTATGGATAATACGAACAAACCCTTTAAATTGGGTGATATTGGTTTTTCAGGTAATTTTGCCGGATCAAAAATTTGAAATTGCTCTCCTTTTTGTTTCTTTTCCATATGCAGTGCAATTTCGGATTCAAGCTTTCTATTCAGCAGGGAGTCATAGGTGTTCTTTATGTTCTCATAATCCCGTTTTAAGGCTAACAACTCCTGTTCCCTTTTGGGCGTATTTTCGATTCTCTCTTTATACGTTGCGATAAGATCATCCAGATTTGAAATGTCCCTTTTTATCGCCGTTATGGAAAGTCTGATTTCGTTTCTGTTTTGTCTTTGTTGTTCCACAAAATCGATCGCGCGATTGGAAGAGATTGGTAGTTCTTCATTATTTGAAACCGAGATTGTCAATGTGGCCGAATCGCTTTGCAACACATCAATCTGTTTTTTTAATCTGATTATATCGGGGTGTTTGTCTGTATATCGGGTCTTGAGGTCTGCCAGTTTCTGCCTCATTTGATCTAACTGCGATACGTCTTCTCCCTGTATTAAATGCCCGTTTGTTTGATCATACAGGCTAAGAGCCCGCTCAATAAAATTATCTGCATCAATCAAGCGTTTTTTCTCTATAACTAAATTTTTCTGCTTTGTATTTAATTGCTCCTGGAGCCTTTCAAGTATGCTTAGGTTCGACGTCAGTTGCTCAGGAAGTTGCCCCATATACCTCGTACGATAATTTTTAAAGTTTTCTTCCCTTCGTTCCAGCTTTTCCCTCATGGACTTTAGCTCGCTTTCAAGAAACTCCGATGTTCCTGTTACCTGAGACTCTCGATACCGTATATTTTCGTCAATAAAATAGGTGGCCAGGGCAGTAGCCACCTTCATCGCATTTAACGGGCTTTTGTCTCTGAATGATATCGTGAACGCCCCGGTCCCTTTGCCTCGCTTTATTTCGATTGAAATTCCATTTCTTAGCTTTTCTATTTTATCTTCCAGGAATAAATGATCAAATTCCGGCCCAACAAATAACCCTAAGTCCTTTATGATCTTTTCAAGATTTGACCGACTTAGGATTTGCTGTGAAAAAATATTAATCCTGGAACTTATGTCTGACGTCACAATCGACCGGACATACGTTTCCGGAACTCGTTGGGGTCGAATTAATATCGAAGTGCTGGATAAGTAAATTTTTGGCAGTTTTAACGCGAGGGCTATTCCTAATACGGTTGCTGTAATTATCGGTATAATTATAAACCAGCGTCTTCTCAGCACTAAATCTAATAGATAATGTAAATTTAACAGGGCTTGAGAATTCATCGGTTTGGTTCGGTCCGTTGTCTGCCGTCCAGGACAAGTCTGAAGGACGAAACGTGCTTTGCCTTCAGCCCTCAGGCATTTCCACAATAGAAAATTGGTAGACGATCATGTATTCGTAGATTTGTGCTTGAAAATACAATAATTTTCTCTTCCTTCTGATCTGATTGAACTATAGTTCTCTTTTTTTCAAAAAAAGTGATGTGACCGACTATCGTACTCGCTTCCCCAGAGACCTGGCCATCTGAATCAATTATGAGGTAGAATTTTATTGGTGCCGCCATCACTTGAGTGACGGTATGTAATAATATTATGGCTATCAAATGTGTTGGCTGAGTTAATAAGGGTCTCCAAACAACCTACCTTATCAGTTCGGATTTTTATAACAGCAGGCGCAGCTCCGCTCTCTCAATTCCAGTGCTGTTTTGATTTCATTATATTGAAATGATTGGTTTTTTATAATACGGCTGTGATGTTTATATTGAGTTCTGTTGTTTTTATTGTTAACATGCCCCAATCCGGACAATGATAAAATCAATCTTGCTTGTTAGCGTCTTTCTTCCATCGAAATATTTTCATGTTTGAGTTTTCAGCAAAAACCTTGGTTGAAGATAAGTATCGTGTGTTGTATGCGATATTTACTCTTCGTTAAGAAATTGAGCTGGATGTAACAGATATGAAGAATGGATATTCTATTGCTGTTTTTTTGTGTCGATTGAAAATCACTATTTTGTGCGAATTGTCAGGCAGGTTGGGATGAGGTTTCAGAATCCGGTAACCAATTTTCTCTGAATTTGTAATGTTTATCAACCATCTAAAATGTCTTTATAATTTATACGAGATTTTAACCTGCAGAGAAAGAAGGATAAAGCGGGGGTATAAAATGGGTATTCCAGGTACCTATCCACCGGTTTTACAGTACCCTTATCAAACCCAATATGCAGGGTAAAGATTATTTCTCAACTTTCGAGATTGTAGTCGATACGTACAATTTCGACTTAACATATCG